>Ga0310690_10001709_pt1 | contig 38121 bp, 27 predicted proteins | sample AusTroGonzalo_MG_2_FD_207661 | JGI IMG/M metagenome (GOLD analysis project Ga0310690, IMG submission 207661) | Bovine rumen microbial communities from tropical cattle in Woodstock, Queensland, Australia - Gonzalo_04 (v2) (version 2) | ecosystem: Host-associated > Mammals > Digestive system >...
CCCGGACCTCGCAAGCTTCGGCCTGGCCTTCACCACTCCCGACATCTCCTCCGCCTCGGAGGTAGTCTATTGGGTTCTCAAAGAATTAGCCGACACAGTGCCTTCCGGCATCGGCATCAATGAAGCGCTGATGGCTGGGATGACCACGGACACCAACAATTTTGCCAACAGCGTGTTCCCGTCCACGTTCCGGATGGCCTCGGAGCTTATTGCGGCCGGGGTAGACCGGGATGCGCTGCTCCAGAAGATTTACCAGAGCTACCGGGAAAACCGGGTGCGGCTGATGGGATACATGCAGCATGAGCAACTGCGCATACTGCCCAATGGGACTTCCTACATGATCCTCACCAAGGAAATCCAGTACCGCTTCGACATGCTGGACGGAGAGAGCGAAGGGCTGGTGAATGTGCCGCTCACCATCGGCCCGGTGAAATTGAGCGTCCTGCTGAAGGAGGACGGCAACCATTTCCGCGTGTCGGTCCGGTCCAAGAAGGGCACCAGCGCCCAGCGGCTGGCCCAGCAGTTCTTCCACGGCGGCGGCCACGAGAATGCCGCGGGGGGAAAACTCTTTATCGGCGAGGACATCCCCTCCGCCGAAGACGCCCCCGCCTATGTGGAACAGGTCCTCAAATCCTTCCTGCCATGAAACGGAGCACCCTCATCCTAGCCGCCGGTCTGGCCGCCGCAGCCATCGCAGCCTGCACCAAGCAGTCGCTGCAGGCCACCTTTGACAAGCAGACCACCTACATTGAGAACTTCGTAACGGCCCGCATGAAGGCCGATACCAACGCTACGCTCACCCGTAACGGCGGCGCCTACCGCGTCACCCTGCACGACACCCTTTCCCCGCTGCGGGATTCCCTGCAATGGGGGCAGAAGGTTTCCCTGCACTACGGCTGCTATACCCTGACATCGAACTCCGTAGGCGCCTCCAACCTGGTTGCCACCAATCTCAAGACCCTGGCCAAGCAAGCCAGCTGGGCGCTCACGGACACCACCATCTTCCGGCCGGACACCCTCACGCTGGACGGCAGCCTGGTGACGGGGCTGGCCGACGGCCTTCTGGGCGTGCAGGCCGGAGATGAGGGATTTATCCTGTTTACGGGAAAATATGGATACGGAAAAAGCGAGCGGGGCACGATTCCTGCATTGTCCGCCCTGGCTTATTATTTTTGGATAGAAGAAATTTTCAATGAATAAGAGACTTTTGATTTCCCTGGCGCTCATTTGCCTGCTGGCAGGCGCCTGTGCCAAGAAAAACACCACAACAACCGGCCTGGAGGCCCAGGAGTACCTGCAGAAGTGGATGGAACAGTACCATCCCGGCATTGCCCCCAACGCCGACGGCCTGTACATCCTGGAAGACACTCCCGGCACCGGAGAAGTGAGGAACGAAGAACTGCCCTACATCTTTTCTACCCAGACCATCCGCACCCTTTCCGGCACCATCTCCACCACCATGGATGAGAAGCTGGCCCAGCAGCTGGGCACTTACCAGCCCGTCAATTATTACGGTCCCCGGTACCAGATGGTGGGCGGAGACGTCAGTTACGCCGGCCTGGACGCCCTGCTCAAGGGCATGAAGATGGGCGGTCACCGCGTGGCCGTGGTCCCGGCCTGGATGCTCACCACCAGCCGCTACGACACCCAGAAAGAGTATCTGGCCAACTGCACCAACAGCACCCACCTCATCTATGAGATTACGCTGGAAGGCCAGTGTGAAGACATCGAGGCCATGTCCATCGACGCCCTCAGGAACTATGTAACGGCCCACTACGGTGCCAACGTAATGCCTGTCTCCTATGTAAAGGATGAAGATCCCGACGGCAGCTTCTACTTCCTCAGCGATACCACCAGCTTCGAGGGTGTAGAAAAATTTGCCAGCGACGCCACCGTAAACCTCAACTACACCGGCATGCTCCCGAGTGGGAAGGTTTTTGACACCACCGACGAAATCGTGGCCAAGAATGCCGATATTTACGACAGCGGACGGGACTACAGCCCCCAGTCCGTGGCCTACTCCTCTTCTTATGAGAGCATCACCCTTGGCGGAAGCAGCATCATCAGCGGCTTCAAGGGCGCCCTGTCCCTGATGCACTGGAAGGGCCAGCAAGCCATCGTCCTGTTCACCTATACGCACGGTTATTCCACCTCCGGTAGCGGGAACGCCATTCCCCCCTACGCTACCCTTATCTTTGAACTGGAAATCGTCGACGATTGATGAGTAACGGTACCGAATCCCCTACCGAGCTGGGGACCAAGCCGGTAGGCGCCCTCCTCAAGCAATATGCCATCCCGGGCATCATTGCCATGACGGCGTCTTCGCTGTACAACATGGTGGACAGTATCTACATCGGCCATATTCCCGATGTGGGTTCCCTGTCCATCGCCGGCCTGGCGGTCACCTTCCCGCTCATGAACATCTCCACGGCCTTCGGCACGCTGGTGGGCGTGGGCGCCGCCACCATGATTTCCGTGCTGCTGGGCCAGAAAAACTATAAGGTAGCCTGCAAGGTCCTGTCCAACGAGGTCACATTGAACATCCTCACGGGCCTCATTTTCACCTTCATTACCCTGCTGTGGATGGATCCCATCCTGCGCTTTTTCGGCGCATCGGACGCCACCCTCCCCTTCGCCCGGGGATACATGTTCATCATCGCGCTGGGCAATATGGTCACGCACCTGTACTTCGGCCTCAATTCCGTGGTACGGTCGTCCGGAAACCCCAAGCTGGCCATGGGACTTACCCTGTTCACGGTTATCTCCAACGCCATTCTGGACCCCATCTTCATCTTCGTGCTGGGCATGGGCGTTCAGGGCGCGGCACTGGCCACCGTCCTGTGCCAGATGATGTCCCTGGGCTATACCCTGTGGTATTTCATGAACCCCGACCGCTTCCTGCATCTCACCCCTTCGCTCAAGTCGTTCCGGGTAGACTGGAGGATCGCCAAGGACTCACTGGCCATCGGCATGGGCCCCTTCCTGATGAACCTGGCCAGCTGCATCGTGGTGCTGTTCATCAACCAGCAGCTGGTGAAATGGGGCGGAGACCTGGCCATCGGCGCCTACGGCATCGTGAACCGCATCACTTTCCTGTTCGTGATGATTGTCTTCGGCTTTAACCAGGGCATGCAGCCCATCGCCGGCTACAATTACGGAGCCAGGCAGTACGGCCGCGTACGGGAAGTGTACGTAAAGACAGCCATGTGGGCCACCCTGGTTACCACCTTAGGCTTTATCGTTTCCGAATTCCTGGCACGCCCCGCCGTAGAGATCTTCACCAACGACCCCGTCCTCATCGAGAAAGCCGCCCGCGGCCTCCAGAAGATGAATGTCGTTTTCTTCCTGGTTGGGTTCCAGATGGTTACCACCAACCTGTTCCAGTGCCTGGGCATGGTACGCAAGTCCATCTTCCTGTCCCTGTCCCGGCAGTTGCTGTTCCTCCTTCCCTGTATCTACATCCTCCCCGCCCTGCTGGAGTCGGAGGACGGCGTATGGTACAGTTTTCCCATCTCCGACACCATCGCCGCCTTCATCACCGGTATTCTGGCCTGGAGCCTGCTGGTGAAGCTGGGTAAGCTGAAGGACGGAGACGATCCCTCCATCTTAGGCAGTCAAATTTAACATGAGCACCATCATCAACATCGGCCGTTCATTCGGCAGCGGCGGCGGCTTCATCGGCCAGGCCATCAGCAAAAAACTGGGCATCCCTTTCTTCGACAACGAACTCATCTCCAAGGTGGCCGAGGAAAGCGGCTATTCCAAGAACCTGTTCGCCGACGGGGAAGAAAAGCGCAGCCTGTTCTCCATGAGCAGCTTTTTCGCTACCAGCCGGCTGGGCGTCATCGACAGCGGCGCTTTCGTGAATGACAACGTCATGTTCAAGATCCAGAGCGACGTCATCCGCTCCATCGCCCAGAAGGGGGACGCCGTCATCATCGGCCGGTGTGCCGATTATATCCTGCGGGACCTCAAGTGCCTGAACGTGTTCATCTGCGCGCCCGAGGAATACCGTATCCAGCGCCTGATGCGGGAAGAAGGCCTGTCCGAGGACGAGGCCGAGAAACTGATGCGCCGCAAGGACCGCACCCGCGAAACCTACTATAATTATTATACGTTCGGGGAGTGGGGCAAGGCTTCCAACTACAACCTGTGTGTGGACAGCTCCATCCTGGGCATCGACGGCACAGCCGACTACATCATTGACTTCGGCCGCCGCGCCGGCCTTATCAAGTGAGGCCGGCACACCTCATCATTCCCCTTGCAGCCATGCTGCTGGCCGGGTTCCTGCTGCGCGGGAAACCGGCCACCGCTTATGTGCCCGAAACCGTTCCCGAGGAAGAGCCCGTCGCCTGGAAGGCCGATTTGCGCGGGACGCTGGCCAATGAACTTTCCCAACTGCCGCGCATGGACCACGCCATCGACAGTTTCATGCGTTTCTGGGGCCTGCAGGGTGCATCACTGGCCATCGTGCGCAACGACTCCCTCCTCTACGCCCGCGGTTACGGCAAGGCCGATGACAACACGCCCATGACCCCCGACATCCGGCTGCGGCTGGCTTCCGTATCCAAGCTTCTTACGGCCGTGGGCATCATGCGCCTGCAGGAACAGGGAAAAGTGTTCCTGGAGACGCCGGTCTTCGGCCCCTTCGGCGTGCTGAAGGAATACGACCGATTCATCAAGGACGACAGCTATTACCAGATGACGGTGGAGCACCTGCTGCGCCATCAGGGCGGATTCACCACCCGCGGAGGAGACGTCATGTTCGGGACGGCGCGCTTCATGCAGCTGCACGGACTCTCCGACCCTCCCATCACGGAATTCCTGGTACAGAAGGAACTGGGCAAGCGCCTGGCCTTTGAACCGGGCACCTCCCAGGAATACTCCAACTTCGGTTACCTGCTGCTTTCGCTGGTGATAGAACACGTATCCGGCATGTCCTACGAGGAATTCATGCAGCAGGAAGTGTTCGGGCCCGCCCTCTGCCATCATTTTTCGCTGGGCGGCAACTACCTAAAGGATAGGCTACCCTTTGAGACCCGCTATTACATGCATGCCGATGCCGAGCCCGGCCCTTCGTTCGACGGCAAGTACGCTTCCGTGGAAAAGTGCTACGGCGGCAACCACATCGAGGGTTTGTACGGAGCCGGCGGATGGATCGGCCCGGTGCCGGAATTGGCCCGCCTGGTGTGCGCCATCGACGGCCGCGGTCCCCTGCCGGACATCCTGGATCCTTTCTCCGTACGCCAGATGACCAACTATTTCGACCCGGACACCTTCGGCCTGGGCTGGGTGGATTGCACCCCCGAGGGCGAATGGACCCGCACGGGGTCGTTCTCCGGGACATCGGCCCTCATCAAAGTTTATCCCGACGGCGAGTGCTGGGTGATGGTTACCAATACATCGGCCTGGCGTGCCTCCCGCTTCACACGCAACACCGCTGCCCTGTTCAAGAATCTGCGCGGCCGATTCTCTGCACAACTTCCTGCCCGGGATTTGTTCCGGGAGTAATTAATTGTGTATCTTTGCCGTATGAAAGAGATTTATTTTGCCGGAGGGTGCTTCTGGGGTGTGGAACACTTCTTCAAAGGTGTGGACGGTGTGGTGGAGGCCACGCCCGGCTATGCCAACGGCAATACAGAAGACCCCACTTACAAACAGGTTTATACAGATACCACGGGCTTTGCCGAGACCGTGCGGGTGCGCTACAACCCCGCCCGGGTGAGTCTGGCGTTCCTTACGCGCATGTTCTTCACGGTTACGGATCCGCTGACCCTTAACCGCCAGGGGCACGACGAAGGCACCCGCTACCGCAGCGGGGTATTCTACACGGCCGATGAAGACAGAGCCACGGTGGCGGCCGTCTTTGACGAAGTATCGGCCAAACTGGGTGTTCCGCTGGTAACTGAGCTGGAGCCGCTGAAGAACTTTTACCCCGCCGAAGAGTATCATCAGAACTATCTGGACAAGAATCCCGAAGGCTATTGCCATCTGCCCATCAAAACCTTCGCCTACTTGCGTCTGTACCAGGATGCCAGGCTGTTTCTGGGAGACGAGACCGACACCGTGGCCCGTATGGCCAACCTGTGCGCCCTCATTGCCAAAAAGATGCACTTCTTCTGGACGGGCTTCTACCGGGTTGAAGGTGAGCAGCTGGTCCTGGGGCCGTTCCAGGGCACAGCGGCCTGCTTCCGTATCGGCTACGGAAAAGGCGTGTGCGGCACCGCCTGGAAGGAACGCCGCACGGTGGTTGTACCGGACGTGGAAGAATTCCCCGGCCATATTGCCTGCAGCAGCGAGTCCAAGTCGGAGATAGTAATTCCCATTTTTAAAAACGGAGAAGTGACCGCCGTCCTGGATATAGACGACGATCACCTCTCCACTTTCGATTCGGTAGACGCCGTCTGGCTGGAACTGCTGGCAGCGCTGGTTTAGGTTTACTCCATCAATTTCTTGTACTTGAAGCGTTTGGGAGCGGCATCGGCCCCCAGGCGCATCTTGCGGTTTTCCTCGTATTCCTGGTAGTTACCCTCGAAGAACACCACCTTGCCCTCTCCTTCGAAGGCCAGGATGTGGGTGGCGATGCGGTCCAGGAACCAGCGGTCGTGGCTCACCACCACGGCGCAGCCCGCAAAGCCGTCCAGGCCCTCCTCCAGGGCGCGGATGGTGTTCACGTCCACGTCGTTGGTGGGTTCGTCCAGCAGGAGCACGTTGCCCTCGTCCTTCAGGGTAAGGGCCAGGTGCAGGCGGTTGCGCTCACCGCCGGAGAGCACGCCGCACAACTTCTCTTGGTCGGCCCCGGAGAAGTTGAAACGGGACACCCAGGCGCGGGCGTTGACGTCCTTGCCGCCCATGCGCACCCATTCCGAATTGCCCGCAATGGTCTCATACACCGTCTTTTCGGGGTCTATGCTGCGGTGCTGCTGGTCCACATAGGAAATCTTCACGGTCTCTCCAATCTCAATGGTGCCGGCGTCCGGCTTTTCGATGCCCATGATGAGGCGGAAGAGCGTGGTTTTACCGGCGCCGTTGGGGCCGATGACACCCACGATACCTGCGGGCGGCAGCTCAAAAGTCAAATGCTCAAAGAGGAGTTTATCCCCGTAAGCTTTTGATACATCGTTAAATACGATGACCTTATTGCCCAGATGCGGGCCGTTGGGAATGTAGATTTCCAGGTTGGCTTCCTTTTGTTTAGTGTCGGCCGATGCCAGTTTTTCGTAGGCGCCCAGACGGGCCTTCTGCTTGGCCTGGCGGGCCTTGGGGGCCATACGCACCCACTCCAGTTCCCGCTCCAGGGTTTTGCGGCGCTTGCTCTCGGCCTTTTCCTCCTGGGCCAGGCGCTTGGTCTTCTGGTCCAGCCAACTGGAGTAGTTGCCCCTCCAGGGAATGCCTTCCCCGCGGTCCAGTTCCAGTATCCAGCCGGCCACGTTGTCCAGGAAGTAACGGTCGTGGGTAACGGCGATGACGGTGCCCTTGTACTGTTGCAGGTGGGCTTCCAGCCACTGGATGGATTCGGTGTCCAGGTGGTTGGTGGGCTCGTCCAGCAGCAGGACATCCGGCTCCTGCAACAGCAGGCGGCACAGGGCCACGCGGCGGCGCTCACCACCGGAAAGCTCCTTGATTTTCTGCTCGCTGGGCGGGCACTGCAGGGCATCCATGGCACGCTCCAGCTTGGAGTCTATCTCCCAGCCATTTACATGTTCAATCTTCTCTGTGAGTTCTCCCTGGCGCTCGATGAGACGGGCCATTTCGTCGTCGTCCATCGGCTCCATGAACTTCATGGAAATATCGTTGTACTCCTGCAGGATATCCATCACTTCCTGGACGCCTTCCTGCACCACTTCCAGCACGGTTTTCTCCGGGTCCATCTGCGGTTCCTGCTCCAGGTAACCCACGCTGTAGCCGGGCGCCCATACCACCTCTCCCCGGGTGGGCTTCTCCACCCCGGCGATAATCTTGAGGAGCGTGGACTTACCCGCACCGTTCAGGCCCAGGATGCCGATTTTGGCGCCGTAGTAGAAGCCCAGGTATATGTCTTTGAGAATGACTTTGTTATTGTGGGGCAGTATCTTGCTTACCCCGTTCATGGAGAAGATGATTTTGTCGTCGGCCATAGGATGTGCTTTTGGACAAAGATAATGAATTTCTCTTTGACTTGTATTTCTTGGTTTCTTTATTTACTTTTGCGTAGTATGAAACGATTCCTTTCCATCATCGCTCTCGGGCTCGCGATAGCATCCTGCTATCCCCGGCCTTCTACTTACCCCCAGATCAGCGGCCACAGGGGCGCCAATTTCATTGCTCCGGAAAATACCATGGCCTCGCTGGATTCCTGCATCCGTTATGGCATCGACGTCATGGAGACCGACGTAGTCATCAGCAAGGACAGCGTGTTCTACATACTGCACGACTCCCTCCTCAACCGCACCACCAACGGAAAAGGGCCCATCCGCAAATGGCTGTCCAAGGATCTGGACAAGTTGGATGCCGGCAGTTGGTTCGGCCCGCAGTGGAAAGGCCAGAAGCTGCCCCGTTTCTCGGACATCCTGGAAAAGGCGGCTGCCAGCAACGTGAATATCACCGTGGACTACCGGACGGGAGATTGGCAGGAACTGGTGAAACTCATCGACTCCTACGGAATGCTGGAAAGGACTTATTTCACCTTCAACACCATGGAGGAGACCCGCCGTTTCCGTGCCATGTTCCCGTATATCCATACGCTGCAGGCCTATGTGCGCAATCCCAAGGAGCTGGACAAAGTGCTGGACGACGTCCACCCGGACATCGCCGTTTTCTGGATAGACAAACTAACGCCGGAGCTGGTGCGCCGCTGCCATGACCGTGACGTCAAAGTACTCGCCCTCATTCTGGGCCTGGATGACAAAACGGCGGACAACCGTAAGGCCATCCGCCTGGGTGTGGACATCATCGCCACCGACAAACCCGAGTTGCTGGTAAAGTATCTTTGAAGTCTATGGATAAACTGTTCCTCATAGACGGCCACGCGCTGGTGTTCAAAATGTACTACGCCTTCCTGCGCAGGCCGATGATCAACTCCAAAGGGGCCGATATGTCCATCCTCTTCGGCTTCACCAAGTACCTGCTGGAGATGCTGGAGCGGGAAAAGCCCACGCATGTGGCAGTGGCCTTCGACCCGCCGGGCGGCACGTTCCGCAATGAAATGTACCCCGCTTACAAGGGCACGCGTCCCCCTACTCCGCAGCTGGTGATCGACGCCCTGGAACCCCTTACGGAGCTGGTGCAGGCCATGAACATCCCCGTCCTTTGCATCCCCGGCTTCGAGGCCGACGATGTCCTGGGCAGCGCCGCCACGCAGTTTGCCTCCGGCAGCCTGGACGCCTACATGGTAACGCCGGACAAGGATTACGGGCAGCTCATCGGCCCGCACGCCTTCCAGTTGAAGCCCGGAAAATCCGGGGCCGAGGCCGAATTGGTGACCGCCGCCGCCCTCTGTGAGAAATGGGGCATCTCCGAACCCCGCCAGGTCATTGACATGCTGGCCATCTGCGGAGACACGGCCGACAATGTGCCCGGCGTAAAGGGCGTGGGAGAAGTGGGCGCTGCCAAACTCATCGCCCAGTACGGCACCGTGGAGAACATCTACGCCCATCTGGCCGAACTCACTCCCCGGCTGCAGGCCCAGTTTGAGGAAGCCCGGCCCCACATGGCCCTCTCCAAAGCCCTGGTCACCATCAAGACCGACATGCAGCTTCCGGTAACCCTGGAAGACATGCGCTATACCGGCATTTTCCAGCCGGCCCTGGCCGATTTGTTCCAGCTCTACGAGTTCGCATCCTTAAAGAAATATCTTTCCACCGTCTCCGGAGTGTCACACCCCGCCGTCGCAAATAAGAAGGCCGATGCTCCGGGAAATGGGTCCGCACCTTCGACGAAGCATGGGACGGACCTCTCTTTCGAGCCGGGGAAGGCTGCCGGATTCGGCGGAACATCGGCCCTTTTATTTGCGACGCCGAATCCGGCACCTTCACCGGCGTCAGATGTGATAAAAGCCGCAAAAGAAACCCAAAAAGTGGGGCTGGTAATGGCCGGCAGACGGATTATCCTGGCGGCAGACGGCAAGGTGGCCTCGGTCAACCTGAACGCCCCTTCTGTCATCCTGAGCGAAGCGAAGGATCTGCTGGAGGATGCGTCGGTGGCCAAATTCGGCGTAGACCTCAAGAAATCGGCCAACCTGCTCCGGGCCGAAGGAATCGGCCTGGAGGGGCAGTGGAACGACCTCCAGCTGATGCACTATGTGCTGAACCCCGAGCGGAGCCACGAGCTGGCGGCGCTGGCGCAGACGTATCTGGGCGTGTCGCTGGAAGTATCGGCCCCGGCCGCCACCGGATCCCTCTTTGACGAGGCGCCCGAGGAGGAAGACTCCCCGCGCCTGCTGCAGGCGGCGGTGATGATTCCGCTGGGAGAAAGGCTGAGGGAGGAACTGCCTCCGTTCTATGACCAGATGGAAGAGCCGCTGGCCAAGGTGCTGGCACAGATGGAACGGGACGGCGTGAAGGTGGACATGGAGCAGCTGAAGGTCTTTGCCGATGGCCTGAGAAAGGAGCTGGTGGAACGTGAGGCCCGCATCCGGGAAATGGCCCGGGAGCCGGAGCTGAACATCTCCTCTCCCAAACAGGTGGGAGACCTCCTCTTTGACAAATTGAAGCTGGATCCCAAGGCCAAGAAAAGCGGTTCCAAGACCCAGTACTCCACCGACGAAGCTACCTTGGTGGCCATCGCCGACCGCCATCCCATCGTGAACGAAATCCTTGAATTCAGGGCAGTAAAAAAACTGCTTTCTACCTACATAGAGCCGTTCCCCACTTATATTTCTCCCGTAGATGGGCGCGTGCATACCACGTTCAACCAGGCGCTTACGGCAACCGGGCGCCTGTCCAGTTCCAACCCCAACCTGCAGAACATCCCCGTACGCACGGAGCGTGGCAAGGAGATCCGCAAGGCCTTTGTGCCGGGAACGCCGGAAGGGCTCATCGTAAGTGCCGACTACTCCCAGATTGAACTGCGCATCATGGCGCACCTCAGTTGCGACACCCATCTGGTACAGGCTTTCCGGGACGGGGTGGACGTGCACGCCGCCACAGCCGCCAAAATCTTCGGTGTCCCGGTATCGGAGGTCACGCGGGAGCAGCGCGGAATGGCCAAAACCGCCAACTTCGGCATCATGTACGGCATCTCCTCCTTCGGCCTGGCGCAGCGGCTGCACCTTTCCCGCAGCGCCGCCAAGGAGCTGATTGACGGCTACTTCGCTTCCTTCCCCGCCATCCGTTCCTTTATCGACGACAGCATCGCTTTCGCCCGGGAGAACGGCTACGTGGAAACGCTCTTCGGGCGGCGCAGGTACCTGCCGGATATATCGGCCCGCAATGCCACCGTACGTGCCCTGGCCGAGCGGAACGCTGTGAATGCCCCCATCCAGGGGACATCGGCCGACATCATCAAACTGGCCATGATCGGCGTGGCGGCCCGCATGAAGGAAGCCGGTCTCCGCAGCAAGATGGTGCTGCAGATTCACGACGAACTGCTCTTCGACGCCCTTCCCGACGAAGTGCCGGCCTTGCAGGACCTGGTGAAGGACGTGATGGAAAATGTGATTACGCTCTCTGTTCCGCTCACGGTGGAATGCAGCGCCGGAATCAATTGGCTGGAAGCTCATTAGCCTATGGAACCTAAAGAATTGGACATCATCGAACGGGCCGTCGCAGGAGACCAGACCGCCTACCGCATGCTCTACCAGATTTACGAGAAGGCGGTCCGCGGGCGCGTGAGCGGCTATTTTCACTGGAAGGCCGACGTAGACGACGTAGTACTGGAAAGCTTCCAGAAGGCCTTCGCCGCCCTCCCGGCTTTCGACCGTTCGCGGGAGTTTCGGCCCTGGCTGCTGACCATCGCCACCCGCACGGCGCTGGACCACCTTTCCGTCATCCAGCGGGAAGACCAGAAGAAGGAAGGCATCCTGCACAAGGCATCGTCCGAGGCCACCGACGGAGCCGCGCCCCTCACCGACTTCACTCCGGAGGAAGAGATTATCAACGACGAAGTACACAGCCGCCTTATGGGCTTCATCGAGGAACTCCCCTCCCTGTATAAAGACGTGATGATCAAATACATGATAGAAGAACTGGAATACGAAGAGATTGCCAAAGAACTGGACCTGGAACTGAATACGGTGCGCACGCGCATCCGCCGGGGCAAGCAACATCTGGCCCAAATGATGTTAAGGGGGGAGGTAGAATGAACTGGAAAGAGATACTGCTGGCCGATTTTGACCTGAACCCTGCACAGATGGCTGCTTTCGAAGCCCTGGATGCGTTGTACCGGGAGTGGAACGCCCAAATCAACGTGATATCCCGCAAGGACATCGACGGGCTCTACGACCACCATGTCCTGCACTCCCTGGCCATTGCCCGCTATCTGCAGACCGTGCCGGGACTCTATGAAGAGTTTTCTTCGGCCACCGTAATGGACCTGGGCACCGGCGGCGGCTTCCCCGGGATTCCGCTGGCCATCCTCTTCCCTTCGGCCCGCTTTGTCCTGTGCGATTCGGTGGGCAAGAAGACCATTGTGGCTCAGGCGGTTGCATCGGCCCTGGACCTGAAGAACGTGCAGGTGGTGAACGCCCGGGCCGAGACCCTGCCCCAGACCTTCGACTTCGTGGTTTCCCGTGCCGTGGCTTCCCTGGTGGACTTTTTCCCTTGGGTCAAAGGGAAATACCGTCGCGGCATCCTCTATCTGAAAGGAGGCGACGTGGTCCCGGAAATAGCCGAAGTAATGGCCCGGCACAAGCTTCCGCGCGGGTCGGTACACACCTGGCCCGTCTCTTCCTGGCTGCAGGACCCGTACTATGACGGCAAATTGGTGATTCATATTGAAAAATAATTTGGCGGTTTCGGCGGAAATTACTACCTTTGCAGTCCATTACGCGAAAAATATAAAAAAGAGATATCATGAAGAGAACATTTCAACCTTCCCGCCGCAAGCGTGTGAATAAACACGGCTTCCGCGCCCGCATGGCTTCTGCCAACGGCCGTCGCGTCCTTAGCGCCCGCCGTCGTCACGCCCGCAAGAAACTCACCGTGTCCGACGAAGACCGCTGGTAGTTTTTTGCTTCCGCACAAGGCTTAGCCCACGAGTACAAGGTAGTGCTCGTGGGTTTTTTCTTTGTGTATCAAGCACTTAAGTTTTTTTCTTGATACCCGGCGGTATCAAGAAATTTGCCAACAATATTGATAATCAGCCGTTTACGAAGGAGCGTCTTTTCGGCCCTTTTCAAAAGACCGTATCTTTGGGCATGGAAAACTTGGATTTGGGCATACTTTCGCTGTATTACCTGCTGGAAAGCGGCAGCCGCCTGGAAGAACCGGGGGTGCTGTATGGGATCAACTGCCAGGAGCAACAGACGCGGGAGCTGGTGGATTTCATCCGCCGGGCATCACAGGAACTGGAGAGGAGGGGCAGGGCCGATGCTTCCGTATGGAATTCATCGGCAAGCGGGACATACGGACAGCAGCCTTCCCGCGTGCGCATCACCGGGGGCCTGAGGATTTATATCGGCCAGGAAGAACTCAAAGTGCGGCCGATGGCCAAGTCGGTCCTGCTCCTGTTTCTCCGGCATCCGGAAGGGATTCCGTTAAAAAGAATTGCCGATTACCGGGAGGAACTGGCGGGCTTCTACCGGAGAGTTAGCCGAAGCCAGGAGCCGGAAACCATCGAACGAAGTATCGACCGGATTCTGGACCTCTTTTCCAACGACCTCAACGTTAGCATCGCAAGGGTGAATGCCGCCGTGGAGGTCCTGGCCGAAGAACCGGTCCTATACCGGATTCACGGTGCGCCGGGCAAGGCCAAAACCATCCTTCTGGACCGTTCCCTGGTGGTTTGGGAGTAACCCCAACCGCCAAAAAATGCACCATTCGGCTAAAACATAAAAAGATTCGGCTAAAACAACACTTTCTTTTAGCCGAATCTTTTTAACACGTGGAGGAATTCCTACCTTCTCCGCAAAAAAAGCATGAAAAAAAGGAAAGTATACTCCGGAGAAGTGCACCACGTGTTCCAAAGGTCACAAGACAGAGGGGTCATTTTTTACTCGGTCCACGATTACCTGGTCTTCTATACCACCTTTTGTTCCCAGGCCAGGATGAAATCGGTGGAAGTGCTGGCCCTGTGTCCCATGTTGGACCATATCCACCTTCTGGCCGTGGCCAAAAACCAGGATCATCTGGCCGGTTTCATCCAAAGTTATTCCCATCTGTTCGCATGGGAATGGAACAAAAAACGCAAAAAGAAGGGAAGCCTGTTCTGGCACCGCTACGGAAGCGCCGCCAAAGTGGGGAACAAGCAGGTGCGTACTGCCCTCGCCTACTGCAACAACAATCCGGTAGAACGGAAACTGACCGAACACGCCGAGGATTACCGCTGGACATTCCTGTCGTATTACCATCATCCTGCGCCTTATTCCCTGGCTCTGAATTCCTCCCATGCCAGGTCGTATATGCGTCTGGTCCTCAAAGAAGTGAAGGCCTGCTTTGAGAGCGGTCAATATCTCCGATACTCGCAGCTGGAACGCTGGGAAAAGAACCTGTCGCCGCAAGAATGGTTTCAACTGGTGGACTACATCATCGGCCTGTGGAATGTGATCGACTATGAACAGGCCATCAGCTATTACGGTAGCCATCAGGCCATGATCCGGGCCTTCCATGACAACACCGGAAGCGAATACGACATCAAGGAAGACAGAGACAACTATTCTGACGCCGTATATGCCGATTGCAGCCGCATCCTTCTATCAGCAGGCCTCATCGGCCATCTCTGGGAGATTCCCACCCTCCCCGAAGACAGAAAACGGGAATTATACGATTATTTGCAGCCACGGACATCGGCCCGCCCAAAACAACTCCGGAAATACCTCCATTTCGCACCCGACCTAAATATCTGATTATCAGCTGTATAATAAAATTTCTTGATACCGTTTGGTATCAAGAAATTTAGAACAAGCGCTGATTATCAGCAACTTACGAAGATTCGTCCTACTTCTTAATCGGGTACGCGCGCAGGAGCACCAGGATCAAAAGGGCGATGGCGGCCGGGAAGAGGGAGAACAGGGACCAGACCATGGTTTGGACCGAGGCCAGGTCGGTGATGGTGACAACGGTTTCGCCGGTGACGGCGTCGGTGGCCGACACAAAGCCGGCAAAGCCCAGGAACATGGCCACCAGGGCGCCGGAGATGGCCGAACCAAACTTCTGGGCCATGGTGCCGGAAGAGAAGATGAGGCCGGTGGAGGAGGTGCCGTTCTTCTCGGTGGCATAGTCGGCTACGTCGGCGTACATGGACCAAAGGAGCGGAGAATAGAAGCCGATGCCGATGGACGTGACGATGACATTGGCTACCATCACCCAGATCCAGGCGGGATCCATGGGGATGAAGAAGAACAGGATGGAGGACACGGCGCAGATGACGGCCGACCAGGCGAAAGCCTTGCGCTTGGAACCCACCTTCTTGGTGAACCAGGGCGACAGGCCGCCGAAGACCATGCAGGTGGCTTCTCCGAACATCATGAACACCGTATAGTTGATGACCAGGCCCATGACGGTGACGTCTCCGTGCAGGCAGTACTCCATGAGGTAGGCCGCCACGGCATAGCGGAAACCGTTGAAGAAGTTGGTGCAGATGCCGATGAGCGTCAGGTAGATCCAGGGCTTGTTGCGGAAGAGGTCGGCAAACGGCTTGAAGGAGAATTTCTCGGCCCGGACGGGCTTGAGACGCTCCTTGGTCAATAAACCGCAGGCCAGGGTGCCCAGGGCCGCCACGGCGCCCAGCACCACACCCAGCACGGCGTACTGGTGCTGCGGGGTACCGCCCACCATACGCTGCAGGTACGGGAAGGAAAACAGCATCACAAAGCCCATGGCGTAGGCGCCCACCATACGGAACGAGGAGAACTGGTTCTTCTCGTTGTCATCGTCGGTCATCACGCCCAGCAGGGAGCCATAAGGCACATTGACAGCCGTATACACCACCATCATGAGCAGATAGAGCGTATATGCATAGACCCGCTTGCCGGCGGGGCCCAGGTCCGGGGTGAACAACAGCAGGGCGAATACAACGCCCAGGGGGATGGCGCCGAAGATGAGCCAGGGCCGATACGTTCCCCAGCGGGACTGGGTACGGTCGGCCAGCGCACCCATCATAGGGTCCGTGACCACGTCGAACAGGCGGGCCAACAGCATGAGGGCCGCCGCATCGGCCACGGTAAGGCCGAAGACATTGGTAAAAAAGAAGGGAAATGCGATGGACATCACCTTCCAGGTAATTCCGCCCGCAGCGGCATCACCCAGTGCATAACCTATTTTCTCTGATAATTTAGCCATACGCAAAGATAGTTAAATTATGGACAATACCTGCAGGCACATACGGGTATTGTGATACGGACACTTCCAGAAACCGGCCTTGGGCTGGGAAAGGTCCAGGGAGCCGTCGGGGAGGACAGCCCACCACCATTCACCGGCGTGGGGGTCTACCAAATGTTTCTGGATATAGTACCAGGCGGCCAGGGCACGGTCGAAGGCGGGGACATCCCCGTGATATTTCCACAGCCAGAGGTTACCCACTACGGTCTCAGCCTGTACCCACCACTGGCGGGAGTCATCGAAGGAGCCGTCCGTAAGCTTTTCGTAGCGCATGGAGCCGTCGGGGAGGAGGCCTTCGTTGCCCGCCACGCCCATCCGGAAGGCCCAGGGGCGCACGCGGTTCACTATATCGGCATCCCGAAGGGCAAAGGCGCACTCCAGCGCCAGCCAGGAAGTCTCGATGTCGTGGCCATAGGACACGCCGCCGGGGAGCACGCTCCAATCCCGCGTGAAATACAGCTGCAGATGTCCGGAAGGGTCCATCACCCGCGTGCCGATGATATCCAGCAACGCTTCCACGCGCTCCTTCAGGCCTTCGTCGGGCCACACCTGATACAGGTTGGCATAGGCTTCCAGGATATGCAGGTGGGAGTTCATGGTTTTGTCGGCGTTGATGTCGTGGGCGCTCAGGGACATGTCCTCCAGCGGGGAGAAATCCCGGGCCAGGGCTTCCATGTAGCCGCCGTTAGCCGCATCGGCAAAGTAAGTCTCCACCACCTTGTACAGGTTGATGGCGTTCTTCAGGGCCTCGTCGTCTTTAGTCACTTTATACAGTTCCGACAGCCCGTAAATGGCAAAGCCCTGGGCATAGAGCTGCTTCTTGGTATCCAGGCGTTCTCCCTGGGCCGATACGCTCCAGTACACGCCGCCGTATTTGTGGTCGCAGAAATGCTCCAGGAAATAATCCCGGGCATGCACGGCGGCCACCAGGTATTCCGTCCGGTGCAGAGCAGCATAGGCCGATGCAAAACTCCAGATGAGCCGGGCATTCAGGATGACACCGCGGGGAGCGTCGTACTGCACCGTCCCGTCGGCCGATACTTCTCCGTAAAATCCTCCGCGGGGGTCTTTCAGGCCCAGCCAATAAGGCAGAATATTGGAGGTGAGGTTCTCCCTCACCTCCTCCAGAAATAAGTCAGTCCTTGTCTTCATCAATTAAATGTTCGGCGTATCCCAAACTTTGGTCTCGGTGCATTTTACCAGGGCTCCCTGGCCGCCACAGGAGAGGCGGAAGTCGCCGGCCTCCAGGCGCCAGCGGCCGTCGGCACCCACAAAGGCCAGGGCCGATGCCGGGAGTTCAAACGTCACGGTATGCGTTTCTCCGGGCTGGAGAGCTATTTTCTCGAAGCCGCGCAGACGTTTTACGTCGGGGATGAGGGAAGCCACGAGGTCGCTGCTGAACAGCAGCACCGATTCCAGACCGGCGCGCTTGCCTACGTTGGTCACGTCCACAGAGACCTTGATGACGTCGCCGGCCTTGAACTCGGCCTGGGATACGCGGATGTTGCTGTAGGCATATTCCGTGTAGCTGAGGCCGAAGCCGAAGGGCCACTGCACATCCATCACGGCGTCGTAGTTATAGGATCCCTCCATGGTCTCACGGTGTTCACTCACCTTATAATCATAGGTATGGAGGGCGTTGATGTGCTTGGAATAGGTGAAAGGCAGTTTGCCGGAGAAGTTCTCGTCACCGGACAGGAGGGCGGCCAGGGCGTCTCCGCCAAAGTTGGAAGGCAGCATCACATCCACCACGGCGGCGGCCAGGGGCTCGATGTCTCCAATCAGGCGGGGACGGCCTTCGTTGAGCACCAGCACGATGGGTTTGCCGGTCTTGGCCAGTTCCTTTACCAGCTGTTTCTGGTTGGCAGAAAGATTGAGATCGTCCATGTTGCCGGGCGTCTCGCAGTAGGAATTCTCACCCACACAGGCGATGATGACATCGGCCCCTCGGGCGGCGGAAACAGCCTTTGCGATGCCGGACGCATCCTCGTACTGCCAGGCCATGGGCGTCTCGTTATACACCACGCCGGCCTCGTACGTAACGTGCGGGAAACGGGCCTTCAGGGCCTCTACGATAGTGTTGTACTGCGGTACAAAGGCGTCGGCACTTCCCTGCCAGGTATAGCTCCAGCCGCCGTTGAGGGCACGCAGGCTATTGGCATTGGGGCCGGTGACAAAGATCTTTTTGTGTTCGGCGAGCGGCAGGATGCCGTCGTTCTTCAGCAGGACCTCGCTCTCCAGGGCCATGTCATAGGACTCATGGGCATAGGCGGCCGATGCAAACATGGGATATTCATGCTCCCAGGTGGGATTCTCAAACAGGCCCAGGCGCACTTTCAGGCGCAGGACACGGCGGACGGCGTCGTCCAGGCGGGCCTGGGAAATCTTTCCTTCCTTCACCAGCTCGATGATGGCGGTGCAGCACTCGGGGTCGTAGGGGTCCATGATCATGTCGATGCCGGCATTGATACCCAGGGCCACGGCCTCTTTCTTGTCGGCTGCCACATGGTCCCGCACATAGAGGTTGTCAATGTCGGCCCAGTCGGTCACCAGCAGGCCATCCCAGTTGAGCTGTTCCTTCACCCAGCCGCTGAGCAGGATGGCGTTGGCGTGGGTGGGAACGCCATTGATGGAGGCCGAATTCACCATGGCGGTGAGGGCTCCGGCACGGAAGCATTCCAGGAACGGGGCGAAGTATTTCTCCCGCAGGTCGTTTTCGGCGATATAGGCCGGCGTACGGTCCTTTCCGGTATGCGGAACGCCATATCCCATGAAGTGCTTCAGGGACACGGCCACGTGTTCCAGGTCAATGTGGTTGGGATCGGCTCCCTGCAGGGCCAGCGTTTCCTCACGGGCCATTTCGGCCTGCAGGAAGGGGTCTTCGCCGAAGCTTTCCCAGATACGCGGCCAGCGCGGGTCGCGACCCAGGTCCATCACCGGGGAGAACACCCACGGCACCTGGGCGGCGCGGGTTTCATAGGCCATGGCGTGGCCCATCATGCGGGCGAAATCCCGTTTGAAGGTGGCGCCGATGTTGATTTCCTGCGGATACAGCGTGCCTTCCACCAGATAGGAGGCGCCATGGATCATGTCCAGGCCATAGATGCAGGGAATGCCGATGGCTTCCATGGACTTCTCCTGGATCTGGCGCACCATGGCGGCCGTCTGCTCGCGCGTGTGGGCGGCGTCATGCATGACGTTCAGGATGGAACCCACCTTGTACTGGCCGATGATCAGGTCCAGTTTCAGGGGGTCGATGGCTTCGTGGGTGGCATCTTCCAGGGTGGAGATGTTCAGCTGGACCAACTGGCCGGCCTTTTCCTCCAGGGTCATCCCTGCGAGCACACTTTCCACTTTGGCCTCCACGGCCGGGTCTGTAGGAATGGCCGGGGCCGGTTTGGGGGCGTTGCAGGCGACAACGGAAACAATTGCCAGGGGAATGAGGTATTTCTTCATATTTCTCCGGTTTTATAATCCAAGTGTATAGTAAGTGCCGTCATAGTTGACGCACAGGGCGCCGGTCCCGTCGGGATCATAGCCATGCGGGGTCTCAGGATCTACCACGGCCAGGCAGAAAACGCGGTTGCGCAGCTCTCCGGGATAATTTCCGTTGCGGGGGCCGATGGAAAGCTTATGGGTATTTTCGTCCCAGTGGATGTTGATAGTGCTGTATTCGCCCTTTTCGTAGCCGTAGGTGAGTCCGTCGTCTTCATAGAGGGTGAATTCGGCGTCGGCACCGGCAAAGACCACGAACAGAATCTTGTCGGCCGGCTTCTCGGAAGTATATTCGATGGCGGGGCCGAAAGGAATGATGGATCCGGCGCGTACATACAGCGGCATGCGGTCGTAGGGTGCATCCACCGTGATGCGGCGGCCGCCGGCGATGTATTCTCCCGTATAGAAGTCGTACCAGCCTCCCTTGGGGAAGTAGACACTGCGGCTGCGGGCCTTGTATTCATATACGGGGCATGCCATCAGGGCCGGACCCAGCATCCACTGGTCACTGATATCCAGCACCTCGGGATCGTCCGGGAAGTCCATGGGCAGACCGCGCATGAGCGTATAGTCATCAAAATGGACGGCACCGGTGAGGGAGTACAGGTACGGCATCAGGCGATAACGCAGCTGCATATACCACAGGATGCTTTCGTATGCGGGAGAGCCCTCAGGGGCAATGTTCCAGAGTTCCCGGCGGGGCCACTGGCCGTGGGCGCGGAACAGCGGGACGAAGGTGCCGAACTGATGCCAGCGCGTCTGCAGTTCCTGCCACTCATCGGCATAGGCGGGATCGTAAAACTTGCTCATCACGGAGAAGCCGCCGATATCCATGCCCCAGAACGGGATGCCGCTCATGGAATAGTCCATCCCGGCCGCCATCTGCATGTGCATGTCGGTCCAGGAAGTGCCGATATCGCCGCTCCAGGAAGCCGTGCTGTAACGCTGCAGGCCGCCGAAACCATTGCGCGTAAGGAGGAACACCCGTTTGTCGGGATCCACGCTGCGCTGGCCTTCGTAGATAGCCTGGGCATTCACCAGGGCATAAGCGTTGAAATATTCGGTGGAAGAGCCCAGGGCGTTGGGCGTGAGCAGCCACTTCATGTAGTCGATGGGCAGGCAGTCCCGCAGGTTGGGTTCGCTGGCGTCCATCCACCAGGCATCGATCTTTTTGCCGAAACGGCTGTACAGGCTCTGGTCCATCTGCTTCCAGAACATCTTGCGGCCGCCGGGGGCGTAAGCGTCGTAGAAACTCTGCTTGTAGCCCAGCCAGTCCACCAGGCCGTCGTCTTCGGCGTGGGTATAGGCATAACCGGCTTTCTTGAGTTCCTGGTAGTGTTCGGTATTGGTATAGAACTTGGGCCACACGGAAATCATGAAGCGGCCGCCCATGTCGTGCACATCGTCCAGCATCTTTTCCGGGTCCGGATAACGATCGGCTTCAAATTCATGACTGCCCCACTGGTCGTCCGGCCAGTACTGCCAGTCCTGTACGATATTGTCCACGGGAATGTGCCGGCGGCGCATCTCGGCCAGGGTACCCACCAGGTCCTCCTGGGTGGAATAACGCTCCCGGCTCTGCCAGAAACCCAGCACCCACTTGGGCATCACAGGCGCCTTTCCGGTGAGAAGGCGGTAATCCTTGATGACACCGTCATAGTCTTTGCCCACCATGAAGTAGTAGTCGGCCATGGGCTCAAACTCGCTCCAGAAAGTGAGGCGGCTTTCCTGTTCGGGGCTTTCCAGCGGCGCTACGCGGAGGCCGATGTAAGAGACGTCTCCGTCCGGCTCCCAGTCGATGTGCAGCGGCGTGGGAACGCCTTTCTCCAGGTGTACGGTGAATTTGTAGCTGTTGGGGTTCCAGGCCGGGCGCCAGCGGCGGCTCATCACTTCCTCACCGCCGATGACCGTGCGCTGGAAGCCGGCGTAATACTGGATAAAGTGATAGTCTCCGGTTTCGCGGGCGGTAACGGTTCCGTCATAGCTAACCTTGGAGAACGGACCGGCCGGCAGGTTTTTGATAGCCCACTCGTTCTCATAGAACAAGCTGTCTTCGGGCTGGGTAAAGGTCTTTCCCTCCTTGGGCGTATAGGTTCCTTCCAGTTTCAGGTCCAGTATCTGGCCCAACTGTGCGTAAGGCTGTGCACTCCCCCATCGGCTCTGGGAATAGGCGTCGAAGAGCAGGCCGTATCCCTTGTTGGAAACCACCACGGGCACGCTAATCTTGGTATTGTACTGATACAGTTCTTCCCGCAGGCCTTTGTGGTTGAATTCTCCCGCCTGGTGCTGTCCCAGGCCGTAAAACGCCTCGTCATCGGAGGAGGCATAGCTCACGGTGGTGCTCCAGGCTTTCTTGCCGTCGGCCTCCATGGGCTCAAAAGCGGCATGGCCGTCTAAAGCCAAAGGAGTACCATCGGCCCTGAAAAAATGGACGGTGCCGTCGGCCTTGTGCACCGCCACCTTCAGGGCCGAGGTCTCCAGGGTGGCCCCTTCCGCATTGCGGGTGAGGGTATATTCCGTACAGCCCTTCTGGGGCAGTACCATCAAACTCTTGCGGTCTGCGAACTTACCGTCCGGCGAAACGCTTACGCGTACAATCTCCGGCGTAATTACCTGTAGCCGGACAGTGCCGGCTTCGGTGGCTATTTTCACTTCACTCCTGGGTGTGCAACCCGCCAACAGCAGTATTGCCACAACCAGCATCCATTGAGCGTTTTTCTTAAACATCATATAATCAACCACTTACACAATCTCCTCCCAGATAAAAAGATGGGAGGAAAATACATAAAACGCTAATTATCAATCACTTGACAAAAACGACTTCTAATACTCCCAATCATCGGAACGGAAAGGCGGCACCGGGATGCCGTTGGACTTCTGCAGATTGGCACCCATCCAGTTGCGCCAGCTGTAGCGGACGGCAACAGGATGAGCCACCTCGGGGCAGTTGACGATGATAGTCTGGCCGTCCCAGTCCACTTCGGCCTTGGCCAAGTGGAACTGGCGGTCTTCGCCGGCCAGTTCGAAGCCCACGATGTCGCGGGCCGATATGCTCATGAGGTTGCTCCACACCTGGGTAAGGGTCACCTTCACGGATCCGTCTTCCTCGTACTTGACGTCTTTCAGGCGGGGCAGTTCCAGCGATACGCCGGGGTTCATGCCATATACATTCTGCAGGGCACGCTGGACCATCATATCGGCCACTTCCCTCTTCTTGGCGGGATGTACGGTCACCTTGTTGCCGATGGTCTCTGTGCAAACGGCCCAGGAGTTGGAGAGGATTTCCTCTGTATGCAGCTGATTTTCAACAAAGAAAGGACGCCAGCGGCCGTCGGCGTCGCCATGGTCGTGCGGGGCCAGGAGCGTAAAGATGAAGGGAAGGTCCCTCTTCCACTCCCGGCGCCAGAATTCCACCATGGCCTTCTGGAGTTTGTCGTAACAGTGCGGCTGGCCCATGTTAGAGCAACCCTGATACCAGATGATACCCTTGGCGGCATAGCCGACGATGGGCTTGACGCGACCGTTCCAGATGAGTTCCGGAGTTTCCGGCCAGCGGTCGGGCTGTTCCTCAACGGCATAAAGATCGTCCAGCTCCTGCTGCGTAAGGCCGGCGCCGTTAATCACTTCTTTGGTCATCCAGGGCTCGATGCGGCTGCCGCCCCAGGCGTTCACCACAATGCCCACGGGAACGTGCAGGGTGTTGGCCAGACGTTTCCCAAAGAAGTAGGCCACGGCCGATGTCTTGGCCGCCACTTCCCCGTTGGTATAGGCCCAGGAGGCCTCCACGTCCTTGATAGGTTCTGTACACTTGGGCGTTTTGATGTCAAAGACGCGCAGCATATACTCGGTTTCGGCCGCCGCCATGATGGCATCCGTGGCTCCTTCCACTTCCTGGAAGCCGAATCCGCTCAGCGGCATCTCCATGTTGGACTGGCCGCTGCACAGCCAAACCTCTCCCAGCACCATGTCGGTACGGGTGAGGCTTTCCTTGCCGGATTTCACATACAGGGTGCGGGCCTTGCCATCGGCCTTTCCGGTCTGGAGCGTCACGCGCCAGCTTCCATCGGCCTGTACCGTGGTCTTATACTTGGCCCCGTCCCACATCACTTCCACCGTCTTGCCCGGGTCTCCCCATCCCCACACGGGAACGTCGGAATTCTGCTGAAGCACGGCGTGGTCGGAGAAAATGCTGGCCAATACCAGAGATAGTGCTAAGAGGTAATTCATTGTGTATCAATTATGTTGTGATTTTTCTTGATCCCATTTGGTATCAAGAAAAAAAGTTAAACAACTGTCGTTCAACCTTTTACATTGACATCGATAAGCCTATTCAGTGTTTCCACCGAAAGGCCGGTGCGCATGCCGTCCTCGGGGGTGTGCAGGCAGTAGTCTACCAGGCGGTCTACCGTGGAGGTGGCTACGTGCATACGGGTGTCGGAGGAGGCATAGTAGATGAACACCCTACCGTCTTCGTCGGCAATCCAGCCGTTGGAGAAGAGGACGTTCATGACGTCGCCGATGTACTCCCCGCCTTCGGGCACCATGAAGAAGCCGCCGGGCTGGGCGATCACCTTGGTGGGATCCTCCAGGGAAGTCATGTACATATAGAGGACATAGCGCAGGCCGCTGGCGCAGGCACGTACGCCATGGGCCAGGTGCAGCCAGCCCTTGGGGGTTTTGATGGGGTGCGGGCCCTCACCGTTCTTCACCTCCATGATGGTGTGGTAGTGGCGGGGGTTGATAATCTTTTCGGAAGTGACCACCGCGTGCTCCATGGAATCCACCAGGGCCCAGCCGATGCCGCCGCCGCTGCCGGCGTCGATGAAACCGTCCTGCGGACGCGTGTACAGGGCATATTTGCCGTCCACGAACTCCGGATGCAACACTACGTTGCGCTGCTGGCTCTTGCTCTCCAGGTCCGGCAGGCGCTCCCAGTTCACCAGGTCCTTGGTGCGGGCAATGCCGGCGGCTGCCGTTGCGGCCGAGAGGTCTCCGGGGGCCGAATGGTCCTTGCGTTCCACGCAGAAGATGCCGTAGATCCAGCCGTCCTCATGGGCGGTGAGACGCATGTCGTAAACATTGGTGGCGGGTTCTCCCCACTCCGGCATGGTGATGGGCCGGGGCCAGAACTTGAAGTTGTCCACGCCGTTGGGGCTTTCGGCCACGGCGAAGAAAGACTTGCGGTCGTTGCCCTCTACACGCACCACCAGCACGTATTTTCCGTTCCACTTGATGGCTCCGGAATTGAGGGTGGCATGCACGCCGATGCGCTCCATAAGATAGGGATTGCGCTCCTTGTTAAAGTCATAGCGCCACTCCAGCGGGGCATGTTCGGCCGTTAGGATGGGGTTCTCCCAACGCTCATAAACACCATTCCCTTCAATGGGATGGTTCTTTTTCTCAATCAGCTGGCGATGGTTCGCCTTGAGCCATTCCAGACGTTTTTCGTAAGTCATAGGTCAGTCCAAAAACAGAATATTGTCCAGTTCGCTGAAGGCTTTGAAATCGGCGGCGCCTTCAAAACCGTCCCAAGGGGCATAGAAATGGCCCGGCTTGTCCCAGGCATTGCGCCAGGTGAGTACATAGGAAATGGGATAATCCTTGATGGCCGGATACAGGACCTTGGTCCACCAGGTAAAGTCCGGAATGCCTTCCAGGCCCGTCTCGCTGAGGGCGATGAGCTTCTGATGCTCTGTGCCAGCGGCCGTAAGGAAGTTCAGTGCGCCCTTGACTTCTTCCTGGTAGTGCACGGCAGCCTGCTCCAGCGAGGCACCCGGCCATATGAATTCATAGGAATCCACGGCGATGATGTCCACAAACTCATCTCCCGGATAGCGGTCCATGGACCGCTGCGGGCCGGCGTCTCCTCCCGGGGAATAGCACCACAGGATGTTGGTGAGGCCGCGTTCCTTCACAAAATACAGCCAGGTCATGCGGAACAACTCCTGGTATTCCTGAGCAGAGCAGAGTTTTTCTCCCCACCAGAACCAGCTGCCGGTATTCTCGTGCCAGGGACGGAAAATCACGGCAACGTCTCCCAGGCTTTCCACGAAATCGGCCGCACGCTGCAGCCAGACGCGGAATTCGGCATTCTTTTCGCCGCCGGGAAGGACGGAGCGGACTACTTCGGCCGATGAAATATCCCAGGCATCACCGCCGGTGAACGGGTTGCGCGGATGCCAGGAGAAGGTGACGATACCGCCCCGCTCCATGTGCTTGAGGGAGGCCTTGCGGATGAGGCCGAAGGGGACGCCGTCCAGATTGGCTTCGGCACCCAGTTCGATGCCGCCCAGGTCGAAGCCTGTCACCATGGGATATTTCCCGGTGACGGCCTTTACGTCGGAGCGTTCCAGGGGATCGTTTTCCCAGTCGGTGACGCACCAGGCGTGGCCGTAAGCCAGGTCGTCCTGGTGGCCGTAGGCAATCTGCCCGTTCTCGGCAAAGGTAAACAGCCGGTGCACCAGCTGGTCCTTGGGCGTTTCCATGGGTTTGTTGCCGCCACAGGAAGCTACAACAAGCGTGAGGGCCATACACAAATACTTATTCATTTTACTGCAGATTATTGATTGCCTCTTTGATGATATCCACGGTGTAGTCCTGGGCATAAACGCCGTTAAGGCCCTGGGCTTCCTGCGCCGGGTCTCCGGTGTACGGGTCTCCGCTCTCCCACTGGGTGTGGACGGGCACGGCAAAACCGCTCCAGCCCCAGAAATTCGCGCCCTGCAGCGTCTTCCCAACCTGGCCGAAGATAAAACTATAATAGGTGTCGCGCGCACACGTTGTAGCGTCCATGGAGGGATTGAAGCCGTCGCGCGGGAAGCCGAATTCCTCGCACACCACGGGGAGGCCCAGTTTCTTTGCCAATTCGGCGTGGCGGACGAGATACTCCTCCGTGTTGGCAATGGCCTGGGGAAGGGTTCCTTCCAGGTCTTTTTCACTGGCCCAGCTCCAGTTGTAGGGCCAGATATGGATGGTCATGTAATCTACGCCGGGAATGCTGTTCACCTGTTCCACCAGTTCCCAGTCCTGTTCGCAGCCCATCCAGCCTTCGTTGCCGGTGGAAAGGAGGTGGTTGGGATCCAGCTCCTTGATGATTTTGGCGGTTTCGGTCATCCAGCCGATGAATCCCTGGCGAATTTGGGGGTCGTCGGAGAAGCATCGGGGCTCGTTGCCCATCTGCCAGGCGAAGATGGCAGGGTCTTCCTTATAGGGCTTGCCGGTGATACTGTTGGTGCGGCCCACGATGGCTTTCACATGGTTGTAGAACAGTTCCTGGGATTCCTGGCTGGTCTGGAACTTACGCATCTGCTGCATGAAAGGCCAGTAGCCGTCGATGAGGGGGATGAGGGCCTTTTCTCCGGTGGCCCACTCCATGTACTGGCCGTATCCGCCGCTCCATTCCCAGGAGTTGTTCAGGTACAGCACGGCCTGCATGTCCCGCTTGCCCAGTTCTACCAGGAAACGGTCCAGACCTCTCAGGAGGGTATCGTTATAAACACCGGGAGCGGTTTCCAGGGTAGGTTCCACGCGGGAGAACACGCCGTCCTTCCCCTGTGCGCCCACCAGGACGCGAAGATTCTCAATGCCCAGGGCTTTGAGGGTGTCCAGTTCTTTTTGGAGACGTTCCAGGTTGCCGCCACGCCCGTCCGAGGCCAGGATGGGGCCATACCAGAAATTGGTGCCGATATACGTGTAAGGCTTGCCGTTACGGACAAACTGACCGTCTTGGACGGAAACGAACGACGGATGGGAACAGGCAGCCAGTGCGAGCGCAATGACGCCCATGGCAAAAGGTTTTAGTACAGTGTTAATCATGCATGCAAATTTAGTTTGTTTGCTTTTGGTTCACATCTAAATAATTGTCTAAAAATGATACTATTTTGACAAACCCCTTTATACATACACCCGGTTCTTGGTGAACAACGCCCTGAAATCCCGGGGAGTATACCCGCGACGGGCCTTGAAGGTGCGGTTGAAATTGGACAGGTTGTTAAAACCGCAGGCATAACAGATCTCGCTCACGGAAGTACTGGTATCTACCAGCATACGGGCCGCAATGCCCAGCCTTACATCAATTATATAGTCTACCGGTCCGCGCCCGGTATGCTGCTTGAAAAAGCGGCTGAAGGCCGACGGTGACATGGCCACAAGGGTGGCCAGGTCTTCCAGTTTAATTTCCTCTGTATAATGGGCTGCAATGTATTCCTTGGCTTTTTTTATCCGGCGGCTCTCCCCGTCGTAGCCCCCTTTGGCAAAAGAATGGGAGGCCAGGGTGCGGGCACCGGAATCCAACGACAGTTCGTACAGGATTTTCATCATGTCCAGGAACTGTTCCATGCGGTCTTCCTTGAATGCCAGGGTGTCCAGCAAGTTGTATACACGCATGATGGCGGGCATGGAAAAAGCCAGCCCCATACGCGCACGCTCAAACATCTTACGGATAGAGGCAAACTGGTTGCGGGCCAGCAGGGTTTCGTCCAGCAGGCGGGAACTGAACTGGATGGTGATTTCCCGGATATCAGGTTCGGTACAGTTTCCCTGCTCCCAGGCGTGTTCCAGGCCGTTACTGGTAATGAGGGCCAGGTCGTAATCCCCTATCTCCTCTATGCTGTCCCCCACTACGCGGCGGACCCCTTTTCCCCTTTCAATGAAGTTGAGTTCATATTCTTCATGGGAATGGATGGGCCACGTAAATTCACTCTTGTGCCGCTCTACGATGTAGAAACAGTCTTTGTCCGTAATGGACGTAATTTCCTTGAGAACCTTCATGATGCAAAGGTAGCAATTATTGTATTATTATTTCAATTATTGATACTTTTTCAACAGTTCGCGTGTATATTCAAGATGAATTTGTACCTTTACATCGGTTTAGATAGTTCAACCGTTTGTATTTTTACTTAAAAAACTTTTTTAAACAAATTTATTTTTGTAAATTTGGCTTTTAAACCACACTGAAATTTTTTTTGTTTAACCAATCAACCATAAACCACTAACTATTCCAACAATGAAAAGCAAACTCTTTGCTACATTGACGCTTCTGCTTCTGGGAGTGGCTGCAATGGCGCAGACTGTCCGTATTTCAGGTACGGTCACGGACGCCATGGGGCCTGTCATGGGAGCCAGCGTCATCGAAAGCGGCACCCAAAACGGTGTCACTACGGATTTGGATGGTAATTTCGTGCTCTCCGTCAAAGCCGGAGCCAGCATCGAGATTTCCTCCATCGGCTACAAAACTCAGGTGATTGCTGTTGGAGACCAGACGGTTTTCAACATTTTCCTTGAGGAAGATGCAGAATTCCTTGACGAGGTAGTCGTGGTCGGTTACGGCGTTCAGAAAAAGAAGCTGGTAACCGGTTCCACCGTACAGGTCAAGGGAGACGATCTGGCCAAACTCAACTCCACCAACGCCCTGGGTGCCATGCAATCCTCCACGCCTGGTGTGAGCATCATGAGCAAATCCGGTCAGCCCGGATCCGGCTACAACGTGAACATCCGCGGTATGGGTACCATCGGCTCCTATGAGCCTCTGTACGTCATCGACGGTGTCGCAGGCGGAAGCATCAATTCCCTCAACCCCTCGGATATCGAGAGCATCGATGTCCTGAAGGACGCCGCCTCCTGCGCCATTTACGGTGCCCGTGGTGCTAACGGTGTTATCCTGGTTACCACCAAGCAGGGTAAGGCCGGCAAATTCACTGTTACCTATGACGGTTTCTACGGCGTGCAGAACGTCCAGAAGATGCCCCAGTTCCTCAGCGCCCAGCAGTATATGGACGTTCAGGACATGGTGAACTTCAATATGGGTAAAGCCACCGTGGACTGGCAGGGTATCCTGGATCCCGCCCTTTACAACAGCATCAAGGACGGTTCCTTCAAGGGGACCAACTGGCTGGACCTGATCCGCAACGTCAACGCTCCCAACCAGAACCACGCCGTTAATGTGGTGGGTGGTACTGACCTGTCCAAGTTCTCCATGGGTGTCAGCTACGCCAACCAGCAGGGTATCTTCGGTAAGCCCGTTGCTTCCAACTACAGCCGCATTACCGTCCGTCTGAATTCGGACCACGTTCTCTGGCGCAAGGATGGTCTGGACATCATCTCCCTGGGAGAGAATGTCACCTTCACCCAGTCCAAGAACAGCGGTATCGGTACCGGTAACCACTATTGGAACGATATCTTCAACATGCTGTCGGCCAACCCGCTGGTAGCCCCCTATAAGGAAGACGGCTCCTATACTGACTATGACGATCTCCAGAAGAGCGGTGTTTGGAACCTGGTTTCCACCATCTCCAACCCCATCGCCGAAATGGTGTATTCTTCCCGCGGCAACAATGAAAGCCACGACTACAACCTGAACATGTCGGCCAACCTGCGTGTGCAGCCCATCAAGGGCCTCACCTGGAAGAGCCAGTTCAACTATACCCTGAGTGCCGGCACTTACCGCCAGTACAGCATGATCTACAAACTCACGGACCAGTCCTTCAAGGACACCGACTCCGTGAGCCAGAGCGCTTATGCCGGCTGGAGCTGGTCCTGGGAAAATACCGTGAACTACCTGTTCACCCTGGGCGAAAAGCACCACTTCGACGCCCTCATCGGTAACACCCTGCAGCACAGCGGCTTCGGTGAAAGCGTAGGTGCAGGCAACAGCACCTCCAATTGGCCCAACAGCTGGGCTTACGCCTATGTGGGCAACACGTCCGGCGACCCCAGCCTGGGAGACATCTCCGGTTCCACTTGGGGTGACAGCGGCCTGGTTTCCTTCTTCGGCCGTATCAACTATGACTACGCCGAGAAATACATGCTCTCCCTCATCCTCCGTCACGACGGTTCCTCCAACTTCATGAGAGGACATCGCTGGGGCACCTTCCCGTCCGTATCGGCCGGTTGGGTCATGTCCAACGAAGACTGGTGGGGCGTGAACTTCATCGACTTCCTGAAACTGCGTGGCAGCTGGGGTCAGAACGGTAACTGCAACATCGACAACTTCCAGTACCTGTCCACCATTTCCGTGGGTGCCGCAGACGGCGGTTATTCCTTCTACACCGGTCCCACCGCTACCAATTCCGGTACCGGCGCCTACGCCGACAAACTGGCCAACCCCGACATCACCTGGGAAACTTCCCAGCAGCTGGACCTGGGCTTCGACGCCCGTTTGTTCCGTAACAGGATGAACATCGCCTTCGACTGGTATCAGAAAGACACCAAGAACTGGCTGGTAAACGCTCCCATCATGGGTCACTTCGGCGCCAATGCTCCTTATGTGAACGGTGGTGATGTGCGCAACACCGGTATTGAACTGGCCATCAACTGGAACGATGCCGTCAGCCAGGATTTCTCCTATTCCATCGGCGTTAACGTTGCCCGCAACAAGAACGTGGTAACCCGTATCGCCAACGACGAAGGTATCATCCACGGTCCCACCAATGTGGTTCAGGGTATCGCCGAAATGTACCGCGCCCAGGTAGGCTATCCTATCGGATACTTCTGGACCTACAAGACGGACGGCGTGTTCCAGAACCAGGCCGAAATCGACGCCTGGAAGGCTGCCGGCAACGGCACCATCGTGGAAGACATCGTTCCCGGTGACCTGAAGTTCGTCGACCTCAACCACGACGGCATGATCAACGATGACGACAAGACCATGACCGGTGATCCCAACCCGGATTGGAACGTGGGCCTGAACCTCTCTGTCTACTTCAAGGGCTTCGACCTGGGCGTCAGCGCCTACGGCATGTTCGGACAGCAGGTGTTCCGCGCCTATCGCCGCTACACCGACAGCCAGTGGAACAACTACACCACCGAGGTGTACAAGTACTGGCACGGTGAAGGCACCAGCAACCGCTACCCGCGCCTGGTTGCCGGTACCAACTACAACTACGTCAACAACTCCGATATCTTCATTGAGAACGCCGACTTCTTCCGCATCCAGACCATCACCCTGGGTTACGACTTCAAGCGCCTGTGGAAGAACGCCCCGTTCGGTCAGTGCCGCCTGTATGTGCAGGCCCAGAACCCGTTCTGCTTCACCAAGTATATGGGTATGGATCCTGAAGTGGGTACTTCCTCCGGCTTCGACAGCTGGGCCAAGGGCATCGACCTTGGTTACTATCCGCAGGCCAAGAGCATTCTCGTGGGCCTTAACCTTAAATTTTAATTGGATTGACTGATATTATGAAAAAGATATTCAAATTCGCAGCTCTGGCTGCCCTTGCTTTTTCGTTTGCCTCTTGTGAGTCATTCCTGGACACCAACAACTACTGGTCCAAGGACAGTAGTAACTTCCCGGTGAATGCCACCGACGCCGAACAGATGCTGGCCGGTATCTACAACAACCTGAACTCTGCTATCGGTGCCAATGACGGCGGCAACGTGGGCCACGACCATTTCCTCTGGTCTATCGCTTCCTCCGACGACGCCCTGGGCGGCGGCGGTCAGAACGACCCTCAGTTCCAGGCAGAAGACCTTCTGATGAACGTAGGCGCCGACATGTACAACGGCTTCTATGTTACCCGTTATAAAGGTATCGCCCGCGCGAACGCCGCCATCGAGGCCCTGCCCAACTGCGGTGTGGAAGACAAACTGGCCCAGTATATGGGTGAAGCTTTCTTCCTGCGCGCCTGGTACTACTACGAACTGGCTTCCATGTTCGGAAACATCCCCTGCCCGGTCACTTCCAAGGCCGATGCCACCCAGCCCCAGATCAGCGGCGAAGCCCTGTGGGGACAGATTGTCGAGGACTGCAAGATCGCAGCCGACATCATGCCTGCCACCATGTCCAGCGGTGACGGCCATGTGGACAAGTGGGCCGCTATCGCCCTGATGGGCCGCGCCTACCTGTTCGCCACCGGTTTCTATGGCCTGGACGGCATTACCCTGCCCGCCTACAGCAACGAGGCCATCCATGTGGACATCGCCGAAGGCACCAAGCTTACCAAAGCAGAGGTGGGTGCTTACATCACCGACTGCGTGAACAACTCCGGTTACACCCTGGTACCCGACTACCACAACCTGTGGGCCTACACCAACCGTTGCTCCATCGAGGATGCCAACAACCCCTGGAAGGGCCACGGTTACAAGTGGGTGGAAGACGACGGCGCCCGCAACCCGGAAGCCATGTTCGTCATCAAGTTCAACACCCAGCCTTCCTGGAGCACCACCATCGGCTATTGCAACCAGACCGCCCTGTTCATGGGCGTTCGCGAACAGAAGTTCTCCGAAGGTGGCATGATGCCGTTCGGCCAGGGTTGGGGCATGTGCCCTGTGAACCCGTCCTTCGTGGATGACTGGAAACAGATTGAGCCCACAGACCAGCGTCTGGATGCATCCGTCCTGCCTGTAACCAGTTTCACCGGGTATGTGTACGGTGGAGACTCCTTTATCCAGGAGACCGGTTACTACCACACCAAGAACATGCCGGTGATGGCCTGGAGCGACGATAAAGGCAAATACATGATGAGCTTCACCAACGTCATGTTCCCGGATCTTACCTGGTCTGATGGTAACGAGGACAACTACCAGCTGAACAGCGTGAACGACATGATCCTCATCCGCTTCGCCGAGGTTCTGCTGATGGATGCCGAGATTAACAACAACCAGGCATCCTTCGACAGGGTCCGCGCCCGCGCCGGCCTGCCCAGCCGCCCCATCAACGAAGAGAATATCCGCAACGAGCGCCGCTGGGAACTGAACTTCGAAGGCGTCCGCTTCAACGACATGCGCCGCTATGGAGAGTCTTACGCCGTAGCTGCCCTGGACAAACAGCAGGGCGTGAAGGTGTGGAACCTGGGTGTCGAGGACACCAACAACGCAGCCAAGTTCAACGGAGGCTATGGCGAGCGCTACAAAGCCACCAAGGGCTTTATCGCCCTGCCCAGCAGCCAGATTTCCCTGTCTGCCGGTGCCGGCGAGCAGTATAAGTTCACCCAGAACGAAGGCTGGGGTACCCAGTTCGAGTTCTCCGGTTGGCAGTAGTAGGTCACTTTACAGATGAAAAGCATTATGAAGAAAATATTCTACTTTGCAATTGCCTTTATCGGCGCACTTGCAGTGGCCTGCCAGCCCGTGGTTCTTGAGACTCCGGAAGCATTCCAGACCGAAAAGACTGCGGTATCCAGCAGCGCCCTCCAGGCTGCATTCGTCATCGACGGCCAGTTCTCCGATGCCGCTTGCACCGTTCCAGAGGATGATGGTAACTTTATCAAGTTCCATACTTCTCCTTCCGTAACCGTCCAGATTTACAATTTCAAGACCGACGGTTCCAAAAACATCCTTACCACTGCCGCATCCGGCGTGTTCAACATCACGCCCAAGCGCGGAGCCGATCCCAACCAGGCTTTCACCGTGGCAACTATCAATCAGGACGGCACCGTCGTCTCCTTTGACAGTTCCGTGAAAGTATTCGTTCCCAGTGAACTTCCTGCCGAAGTAAAGGTGCTCGCCGGCGAATCCGGAGCAAAGGCATGGAAATGGTATACCATGCCCTCCTATTCGGATGATGAAGGTCCTCATGATGCCGCCTGGGGTAACTGCGGCTACATCGGCGTAGCCGGCCAGGCCAACGTGGCTGCCGGCGAAGTCCCCGGTTGCTGGTGGGGTGATGTGCCCGAGAACCTGGAAACCAAACAGATTCAGCACACCGGCGGAATCGAGTACGGCTACGGAGATCCCAACGCCTACATGGTCTTCAGCGAAGACGGCGTATGTGCCTCCTACAAGTCCGACGGCACCCTGATTGCCAAGGGCGGCTATTCCCTGACGGGTTACGATCCTTCCGGAGAGAATTACCTCTACGGAACCCTCACCACCACGGATGCCCCCATCCTGATGCCGTTCCGCATCAATGCCGGAGGCGTGCGCGTCAACGAGTTTGAGGTTGTCTACATCGACGAGAACATGATGACGCTCATCGACAGGAACGGTAACGCCGAATGGAGCTGGAGCGAATCCACCTGGTGGCGCTTCAAGAACGCTTCTGATGCCGATGCAGCTCTTGCCGGAGGCGGACAAAGGGCATGGACATGGAACAACATTGTTTCCTATTCGAATGATGACGGTCCTCAAGAAGCTGCCTGGGGTAACTGCGGTTACATCGGCGTGGGCGGCCAGGCCAACATCGCCGCCGGCGAAGTCCCCGGTTGCTGGTGGGGTGATATTCCGGAGAACCTCGAAACCAAGCAGGTTCAGCACGCCGGAGGCGTTGTATACGGCTACGGCAGCGATGATGCCTACATGGTATTTGACAGCGTGAACGGAACGGTTACTTCCTACAAGGAAGACGGCACCAAGATTGCCTCTTCTTCCTATGCCGTGGAGAACTTCAACTGGACCATCCTTCACGATGCCGATAATCCCGGCTACAAGATGGGTGATCTCAAGACCGACGTAGATGCTTCCGGTATCCTGTTCCCGTTCGTCATCAATAAGGGCGGTGTCGTTGCCACCGAGTACGAACTTCTGTACCTGGACGGCGGCCTCATGACCCTCATCTACAAGGGTGAAAATGCCGAATGGAGCTGGGGAGAATCCACCTGGTGGAGATTCAAACCCAAAAAATAATTCTTGAAACGCTAACAAAGAAGGCAGCCGCCCGCTGTGACGGCTGCCTTTTTTATCAAAAGATGTCCCCTATGGACAAACAGTACAGGATAGCTTTAACTTCCCTTTTGGGTGCGGCCGTGTTTGCTTTCTGGATGTGGCTGTACCCGCAGGCGCCGCATTATCAGGAACAGAACCAGTTGTTTCTGTTCACCTGGGATTACCTCGGACGCCGTTTAGTCCTGCCAGGAGGTTTGGCCGATTATATCTCGGAGTTCCTGGTTCAGCTCTTCTATATCCGCTGGGCCGGCGCTCTGGTAATGGCTGCCCTGGCCGTCCTCCTGCAAGTGGCCACATGGCGTGCGTCGGGGGAAAAACGTTCCCTGTATGCAGTCAGTTTTATCCCTTCCCTGTTGCTGCTTATTTACATGGGAGACATGGATGTGCTTGTAAGCTATCCCGTTGCCATTATCATGGCCACCATGCTATGTCCCCTGTTTGTGAAGGCAGGGTGGCACAGGTTGTGGCTGTTCCCTGTAGGCTGGTGGATGGTTGGACCGGTGATTATGATTCCCGCCCTCCTATCCGTTATCAAAGGCCACAAATGGGAAGACATCCTCGCCCTTGTCTGGCTTTTCGCTGGGGCATATGCACAATACCGCCTTCTGGCAGCACAATACCCTTTAAGGGATGCCTTCTTCGGACTTAATTATTACAGGCTGGTAGAAATACTTCCTGCCATGCAGGTTGTCATTCCCGTTGTCACCCTTCTCTGTATTCTTATATGCGGTTCCGGCATGGATTTCCGCCATCCGGCCCTGGTAAACGGGGCTGTTGCAGCGGTATTGTTTGCCGGCACGTGGTTCGCCGTTCCGCTTACGTTCAACAAGGACGCACAGGAAACCCTCGCATATGACTGGCTCATAAGGAATCAGCGTTACGCCGAAGTAATAAAGAGAGCAGAAAAATATCAGCCCCACAATCCGGTAAGCGCCTGTTCGGTGAATATGTGCCTGTTTATGGAAGGCCAGCTGACAAATCGCTTTGCAGAGTTTTACCAGTGCGGAATACAAGGTCTTGTGCAGCCGTCGGTCCGGGATAACCTTTCGGACTGCACTTCCCAGGAAATCCTCTGGATGATGGGCATGCCCAACATTACCCTGCAGTATGCCTTCGACCTCCAGGAATCCATCCAGAACGGGAGAAAGAGCGGAAGGTTTACCGCACGCATCGCGGAGTGCAACATTGTGAACGGATGGTATGACAGGGCGTCCCGCTATCTGGACATCCTTTCGCACAGCATGTTTTACCGCAAGTGGGCCCTGGAGCGCAAGGCCATGATCCAGAACGAAGCGCTGGTCTCCAAGGACCCCGTCTACGCATACATCCGCAGCGTCCGCTTCAAGGACGATTTCATTACCCGTTATGAAGGCCTGGACCTTATGATGGCCATCCTTTATAACCAGAACAAAAACAATTTTATGGCCGCGGAGTATTATTCTGTCTGGCAGCAACTCAAAAAGATGGAGGGCGCAGAATGAAAAAATTGTTTCCCCTGATCGCGGCAGTCCTTCTGGCCGCATGTTCCGGGAGCACCACATTCGTTGAGGAGTTGCCTGATATTTATCCGGACTATATCGGCGTAACCATTCCCGCCGGGATTGCGCCCCTCAACTTTAACCTGCCGGAAGAATACGACCGGGTCTTCGTCCGTGTGACCGGCAGCAAAGGCGGACAACTGAGCGTGAAAGGCCGTTGGGCCTCCTTCCCGCTGAAAAAATGGCATGCGCTCACAGCGCAGAATGCCGGCGGATTCCTTTCCTTTACGGTTTTGGGCCGCAAAGACGGTCAATGGACCCAGTGGCGCGACTTTATCCTGTACGTGAGCGACACCCCGCTGGAAGACTACGGCATCACTTACCGGAAAATAGCACCCGGCTATACCACATACAGCCTCATCGGCCTGTATCAGCGGGACCTGCACAGCTTCCGGGAAGACCCCATCATTGAAAGTACCCTCACGCCCGGCCAGTGCATGAACTGCCACACGCCCAACGCCACCGACCCTTCCCAGTTCCTTTTCCATCTGAGAGGGAAACACGGCGCCACCCTGATTCAGAAAGACGGCGTACGGGAGTGGGTGACCACCAAAACGGACAGCACCCTGGGCAATGTAGCCTACTGCTACTGGCACCCCGACGGCAACTGGTTCGCAGGTTCCATCAATCCTGTCCGGCAATGTTTCTGGACCGGAGACCAGCGGACGATAGAAGTCTTTGACCTTGCGTCGGACCTGGTCATCATGGACGTACGGGACTATAGCGTCATCGCCGACCCCCGCCTCACCACCAAGGAGTATCTGGAATCCTCCCCCGCCTTCACGCCGGACGGCAAGACCCTGTACTTCTGCCGCTCCAAGGCGTACAATGTGCCCGCCGAGGTGGAAAAAGTAAAATACAACCTCATGAAAGTGAGTTTTGATGCCACTACCGGAGAACTCGGAGAGCCCGAAACCGTGATTCCGGCCAGCGAAGAAAACGCCAGCATCTCCTTCCCCCGCCCTTCCTATGACGGCCGCTGGCTCATGTACAACAAGGCCGATTTCGGCGTTTTCCCCATCTCCCACAAAGAGGCC
>Ga0310690_10001710_pt1 | contig 38119 bp, 33 predicted proteins | sample AusTroGonzalo_MG_2_FD_207661 | JGI IMG/M metagenome (GOLD analysis project Ga0310690, IMG submission 207661) | Bovine rumen microbial communities from tropical cattle in Woodstock, Queensland, Australia - Gonzalo_04 (v2) (version 2) | ecosystem: Host-associated > Mammals > Digestive system >...
GTAGAAGGATTTTTCCTTCTCGACCACTTCGGCGGGGACCTGTTCGCGGGAAACGTACTGCGGAGCCATGGAGGCGATCTGGATCGTCAGGTCCTTGACCATCTCCTGGAACAGTTCGTTCTTGGCCACGAAGTCGGATTCGCAGGCCACTTCGATGAGCACGCCAACTTTGCTGTTGGAGTGGATGTAGCTGGCCACGATACCTTCGTTGGTGGAACGGGCGGCCTTCTTGACGGCTTTCGCCACGCCGCGCTTCCTTAAGATCTCTTTGGCTTTTTCCATGTCGCCCTCGGCCTCGACCAGGGCTTTTTTGCAGTCCATCATGCCGGCTTGGGTAAGCTCGCGCAGTTGGTTGACCAGTTTGGCAGTAATTTCGGCCATATTTATATTCCTGTATTGTTGTTCGTTAATTTATTATTCCTGAGTTTCCTTGGGAGCTTCGGGAGCGGCCTCTTTCGGGGCTTCTTTTTCAGCCTTGGGGGCGCGGCGCGGTCTTTCGGCGCGGGGCTTGGGCTGGGACTTCTCCTGCTCTTTTTCTATGAGCTCGCGTTCCTTTCTCTGCTTCTCGACTTCCTCGAAATAGACTCTGCCTTCGTTGATGGCTTTGGCGATCGTGGTCGTGATGAGCGTCACGGAGCTGATGGTGTCGTCGTTGCCGGGGATGACGAAGTCGGCGTTGTCAGGGTTGCCGTTCGTGTCGCAAAGGGCGATGATGGGGATGCCGAGCTTCTTGGCTTCGGTCACAGCGATGCGCTCTTTGTTGACGTCAACGATGAAGATGGCAGCCGGGGCTTCCTGGAGGTCACGGAGACCGCAGAGGTTCTTGTCGAACTTGGCGTATTCTCTCGTCATGACAGCCTGCTCTTTCTTGGGCAGCTTCTCGAAGAGGCCTTTCTTCTGGAGGTCTTCGATCTCGTTCATGCGGCGGACGGACTGGCGGATGGTGCGGAGGTTGGTCAAAGTGCCGCCCAGCCAGCGTTCGCAGACATAAGGCATCTCGCAGCTCTTGGCGAGGTCAGAGACGATCGCTTTGCTCTGAAGCTTAGTGCAGACAAAGAGGATCTTGCCGCCTTTCTGGGCCACTAAGCGGGCGTACTGCGTCGCGTAGTCGAGATAACGCTGCGTCTTCTGCAGGTCGATGATGTGGATCCCTTTCCTTTCTTCGAAGATGAAGGGGATCATTTTGGGGTTGCGTTTGCGTTTCTGGTGACCGAAATGGACTCCGGCTTCCAGAAGTTCGGAAATTGAGATAACGGACATAAAGTTTCCTTTTGTTCGTCAGACTTCGCCGCGAATGAATCTTCGGGCTCAAGTCTTAACAGGTTAAATTAAATTGGTTATTTTATTATGTCAAGCATCTCCCTGACCGCCTGGGCAAGCCCAGTAAAAACGGCGCGGGATATGATGGAATGACCGATGTTTAGTTCTTCCAGATAGGGGACGTGGTGCATAAGGCGGGCGTTGAAGTAGTCGAGGCCGTGCCCGGCGTTGACTCTCAATCCCAGCGAATGCGCTTTCTCGGCGGCCACGATCAGCCGATCGAGCTCGAAACTCTGTTCGCTTTCCCCTTTAGCGTTGGCAAAAGAGCCGGTGTGCAGTTCGATAAACTGCGCCCCGGATTTTGCCGCCGCTATGATCTGCTCTTCTTCCGGCGCGATAAAGAGGCTCACGACCGTGCCGACGCTCTGCATCTTGACGACGCAGCTGCGTACCTGCGCAAGCTGTCCCGCCACGTCCAGACCGCCTTCCGTTGTCAGCTCCTGCCGTCTTTCGGGGACCAGGCAGCAGCAGTGCGGTCTAATTTGCAGCGCAACCTCCAAAACGTCAGGCGCCACAGCCATCTCCAGGTTCAGCCTAGTCTGGACCGTCTCCTTTAGGAGCCGGACGTCGCGGTCCTGGATGTGGCGGCGATCTTCACGCAAATGCACGGTGATCCCGGAAGCCCCCGCCTGCTCGGCTATCGCCGCGGCATAGACGGGTTCGGGACTAGCTCCCCCGCGCGCCTGGCGCAGGGTGGCAACGTGATCGATGTTAACGCCCAGTTTCAAAGCAGATCAAATTTTTTATGTTCTCAGTTCACCATGGGGTCGTGGGGGAGGAAGAGCAGCTTAACTTCGTTCCCTTTGCTGAGCGGGAAAACGCTGAAAGCGTAATTCGCGCTCCTGGGAAGAGAGGGCTCTCTTTCGACTTCGACGGCCTGCCTTCTTTCCAGCCACTCCATAATGAGCGTGGTCAGCCGGTCGGCCGCTTCTTTTCTATCCGTGCCATTCGCCAAAAGGCCCAGTTCGGGACAGAGGGCGGAAAAAGAGCCATCCGATTCCCTGTTGAGCCGCATGGAAAAACTCATATCACAATTCATAGGAAGGATATGTTACCAAATACCCTGTTAGATTTCAAGCTTACTGGAGACATCCGCCAGGACCTGGCGCAGGGCCTTGGGAACGCGGTGCGCGGTCTTGGAGATAACTTGGCTGTCCTTCGAGGGTTTGGCATCGTATTCGTCGTAAGAGGCGCCCACCGTGGCGATCTCTTTCTTCCAGCCTTCCACATCGACTTTCAGTATCTCGGAGAGCATCTTGGGATCGACGGTGAAGCCCTCCCTGCCCTCGTTGTTCGTCAGGTCGATGTCCTTGGCGAAAGGAAGGTTTCCGATAGCGGTCTCGTTGGCTTTGACCTTGCCCTCGATCCTTTGGCAGATCCACTTCAAAACGCGGGAGTTGTCGCCGAAGCCCGGCCACATGAATTTGCCGTCCGCGGTTTTGCGGAACCAGTTCACGAAGTAGATCCTCGGGAGTTTCGAGGCGTCGGGGGAGGTGCGCTCCATCTCGAGCCAGTGCTGGAAATAGTCGGCGACGTTGTAGCCGAAGAAGGGCAGCATGGCCATTGGGTCGCGACGGACCTGGCCGATCTGGTCGGAAATTACCGCGGCAGTCACTTCGGAGCCGGCGGCGGAGCCAAGGAAGACGCCGTGCGTCCAGCTCTTGGCCTCGTTGACCAGAGGGATTGTGGAGGGCCTGCGGCCGCCGAACAATATGGCGTCGATGGGCACGCCGGTGGGTTTGCCGTTGTAGAGTCCGTTGAAGCCGGCCTTGTCCAAGACCGGGCAGTTTTCGGCAGGGGCGGTGAAGCGGCTGTTCTTGTGCGCCGCCACGTAGCCAATTTCTTTAATTTCCTTTTTGGTCATGCCGGGCTTGGGCCCCATGCGGTAGGGGTCGTCCGCGCAGACGTAGCAGGGATTGCCTTTCCAGTCAACGCCTTCTCTGGGCGCCTTGACGCCCATGTCTTCCCACCAGATGTCGCCGTCTGGAGTCAGCACGACGTTGGTGAAGATGGTGCCCTTCTTGCAGGACTTCAGGGCGTTCGGGTTGGAGTCGTTGGAAGTGCCGGGCGCGACGCCGAAGAAGCCGTTCTCGGGGTTGATGGCGTAAAGGCGGCCGTCAGCTCCGGGCTTGAGCCAGGCGATGTCGTCGCCGATCGTCTGCAGTTTCCAGCCGGGGAGCTTCGGCAGCATCATGGCCAGGTTGGTCTTGCCGCAGGCCGAAGGGAAAGCGGCCGTCACGTGATACTGCTTCTTTTCAGGGGAAGTCAGCGTCAGAATAAGCATGTGCTCGGCCATCCAGCCCTGGTCTTTAGCCAGCTTACTTGCGATGCGCAGAGCGAAGCATTTCTTGCCTAAGAGCGCGTTGCCGCCGTAGCCGGAGCCGAAGGACCAGATCTCGCCGTCTTCCGGGAACTGCGTGATGTATTTGTCCTCGATCTTCTTGGCGCAGGGCCAGGCGACGTCTTTCTGGCCTTTCTTCAAAGGCGCGCCCACAGAGTGGATGCAGGGAACGAAAGCGCCGTCCTTGCCGAGGTGCTTGAGCACATCGGAGCCGGTGCGCGTCATGATGTTCATGTTGACGACCACGTAAGGCGAGTCCGTGATCTCGATGCCGTACTGCGTAATGGGGTTGCCGATGGGGCCCATGGCGTAAGGAATGACGTACATCGTGCGGCCTTTCATGCAGCCGGAATAAGATTTCAGCATCTTCTTCTTCATCTCGACAGGGTCCATCCAGTGGTTGGTCGGGCCGGCGTCGATCTCAGATTTCGAGCAGATGAAAGTGCGGCCTTCCACTCTGGCCACGTCGCTCTCATGCGACCTGGCGAGGTAGCAGTCGGGGCGCTTCTTGGAGTCAAGCTTGATGAACTGGCCCTTCTTCACCATCATTTCGCAGATGGCGAGATGCTCTTCCTTTGTCCCCTTGATGACGACGATTCTGTCGGGGGTGCAGACTTTGTTCCATTTGTCGACCCAGGCGAAAACTTTTTCGTTGGTGAATTTCGGTGTTTTTACTGATGCCATGAATGTATCCTCAGAGAAAGTAAAACTTTAAAATTTGCGAACGATTATACCAAAAACCGCCAGGAGAAAGAGCGCCAAAGCCGGCTCCGGCACAGGATCCATTCTGATCCCGAAAAGCCCGGAGTAATTCGTGCAGGCGTTGCCGTGGAGATCGTTTGCGATAATGCGCAGCCTGGCGCAGTCGCATTTCACGCCGGCGGGGAAGTTCTTCCAATTGTAGGGGGACTTGAGTTCGAAAGCGTAGTCCTCGCTGATCTCGATCCAGGGCCCCAGGAAGTCGTTGGTGGTATAGGAAAGATTGTATGAAAGCAAACCGTCTCCGGGAACGTTGCGGATCTCCCATCTTATCTTGTCCGAAACGCCGTCATAGCGGTCGCCCTCCAAAGGCTTGGTAATTTCCAGCTCCATCGGCTCAGAAGCGACGACTTTCGGCCAGGCTTCCACGCTGACCACGTAGTTGGTGTTGTCGTCGAAGGGGCGGGAAAGAGAATAGTCGTAGGCTTTGCCGAAGGTGATGTACCAGCGCCCTGTCAGCGCCTGTCCGAAGCAATTGCCCTCCGTCAGGGTCCAGACTTTCTCGGTGTCTCTAAGGTATGTCCATTCCTCGTAAGCGTTGTTGGGGCCCGTGATCATGTAGTTGCGGCTGTTCATGGGCACGTATTTCTTACGAATGCCGAATTCCACCGGAATGCCGGTTTTTACTTTGACGACCGCCTGGGTGGTGCCCTCCGGCAGCTCAAACGAGAAGGGGAAGAAGCCCGCGAAGTCCACGTCCTGCTGTTCAATCGTCTCCCCGACGCCGATCGGGTGCGCGGCTTTGGCGGGGTTGAGGTAAACGCACAGCCAGTTCATCATCTGGCCTCTGTGCAGGCCGACTTTCTGCGGAAAATGTTTGAACCACCAGATCTTGTGCTTGTGGTTGACGCCGCCTCCCCATTCCGAGCAGTTCATGGAGCGGGCGGGGCCGGAGAGATCGGGATAGTTGTACCAGTTGTCGGCGTAGCAGTCCACGTAGTTCTTCATGCCCCACAAATAGTCGTTGGTGGAGTTGGGGGCGTAGTGGACTGTGCCTACCTGGATGTTGTTGGTGTCGATGGCGTAGTTCATGTTGAAGAGAACGAAGTCGTTCTTCTTCGAATAATCCCGCCAGGGATGATAGTTGATGTAGCTGCAGTCCCATCTGGTGTGCAGCATACTTTCCGCGGCGTGGCCGAAATTCTCCATGGGCGTATCGGTCCTCTCCACGCTGGGCGTGCACATCATGAAGACCTTTTCGGAATCAAGCGTTCCCAAGCCGTTGGAATTGCAGTAGTCGGCGCCCCATCCGTTCAGCCTGCTCTCGTAGCAGCCGCCGTCCGGATGGCTGTAAAGCCAGACCTGATCTATGATCCCGTTGTTCACGTAATCCACGATCCAGGGGCACTCGTTGGTGTAGAAATGCAGGTAGTCGAAGGTGAAGTCCGTGTTGAAGCCGGGTTTTATGCCCTTCTTGCGGGCATCGTAATAAGATTGCGGCGTGAAGCTGTTGCCGCTGGTGTAGCGCGGCCAGGTCGCCAGCACAACGTTCGTCACGAAGGTGACCTTCACCATGCCGTGCGAGGCTTCAAACCACCAGCTGGCCTGGTCTTTCGCCATGTTGTAGCCGATGGGCCAGCCGAAGGTGGCGTTCATCCTTCTTCCCCTGGCTATTTCAGCCACGTTGGTCATCCAGGGATTATAAGTGACCACGGCCACCTTGAGGTCAAGATTGCCGACCGCTGAAGCATCCAAAACAAAAAACGCCAGCAAAAGAACGATGACAGCGTTCCAAATAAATTTCATTAGTCCCCCTTGAAAACTATTCTTCAACTTTGAAAATAAAAGTCGTTTCCGATCCGTTCAGGGTCCGGCGGTAGGTCTTCACGATGCGCTGCTTCGTCTTGTCGAACCAGACGTGGCGGCGGATCGCCACATGGGAATAATCGTTGTAGCGCTTCCTGAACTTAAGCTGCGCTTCCGGCAGCAAAACGAAGTCATAGCGGAACAGTTCCCCGTCCTGGAAAACGCCGGTGTAGTAATTCGTCAAAGATCCCTGGATGGGAATGCCGAGAAAATCATCCCAGGCATACTCGAAAGGCCCGGCTATTCTCTTGTCGCTTATTTCGCTGCCGGGGAAAAACACGCTCACAAGCGAATTGGAGCAGGTCGCGCGGAAAGCGTTTTCTCCTTCGTAATCCAGGCAGAGATAATCCTTCGGTCCAAATGTGACAGTAACGTTAGCCTGCACGGAGGAAAGCAGTCCCGGAACGATCGTGTCGCTCTCGGCTTTCCAGACGCACTGCGTCTCGGATTCAAGATAGGTCTTCTGCCAGACGGCAATGTCCATCGCCGCGTTCACCGAGCTCGCCTGCTCGGTCTGCTCAACAACTGTTTCCTTCGCGACCGCGGCGGCCGCTTTCGGCGGCACCAATTCTTCCGTCTTGGCCACGGCGTTCGTGCCGCTCTCCAAGGCAACCTGCGGCGCCGCGGCCGTGCGGGCGTTGTCCACTATCGCTTTGGCGTCCTCGCTGGCAGTGGGATCGAGCACGACTTTGCTGGCCGAAGGATTGGCGACCGTCACGGACGCTTTCTCCTCCGCGAACGCAAAGACCGCGCACAAAAGCAAAAGCAGACAAATATAAGATCTCATGGTCATCAACGGTGCAAGGAAGGCATGGAGATAAGTTTCAAAAATTCGTGGCGCGTCCTGCCGTCCGTCTTGAACGTCCCCTCCATGGCGGAAGTGGTGGTGAAAGAGTCGCTCTTCTGCACGCCGCGCATGGCCATGCAGAGATGGTTCGCCTCGCAAACGACGCCGACGCCGTAGGGCTTCAGGTTTTCCATCAGGCATTTCGCTATCTGGGAAGTCAGCCTCTCCTGGATCTGCAGCCTTCTGGCGAACATCTCGATTATCCTCGGGATCTTGCTCAAACCAACGATACGCCCCTTGGGAAGATAAGCCACGTGGATCTTGCCGAAGAAGGGCAGCATATGGTGTTCGCACATGGAATAGAAGCTGATGTCCCTGACCAATACCATCTCGTCGCAGGGGTCTTCGAAGATGGCACCGTTCAGGATCGTCTCCGCATCCATGCTGTAGCCGGACATCAGAAAACCGCGGGAATCCCTGATCCGCTGCGGGGTCTTTATAAGACCTTCCCGTGTCGGGTCGTCGCCCATTCTTGTGATAAGCTCGCGGTAAATGTCGAGATCGTCAGCCGATCTAAGCATCTCTTTTATTTCTTCAGGGGAATATTCTTTCATACAAAGTGAAGCGTCACACTGTTCTTTTCGCTTTCAGCCAAGGTTAATTCGTATAATTCCGCGCCGATCCCTTGCAGGGGCTCCTCCAGCTTCTCCGCTATTTTTTTCGCGATGTTCTCCATAGTCGGCAGAACGCCCGCAAGAAAAGGCACGTCGGTATTCAAGTTTTTGTGATCGATAAGAGAGATGACCTCTTTTTCCACCACCTCGCCCAAAGTCGAAACGTTCACCACCATGTTGCCGCCTTCGCCAAGCGCTCTGACGGACACCTTCATGACATAGTCATGCCCGTGCAGTCTGGAGCACTTGCCGAACAGCTTTTCATTCTCCTCAGCGCTCAGCTCTTCCTTGAAAAGGCGATGCGCCGCCGAAAAACGAAAGCATCTGCTCACAGTGATGTATTTGACTTTAATCATTCTTATATCATACCAAATTCGCTTGTTCTTCGTCGTTAATGTTTGTTTCCACGCGCGCAAGCGCAAAGGGCACATACCCCTAAGCGAACTCACGGAGGACGCAGATCAAGGCCATGCACGCGTAGTCCGTGAGCGAGGGGTGTGTGCCCTTTGCGCGGCGCGCCGATCCGCAACAAAAAAAGCCAACAGGCTTTTTTTGATCCTTACGCGCCGAAAGGCTCGAATCAAGCGAGCGGGGAACGAGCGCGCATTATCCATGCGCCAACGAGCGCGGTAAACGGTGCCACCAAAACCAATCCAAAACTGCCGACGAGCGTTTTGACTAATTCCGCAGAGACGAGCGTCGAGTTGAGAAAATCCAAAGGATGCGTGCCTTGCGCCGCAAAGACCATAAGCAGCGTGATGTATCCGCCCGAATACGCCAGCAGAAGCGTCGTCGTCATCGTGCCGACAACGGCGCGGCCTATGCGGATGCCCGACATAAAGAGTTCCCAGAATCCCAGCGACGGATTGTGACGCTTCACCTCCGCGATGCCGGCCGCAATATCCATCGCGAGATCCATCACCGCGCCGGAAGAAGCAAGCACAATGGAGCCGATGAAGACGTCCTGCAAATTGAGAAAAGAAAAACCCGAATATAGCAGCTGCTGAACATACGGCATGGTCGCACCGTTGATGTGCATCAAGCGACCCGCAAGATGCGCGAGCAGAAGCGAGGAAACGACGCCGAGCATCGCGCCGGAAAAAGCCGCGAGCCCTTTTTGGGTCCAGCCTGCGACGAGGTACATGATGACCCCCGTCAGCACGGCAACCGTCAGAAAAGAGACCGTTGAGGCATGCCATCCCGACAGAGACAAGGGGATCAGTATCTTCCAGACAGCCAAACAGCTGAAGACGAAACTGAAGAGCGCTTTAGCCCCTGTCCATCCCCCGAAAGCCAAAAGAAGCAAGCAGAAGGCCGCGAAAAGGCCGAAGCCCCATCCCATACGCCAATGGTCGCGAGCGACGAGAAGATCTCCCTCCCTGATCTCTTTGGGGATTACGACAAGCGCCGTGTCACCGGGCGCGAATTTTTTGTCAAGCTCCAGCTGCGCTCTGAGTTCGTTGGCCGCCGGGAGAACGCGACCATTTGGCAAACGCACTTTGAGCCGCTGGGTGCCGAACTCGACCAAGCCGTGAAGCGCAAGGCCTGAGTCATCCGTCTCAATAACTTCGGCGCACACGGTCTTTCCGTTGTCACAGGCGAGCCGTCTTGGCCCCGGCAGAAACAGAAGCCCCGCGCAAGCCAATATAAGGATAAGGAGAGGAAGTGTCTTTTTGGCCACCATCTGTCAGTTGCAATCGGCCGACTGCCAGATAATCTTCTTACTGGTAGAAGGCCTTGATCTTTTTCGATATGTCAGTGTTTTCTATAAAGCCTGTGAACTGGTCGGCGCAAGGTCCGATCGCGGTGGTCAGCACGGGCATCGCGGTGTGTCCCCCCGAGCTCCAGCCGATGCCGCACTTGTGACTCAGCACGATCCGGCAGGTGTCGCCCAAGAGATAGTACTGCTCGCCCTTGAAGTCCGGGTTTCCGCCGTTTTTATACTTTTGGTATTCGGCGTCGTGAGCGAACGCCTCCACTAATTTGTCAAGCTCCTCTTTACTCAGAAGCATCGAATCGTTTTTCAAAGGCCCCTCGTCCCCGGGGAAACAAAAACCGAACGCCTGGCGCAAAAGCGGCTTCATGTCTTCGAAGGTCAGATCGGGATTTTTCTTGAATTGCTGGGAGGACAGATGCTCAAAACGGCCGATGCTCATCGTCTGATAGGCGAGGCGATCCATGTAGAGGGCATAACCCGTTTCCGCAAAGCCCATCGACATTCCGCCCGTCTCGTGGTCGCCCGTGACGATAATGAGCGTGTCGGGCTCTTTCTTCTGGAAATCGAGCGCCACCTTAACGGCCTCGTCAAGCGCCAGCACGTCGCGGAGATTAGTTCCCGCGTCGTTGGCGTGGCCGGCCCAGTCGATGCGTCCGCCTTCGACCATCAGGAAGAAGCCCGATTCGTTGTCCAGCGTCTCGATGGCCTTTGCAGTCAATTCCGCTACCGTCGGCTGATTAAGTTCAGGCGTTGCGTCAATAGCCGTCTCGAGCGCTCCGTTCGTAAATTTGGTGAGGATCTTGCCGCAACCAGGCTTGAGGGCCATAAACTCATCCCGCGTCGAGATTTTCTTGTAGCCGTTCTTCCAGGCGTATTCGTAGGCGTCGCCGCAGGCGGCATATTCGGCATGGTTCGTCGAGCTGCCAGTATGCACGTCAAGCCCGCCGCCCGCGAAGAAATCAAAACCGGAGTTTACGAGGTCTATGGAAATTCCGTAAGAGTCGCCGCGGTTCTTGCGATGGGCGTAGAAGCCCGCCGGCGTCGCGTGCGTGATCGTCACTGTGGAGCAGATGCCGACCGTTTTTCCGGCCTTCTTGGCGGACAGCGCGCAAGAATAGACCGGCTTGCCGTCGGGATCAACGCCCGAGTAATGATTGTTCGTCTTCTCGCCGCACGCGATGGCCGTAGCCGCGGCGGCGGAGTCGGTGACGAGGGAGTCCGCCGAACACGAACGGGTCATAGCCGAATATGGAAGCGCGTTCATCGCCAGAGGACCGCTGCCGGTTTTACGGGAGAATTCCTCGGCGATCATTCGTTGCGGCACGCTCATGCCGTCGCCGATGAAAAGGATAACGTTCTTTGGCGCCTGGGCAAACGACACGCACGCCCAGAGCATAAAAATAGCAGTGGCAATAATGTTTTTCATATGATCCATTGTATCATTTTTGGTCGCACGAAGAAATTAAACAGCCTTCCCCGCCGAAGCAGGGAAGGCTTTTTGCATTAGCGCGCAGCGCGGAACGCTTACCAGAAGTAAACGTAGAGCGCGACGGTCAGCACGACCACGATGACGCCGAAAACGAGGGCGGCCGTGGAGGGCTTCATGTCAAGCTTGGTGCTGGACTCGAAGGAAATGGGCTCTTCCATCTTGAAGATGGCGCCAAGTATGAACATGATGACCAAGGTTATGATCAGGTTGTAGGAAGCGGCCCAGAGGTAGTGCATGGGCTGCACCACGCCTTTCTTGACCACGCAGCCGCAGACTTCAGGAACGAAGGAGGCGGCTCCCGGCAGGAGGCTCCAGCCGAAAGTGGACAGGAGGTAGTAGATGATCGGGGAGAGGAGCAGCGCCAAAGCGCCGATCCAGCGGGCGCCCCTGCGGTTCACGAGACCGAAGATAAAGACGGCCACGATGCCCGGGGAGACGTACAGCTGCATCTTCTGGATGTAGGCGAAGATGGACTGCGCGTTCAGGAAGGAGGCGACCACGATGCCGATGACCAGAAGGACGACGATGGTCAGACGACCGAACAGCACGATCTCTTTCTGGGAGGCAGAGGGGCGCATATAGCGCTGATAGATGTCCATCGTGAAGAGCGTGCTGGTCGCGTTCAAAACGGCCGCCAGCGAGGAAACGATGGCGCCCAGGAGAGCCGCCAGCACAAAGCCCATAAGGCCGACACCCTGCGGGATTAGCCTGGTGATGAGAAGGCCCAGGGCTTCATCGGGTTTCGCCGCCAGATCTTTGGCGAAGAGGTTGAAGGCGATGATGCCGGGGATGACGATCACAAACGGAATGATCAGCTTCAGGAAAGCCGCCAGCACAATGCCTTTCTGACCTTCGGCCAGAGAGCCGGAGCCCAGAATGCGCTGGGTGATGTACTGGTTCAAGCCCCAATAGTAGAAGTTCGGGATCCAGATGCCGATTATGAGGATCGTCCAGGGCATGGCCGCGTCATTGGCGGGTCGTCCCATGTGCAATTTCATTTCGTTGAGTTCCCTGAAACGCTCGATGGCAGAGGCGGAAACAGCCTTGGCTCCTTCCGCGGCGCCAGTCAGAGTCTCGGGAGCAGCGCTGCCCAGAGCCTTCATGGCGAAGTAGGCGATAACGGCGCCGCCCACGATAAGAGCGGAGCCCTGCAGCAGGTCAGCCCAGGCGCAAGCCTTGAGGCCGCCCACCATTACGTAAACGCCTGCCAAGGATCCCATGATCAGACAGCATGACCAGAAGGGCAGGTTCCAGCCGAGGTGCTGGAAGAGCTGCTGCATGACCAGGCTGCCGGCGTAGGTGACGCCGATAAGGGAGGCCACGATCAGAATGCCCATCATGGAGACGGTCATGAAAGCGCGGGCCCAGTGGTTGTAGCGGATCTCGAGGAATTCCGGAATGGTGGTGATGCCGGACCTAAGGAAATAGGGCAGCAGCGCGAAAGCCACGACGACCAGCGCGATGGCGGCGATCCATTCCCAGGAAGCGCAGGAGAGGCCTTCCGCGCCGGCGCCCTGTCCGGACATGCCGACGAACTGTTCGGCGGAGATATTGGCGGCGATCAGCGAGAAGCCTATGAGCCACCAGGAAAGGCCGCGGCCGGCCAGGAAGTAATCGTCAGCGCTCTTGCCCGCTTCGCCGCCGCTTTTCCAAAGGCTGACGACCATCACGCAGGCGATGAACGCGAAGAAGATGATAATGTCAACAATACCCATTTTTGCTCCTTACTTGGTGCCGAAGCGATATTCGGTCGTGGTCTTGTAAACCTGACCGGGCTGAACAATGGTGGTGGGGAAGTTCGGCTGGTTGGGAGAATCAGGATAATGCTGAGTCTCGAGAGCCAGGCCGCCTCTGAACTGATAGGGTTTGCCCTGTTTGCCGACCATCTTGTCGGTCAGGAAGTTGCCGCAATAGAACTGAATGCCCGGTTCGGTCGTCCAGACTTCCATGTAGCGGCCGGATTTCGCATCGTAGAGGGCCGCGGCCTGAGCCAGTTCGCCGTTCTGGGAAGGATTGGTCAGGACGAAGTTGTGATCGTAGCCGTTGCCGTATTCAAGCTGCTTGTCGCCTTTGGTGTCAACTCTTTCGCCGATCTTGTGCGGAGTCGTGAAGTCAAACGGCGTGCCGGCGACCGGAGTGATCTCGCCGGTCGGGATGAGGCCGGCGTCCACCGGGGTCATCTTGTCCGCGCAGAGCGTCAGCTCATGATCGAGGATCGTGCCTTCCGCTTCGCCGTTGAAGTTGAAGTAAACGTGCTGGGTGAGGTTGATCGGGGTCTTCTTGTCGGGGACGGCCTCATACTCGATCCTCCAGACGTTTTCCGGGGTCAAAGTGTAGGTGACCTTGGCTTCGACTTTGCCGGGGAAGCCCTGGTCGCCGTCGGGGCTCGTGGTGGTGAAGACTACGCCGACAGTGTCGCCGTTCTGGAAAGGCACAGCGTCCCAGATCTTGGTGTCCCAGCCGGCCGCGCCGCCGTGCAGGCAGCAAGGAATGCCGCCGGGCTCGTTGTTGGTGGGCAGACGGTAGGTGACGCCGTCAATGACGAAGAGGCCGTTGGCGATGCGGTTGCCGTAGCGGCCGATGATGGAGCCGAAATAGGGATCCACAGTCTCGTAGCCGGCGACATCGTTGAAGCCCAGGGTGCAGTCCTTGGATTCGCCGTTCTTGTCGGGCAGATAGAGGCGGACGACTTTGCCGCCGTAGTTTATGACATCCATGACCACGCCGCCGGCGCCCTTAAGGGTGTACTGCATGACGGTCTGGCCGAGTTTGTTCTTGGCAAAGAACTTTGTAGTTACGCTGGCTTTGGAATTGGGGGCAGCCTGGACCTCCTGCACTTCCTGGACCTCCGGGGTCTCAGGAGCTTCGGCGGGAGCCGGAGCTTCGCTTTCGGGGGCTGTGGCGCAGCCGAAGGCTAAGAGCGCCAGGCCACAGCAAAGAGCGCCGTAGATGTTTTTCATGTTTTTCTCCATTGATAAGTTGTTAAAGCGCCCGGAACGCGTTCCGGACGCAGAATACGTCTTTTAGCGATTAAATTATAGTGAAAGCCAATTTTTTTTACAATTACTTGACCCCGAACCGGTATTCGGTAACGGTCCTGTAAGTCTCGCCCGGGCGTACGATGGTGGAGGGGAACTGCGGCTTGTTGGGGGAGTCGGGATAGTGCTGCGTCTCCATGGCCAGGCCTCCGTTCTCGCTGTAGGGAACGCCGCTCTTGCCAGTAATGTGCGGTCCTAAGTAATTGCCGCTGTAGATCTGGATGCCGGGTTCGGTCGTCCAGACTTCCAGGTACCTGCCGGAGGTCTCCTCGTAGAGTTCCGCGGCTTTCACGGGAGCGCCGTCCTTAGATGGCTCCGTCAGGACGAAGTTGTGGTCGTAGCCCTTGCCGTTTTTCAACTGTTCGTCGTTTTCCCTGATCCTTTCGCCGATCTTGTGCGGCGTCGTGAAGTCAAACGGCGTGCCTTTGACGGAAGTAATTTCGCCGGTCGGGATAAGGCCGGCGTCCGTCGGCGTCATCTTGTCAGCGAAGAGCGTGAGGTCGTGGTCGAGGATCGTTCCTTCCGCTTCGCCGTGGAAATTGAAGTAAACGTGCTGGGTCATGTTGATGGGCGTCGGCTTGTCAGTCGTGGCCTCGTACTCGATGCGCCAGACGTTGTCGGGCGTCAAGGTATAGGTGACTTTCACTTTCACAGCTCCGGGGAAGCCTTCCTCGCCGTCCGCGCTCTCGTAAGTGAAAATGATGCCGACCGTGTCGCCTTCCTGGAAGGGGATGGGTTTCCAGACTTTGGCGTCCCAGCCTTTGATGCCGCCGTGCAGGCAGCAGGGCAGTCCTCCCGGCTCGTTGTTGGTCGGCAGTTTGTATTCCTTCCCGTCCAAGGTAAATTTGCCAAAAGCGATGCGGTTGCCGTAGCGGCCGATCAGGGAGCCTAGGTAAGCGTCCACTTTCTCATAGCCCTCGACGTCGTTGAAGCCGAGGATGCAGTCCTTAAGGTTTCCCTGTCTGTCGGGCAGGAACAGTTTGGTTATTTTCCCGCCGTAGTTGTTGACTTCCATCCTGACTCCGCCCTTACCCTGCAGGGTGTAGGCGTTCACGTTTTCTCCGGAACTCGTCTTCGCCAAAAATTGCGAAGCGACGTAAGCTTTCGATTCTTCCATGATTTTTCCTTTTTTATTGATTGTTATCCGTTGTCTGTTCAATATTGGTCCGCGGTTCGTTTTCCTTCGGGGCTTTGCCCAGTTCGCCGGCCAAAAACATGAGCGCCACGCTCGCCACTACCGTGATTATGATCCAAAGGCGCGCGCGCTTTGAAGCTTTGAGCGCGCTCGCTTTGTCTCCCATCGCGATATAGCGGTTGCATTGGATGGAGTAAAAGATCGCGACGAGGCCAAGGGGCTGGCAGCAAATGATGGTGAAGATTATGGCGGCGATCAGGCTGTTGGGAACGTAAATGTCCCTGCCGGGATTTTTGGGATCGACCGTTATGAGTCTTTGGCGGCGCTTTTCTTCCAGCTTCCTGTGATAAGCTCTGTCCTGCTCGGAAAAATACTGCTCGTTGGATTCCTCCTCGTCCTCCCTGTCATGGTAGGTCTCCCTGTCGGGATCGAAGGTAAGGACGCCGTCCTCGTCGTACAGATCGCGATCGTCCCGTTTCGGTTTGGGCGGGGCGGTCTGGTTCAGGTTGGCTTTTTTTCCGCAGCTCGGGCAGTAGGCGCTGTTGGGAGCCGCCTCTTTGCCGCAACGTACGCAACGCATATCGTCTTTCCTTAGAGTGTAAGCTTAACTCCCTAATTTTACAAAAAAGGCCCTTTTTGGTAAACAGACCGCAGAGCCCTCTTTATGCTAAAATCTAATTACTATGACTGCTTTACTTAAACTTCTGCACCTGCCGGTGCTTTTATTTATCCTCGCGCTTTCGGCTTTCGGGGCCGGAACGCAGCCCGTCTCCTTTTCGCTTTCCAAAACGGAAGCGGATTCCTGCACCCTTAAGGCCAGCATTAAGCAGGGCGCTTATCTTTACGCCGGCTTTACTGTCAACGGAACCGTTCCGGAACTGCCTCCGCCTCAGAAGAATGCGGAAGGCGAGGACGTCTATAAGAAGAGCTTCGAGTTCACTGTTTCCGCAATACCTCCTCTGACCATCAACTTCCGCTGCTGCGACAAGGATGTCTGCTATCCTCCCACCACGGTCGTGATATCGGATAAGGAGGGCAAAGCGGACGGCGCCGCTTCTTCCGCGCCCGCCGCCAAAGTCCAAAAAGGCCTGCCCTTCAAGGAAATCAGGCGCTCCTACGGTTATCTTTCGCCCAAGGATCTTCTGACTTTCCTGAAAGGCCAGGAGGAGCAGTCCGCCGCGCCCGCTTTCGGGCTGCTGGCGCTTCTGATGCTTTTCGTGGGCGGCTTCCTTCTGAACCTGACGCCCTGCGTTTTGCCGGTCATTCCCATGACGCTGGCGGTCCTGGGCGCGAAGTACGACAAGGCCGGACCGAAACGAGGATTCCTTCTGGGCTCCGTCTATGGGCTCGGCATGTGCCTAACTTACGGAACGCTGGGCGCCATCGCGATCTTTTTGGGCGGCAGCTTCGGGACCTGGTATGATCTCTGGTATTTCCGCGCCATCCTGGCTCTGCTCTTCATCGCTCTTGGTCTGGCGATGATGGATCTTTTCATCTTAGACTGGAGCCGCTTTATCGGAAGACCGCAGTCCCTGAAGGAAAAGAAGGGCAGCGTCTGGGGCGCTTTCATGCTGGGTGTTCTGGCCGCGCTGCTGGCCGGCGCCTGCATCGCGCCTGTCATCGTCTATACGCTCGTCCAGGGCGCTGAGCTTTACAACCGGGGCAACTATTTCGGCATCGCCCTGCCCTTCATTCTAGGCTTGGGACTCGCTTCGCCCTGGCCTTTTTTGGGCGCTGGCGTAAGCTTCCTGCCGAAGCCCGGCAACTGGATGAACTGGCTGAAGAAGCTGATGGGCGTCGTCCTTATCTGCCTTGGCATCTGGTACGCCCTGGCGATCCCCAGGCTTTTCAAAGCGGAAAACTACAGCGCCAAAGAAAGCGAGAAGCTTCCGGGCTATTACTACAACGACAGCGTCAGCGCCGCTTTCCAAAAGAGCAAAGCGGAAAAGAAACCGCTGCTTGTGGACCTTTCCGCGACCTGGTGCGCCTCCTGCAAAAAAATGGACCGCAAAACTTTCCGCGATCCTTCTGTTAGAAAAGTTTTGACCAACGATTTCGTCTTCCTGAGCTTCACAACGGATCTGAAAGCCGAGAGCGAGGATCTGAAGAACGCTCTGGACACGCTTAAACCCCAAGGCCTGCCGGCCGTCATCATTTTAGAGCCATGAAAATATTGAAAAGACTCTTTTGGGCCGCGGTCATTCTGATCGCGCTTTTGGTCGTCGCGTTTTTCGTCGTAACCTCCTCGCCTTTCATAACGAAAGTGCTCGTCCCGGCGCTGCAGACGGAGGAGTACATGTTTACGCTGGATGACATAGACCTCGGCTTCGGCGAGAGCTCTTTTGCCAACCTGAACTTCGTCTGGCGGAACCCTTCCGGCGAAACGAACATGACTTTGTTCGTCCAGAATTTCAAGACCGGCTACGAACTCATGTCTTTCGGCTCCGACCAGAAGAAGATCAAAGTGCTTTCCATAACCGGGCCGAGGCTGGCCATCTTCCCGTCCTTCTTTGAAAAAAAGGAAAAACAGCCTGAAGAAAAGAAAGAGAAAAAAGACTTCGACCTCAAGAAGAAGATGGAGGAACTGAAGGTGCCCGTGGATCTCGACGCGCTCTACGTCCCCGGCGCCTCCTTTTCCGTCACGACCAAAGAGGAAAAGCTCTGGGGCAACTTAAATCTGGAGGTCAACAAGTTCGCGCCCAACAAAGAGGCCGATCTGAAATTGACCGGCAACGCCCGCTACGTCAAGGGCGAGGACGTCACGGTGGAACGGATGCCTTTCTCTATGGAAGCGGCTTTCACCTTCTCAGATTCCCTGATCCCCACGGGCGCCAAAGGCTCGCTGCTCATAACCAACCTGACAGGGCGGGCGGGCGAGATAGACCTTGCGAACTGGTACGTCCTGGGCAATCTGCAGGCGGAATGTGAGAACGTGGGCCAGGCCCTTATTATAAAGAATCTCTCCCTGGCGCTGAAACAGGGCAAGAAAGATGTCGCCGGGCTGATAAGCAACGGCCGCTACGACGTCTCTTCCGGCAGCGCCGAGGCGGCGGCCGCGCTGCAGGTCATGCCGTCCACGCTTTGGGAAAAGCTTTTCGGCGACCGCGTGCCGCTGGCCTTAGGCCAGCTCGAGACTTCGCTTACCACGAACGCCCGCTGGGACAATTCCGCCTCCACGCTCTCCGGCAACAACCACATCTTCCTTAAGAAAGTCGCTTACTCCGCCTATCCGCACCTGCCGCCTTTGGACTGCGAACTGGTCTCCACCACCCGCTTTGAGACCGCTAACAAAAAGATCTCTTTCGACAGATTCGACCTCTCCGCCAGGCGCCAGGACGGCAGCGTCATGCTGCTCGTAAAAACGCTTTCGCCCCTGGCGCTGGAATTCGACAAACTTTCCAGAGGCGAACTCTGCTCTGCAAATCTAGCCTACGAGCTCAGGGACGCCGAGCTGCAATGGCTCTCGCCCTTCGTCAAAAATAACGACGTCAAGATCAACAAAGGCACGCTCTCGGTGGTTGGCAAGACCGCTTTCGATCCGGAAAAGAAAGACCTGTCCGGCGTTTGGCAGCTTGCTCTCAACGACGCCGACGTCTCCATGAAGGAGAAGCGCTACCGCAAGCTGAACGGCGAGGCGCTCCTTGAAGGCTCTTTTTCGGACAACGACCGCTTCCTCTTCACCCTTAAACGCTTTTCGGCGACCCTGAACAACAGGAACGTTCTCTCGGCCGGCGCGAAAGGCGAGGGTTCGCTCAGCAAAAAAAGCTACGCTGCGCGCTGGGACATCGGCTCGCTCTCCTCGCTTCTCTGGGATCCCGCCAACGTTGACGGCCAGCTCTTTTTGCAATGCGCCGGCAGCGCCAACGCCTCTTTGCCTAAGGTCACGCTGAATCCGACCTCGCTTGCCATCCAGAAAGGCAGCAATCCGAAGCAGAGTCTCGATCTCAACGGCGAATTTTACATCGAGCCGACCGCCGGCAAACAGAAGCTTTACGTCGCCTCGAACCATTTTGACATCCAGGCTCTGACCGCCTCGGATGAGAACAAAGGAAAACAAGACAAACGGGAAAAGCAGGAGGAGCCCAAGAAGGGCGGCCAGGCCGAACCGGCCAAGGGCATAGAAAAATGGCAGGCTGAGGCCACTCTCGACTTCAAGGAGCTTTGCTACGGCAACTACGTGCTCTCTCCCTGCAAGCTTTTCGTTGAGCTGATGAACGGCGTGGCCACGCTTAAAGGCCCGAACCTTGGCTTTGCGGAAGGCACGCTTGACCTGAATAGCGTCTGCGACCTGAAGATCCCAGGCTACGCCTACACCATGTCGCTCCTTGGCACCAACATCTCCTGCATGGCGGTCTCCAAAGCCGCGATGCCGAAGGGCGACACCTACATCTCGGGCCTTGCCGGATTGAACCTCCAGGCCCAGGGCCGCGGCACCGACAGCGAGGCCATAAAGAAAGACCTGACCGCGCAGTTCAAAATGGACGTTAGGGACGGCGAGCTCAAGAACATCAAGATCCTGAACGCGCTGGCGAACGTCCTGCACTACAGCCGCCTGAGCGACCTTCCGTTCCGCGATTTCGACATGAGCGCCTCGCTTACCAACGGCGTCCTCGCCATCGACGAGAGCGAAGTCACAAGCGCCGTTGTGGGGCTTAGGACCGAAGGCACCATCGACATGGACAAGAACATCGACATGGCCATCAGCCTCACCTTAACCGCCCAGGCCGTGAAAGAGATCGTGCTCTCCATGGCGCCCAAGTCCGTTTTGAAAGACAACGACGAGCCCGGCAAAACTTATCCTTTGCCCCCCATCGTCGTGACCGGAACGCTTGAGAATCCGCAGATCCTGGGCCCCGAAAACGTATTCAAATCCCTGACCAAGACCTTGGGCGCCCACTGGGAGATGTTCCTCGACGTGGTCCCGACCGACAAGGTAAAAGAAAACGTGCAGAAAGGCATCGAGAAACTTGGCGGCGTCATTCAGGGAGGCGATAAGAATTCCGATGCTTCGCAGCAGGCTGACAAGCTCATAAAGGAAGGAAAGAATCTCCTGAAAGGCCTCTTCAAGAAGTAATGAAGCAGAAGACTTTCTCCACTCTGCCCATCAAGGAACAGGCGCTTTTGATTGGTTTTCAGGAAGCTGGAAACATGATCGGTGAGCGCAATGTCAGCTTTGAAGAGCTCTCCGCCTTGGCGGAGACCGCCGGCCTTGAGACAGTGCTGAAAACGGAGATCAAGCTCCGCGACATCAATCCCGCCACTTACATCGGCGCGGGGAAAGTCAAAGAATTAGCGGAACTGGGCGCCGAGTTTCCCGACCTGCATCTCTACATCTTCGACACGGAATTAAGCAACGCCCAGCATAAGAACCTCGAGGACGCCCTGCAGGCCAAGATCATGGACCGCACCGGCCTTATTCTTGAGATCTTCGCGCAGCGGGCGCGCACCAAGGAAGGCAAACTGCAGGTGGAGTGCGCCCAGCTCAGTTATCTTCTGCCGCGCCTGACCGGCCTTTGGTCGCACCTCTCCCGCCAGTACGCCGGCGCCGGCACGAAAGGCCCCGGCGAAACGCAGCTCGAGCTCGACAAGCGCAAAGCCAGGGCGAGATTGCAGCGCTTACGGGAGGAGCTCGCCGACATTAGGAGCAACCGCGAGCTGCAGCGCAAAGCGCGCCAAAAAAGCCGCGAGACCGCCGTGGCGTTGGTCGGCTACACCAACGCCGGGAAATCGACTCTGATGAACGCGCTCACCAAAGCGGACGTTTTGGTGGAGGACAAGCTCTTCGCGACCTTGGACCCGACTTCGCGCCTCTACAAAGCAAAAAACAACGAGCAGCTCGTCTTCATCGATACGGTCGGCTTCATCAGGCATCTTCCGCACGGCCTGGTGGAAGCGTTCAAAGCGACCTTAGAGGAAGCGGAAAAAGCGGACGTCATCGTCCATGTGGCCGACGCTTCGGCGCCCGACACAATCGAGCAGATCAAAGCGGTGGAAAAAGTGCTATCCGAGATCGGCGCGGATAAGAATCCGCGCATCCTGGCCCTCAACAAAAAGGACGCGCTCTCCTTCGCCCGCTACCACGAGCTGAAAGCCATGTATCCGGAAGCTGTCTTCATCTCTGCCAAGGAAAAGGACAATTTCGAAGCGCTCTTAGATCTCATTCTGGAAAAGCGAAAAGCGCCGCGCCCCTGGGCCAGGCTCAGGCTTCCTCCGGACAGGGGAGATCTGGTGGCGAAGCTTTTCGCCCGCTGCACCGTCAGAGACCTCGAATACAAAGAGGACGCCATCACTTTGGAAGCGGAGATCCCGAAAGATCTTCGGGCGGAATTCTTCCCCTACAGGGAAAAAAGCCAGGGAGAGCAAAGTTGAAGATCCTTCACGTCATAACGCGCCTTATTCAGGGCGGCGCCCAGGAGAACACGGTCTATACCGCCCTCGGCCAGGCTAAGCTCGGCCACGAGGTGACGCTCCTGCACGGCCCGGAACTGAACGGGGAGAGCCGCTTTCTTGCCGACCTCTCCGGCCTAAAAGAGGAAACGCTTCCGAGCCTTAAGCGCGCGCTTTCGCCTTACTGGGACTTGAAGGCTTATTATGATCTGAAAAAATACTTCCGCGAATATTCTTTCGACATCATCCACACGCATTCTTCCAAAGCCGGCATCTTGGGAAGGCTGGCGGCCGCCGACGCCCAAACGGGCGCCAAAATAGTCCACACCATCCACGGCCTGGCCTTCGATGAATTCCAGAGCGCGCTGAAAAACAAGCTCTACATTGCCGCCGAGAAAAAAGCGGCCAACGTATCAGACGCCATCATCACGGTCTGCGACGCCATGCGCGACCAGGCCCTCCAAGCCGGCATAGGCAGAAAAGAACTCTACCACACCGTAAGAAGCGGCAGCGATCTCAGTGCTTTTCAAAACGCCAAAAACTTGCGTTCCGAGAGTAGGCAAAAACTGGGCGTCGCCCCAGACGAATTGCTTTTCGTGGCGGTCACCAGGCTCTTCCCCCAGAAAGGCGCGCCGGAAATAATCAGATCGCTCCCCAAGAACGCCAAGCTTCTCCTCGTTGGCGGCGGGCCCTTGCAGGAAGAACTGCAAGCATACGCGGAAAAAGAACTCAAAGGCCAAGTCATCTTTTACGGCCAGGCCGCGCCCCAAGATATCCCCGCACTAATTTCCGCCGGCGACGCGCTTGTCCACGCTTCCTGGCGGGAGGGCTTAGCCCGAGTTCTCGTTCAGGCACTGGCGGAAGGCATCCCCGTTGTCTCCTCCAGGGCCGGAGGCGCCGCAGAAGCGGTAATTGACGGCGTGAACGGCTTCCTCTTCCCAATCGGCAACGAACAGGCCTTAAAAGCGCTTCTGGAGCGCGTAGCAAGCGACCCCGCCCTGCTCTCGAAGCTGAAAGAGGGTGCGCTTAACACCGACGTTTCAGATTACAGCATAGAGTCCATGGTCAAAGGCACCATGGAGGTTTACAAGAATATCAGATAAGATCGGCGATAGTTTTCTTGCCGAAGAACTCTTTGGTCATTTTGTCGTATTCCGTCCACATGGCGATGGTGGAGCATTTTTTCCTGAAAGCGCAGGTCTTGGCGCCTTTCGCGAGGCAGGCCACCGGCGCCACGGTCCCTTCCATCAGTTCCAGTATTTCCAGGACGGTTATCTTTTCGGGCTCTTTCACGAGCTTATAGCCGCCGCTTTTGCCGCTTTTGCCTACGATCAATTTGGCCGCCACCAGCTTCTTCAAAATGATCTCAAGGTAAAGTTTCGAGATGCACTGCCGGTCCGCCACTTCGCCCAGCGGCGTAAAGCGCTCCCTGTCCTGGCGCGCCAGGTCGACCATCAGTCTTATGGCGTATCTGCCTTTTGTCGATATCATAAATTGCTCCTTTCCCAGAAAGTATATCAAATTAGTAGGCAAATGTGCCAGCCCTCTGCCCACCTGCCTTTAATCACATATTGACATAGTATGTGAATATGTGTATAATGGTGGCCTCTTAATAATGGAGAACCAGCCTGACGCGCCGGGTTTTCCAAGGAGGGGATATAATGAAACAGCAAACTATCGACGAAGCCATTTACAACAAATATATCGCCCCCACGCAGAAGAAGCGCGGGGAATATATCGGCATTGAGATAGAAATGCCCATCATTAACCTGGCTAAAAAACCGGTGGAGGAAACGGTGGCGCACAAAATGGCCGAATCCTTCCGCAAGCATTTCTCTTTCAAAGTCGCTTCCAAGGACAGCGAAGGGACGCCTTACAACCTGATCGACGAGAAAAGCGGAGACTCGCTTTCCTTTGACTGCAGCTATTCCAACCTTGAATTCTCCATGGGGAAGCGCCGGACGATCTTTGAGATCAAGGAGAGCTTTGACAAATACTACGCCTACGTTGCGAAGTATCTGAAGCGCCATAGCCATACCGTGACCGGCATGGGCATCAACCCGCATTGCGACATCAACCACAATTATCCCATTCCCAGCGAACGCTACCGGATGCTATTGCATTACCTCAGGTCGTATAAAGAGCACTTGGGCGAGAAAGGCGCGCATTTCCACAAGCGCCCGGACTTCGGCACTTTCACCAGCGCCTCTCAAGTCCAGCTGGACGTGGACTATGAAAATCTTATAGACGTTCTGAATGTTTTCGGACTTCTCGAACCCTACAAGGTCCTGCTGTTCGCGAACTCTCCTTCGAAAGAGTACCCAAATTTGCTCTGCTCCCGGAATGTTTTCTGGGAAGAAAGCATGCACGGCTACAACAAAAGGAACATCGGGCTTTTCAACAAACCGCTTAGAAACATTGACGATCTCGTTTCCTACATCAAGGAGACCAGCATCTACTGCGCGGAACGCGACGGCAAGTATTTCGATTTCTCTCCCACTCCCGTGAAGGAATACTTCAACAGAGGCAATGTGGAAGGCAAATATTTCGACGGGAAAAGATACCGCACGAAAGCGCTAACGCCGGAAATCGGGGACATCAAATACTTAAGGACTTTCAAGCTCGAGGACCTGACTTTCCGCGGCACCGTTGAATACCGGAGCGCCTGCTGCCAGCCAATCAAAGACAGCATGACCATTGCCGCTTTCCACACGGGACTCCTGGAAAAACTCCCCGAACTGAAGGAGCTTCTCGCCAAAGACCGCGTCATTTACGGCCGCGGCCATGACGCCGACAGTCTGCAGCATCTCTTTTCCGCGAAAGTCCTGCCTGAATTTGTGGACCAGCAGAAATTAAGGAACCAGCTCTTGAAGATCCTTTCTCTGGCGGAAAGCGGCCTCCAAAAAAGAGGCTTTGGGGAAGAGATCTTCCTCGTTCCTCTCTTCGACAGAGCAGAGCGGTTGTCCAATCCGGCCAAAGACATGCTGGAAGGCCTTTCCTCCGGCGAACGCCTGGAAGACTATATTGAACGTTACGCGGTGCTATAATAGATAAAATACACAATGAAGATAAAAAGCGACATATTAAAAGGCTATTTCGGCCTGGAACGGGAGACTCTGCGCGTTGACGGCAAGGGCCGCCTCGCCCTTTCCCCGCATCCTTTCCGATCAAAGCATCTTTCAAGGGACTTCTGCGAGAACCAACTGGAGATCATCACTCCGGTCTGCGATTCCGTAAAGGGCGCGCTCCAAGCCTTGGGAAAACTCGACGCCTACGCAAGGATTAGGATCGCCAAAGACGGCGAGAGCCTGTGGCTTTACTCCAACCCGCCCTACTTTGAGAGCGAATCTGAGATTCCCATCGCCCAATACAAGGGCAAGCTTTCCTTTGAGTACGACTATAGGGCCTTCCTGGAAAAGCGCTACGGCAAAAGGATCATGCTCTATTCCGGCATCCACTTCAATTTCTCTTTCCGAAAAGAATTCCTGAAACAACAGCCCGAATCCAGCGACGAACTTTACCTCAGACTGTTCAAGCAGCTCTCGCGCACAAGCTGGCTCTTGGTCCTTCTGACCGCCGCCAGCCCCCTGTACGACCGCTCTTTTGACAAAGCCAAACCCGGCCTTGCGCTCAACAAATACGCTTCCCCGAGAAGCGGAAGCAAGGGCTACTGGAACACCTTCATCCCGGCTCTGGATTATTCGTCAGTAGAAAATTACGTCAAGAGCGTCCAGGCTTACGTTAAAAGCGGCGCGCTCTACTCCGCCCACGAACTGTACCTGCCGGTCAGGATCAAGCCCAGGGGAGATAACTCCCCGGAGAATCTCAAAAAGACCGGCATCGACCATATCGAGCTGAGGATGTTCGACCTTGATCCTCTGGAAAAACTGGGCGTTGCGGAAAAGGATCTCGACTTCGCTCATCTTCTTGCGGTCTATCTTCTCTCTGAAAAAGATTTCCGCTTCACCAAAGCGCTGCAGGCTGAAGCCGTAAAAAATCACCAGAACGCTGCTCTCTATGACCTTAAAAACGTCAGGATCGGAAAGAAGCCCATTAAAGAGGCCGCGCTCGGCATAATAGAAAAAATGGAGCGTTATTTCTCCAGCTTCCCGGAAAAGGAGGAGATCAAAAAAGTCATCGCTTATGAAAAGGAAAAACTAGTAGGCTTAAGGCTCTGCGAACAAGTAAAGGAAGCCATCGGCTCCTCTTTGGACAACATACGAAAACCGGGAGGGAAATGATATGTGCGAATTGCTTGGAATCTCCTCCCATGAACCTCTGAACGTCAAGCCTTACCTTGAGGCTTTCCTCCGCCACAGCCAGAAGTTCCCTCACGGCTGGGGTCTTTTGAGAAGCGATGAGGATGTCTTTGGCGTCATAAAGGAACCCATAGCCGCCTACAAAAGCGAGATCGCAAAGGAAACTTTGGACCGCCTTGCCCCGCAAAACAACATTGTGGCTCACATAAGGTTCGCCACCATCGGCTCCATCAAAGCTGAGAACTGCCATCCCTTCTGCGGCAAGGACTCCACCGGGCGCGAATGGACCGTTGCTCACAACGGCACGGTCTATTCCGGCAAATACCTGACGAAATATCTTGGGCTTCAGCAGGGCGACACGGATTCCGAAAAGATCTTGCTCTTCATAATCGACGAAGTAAACAAGGCCCAGAGTCAAAAAACCTTGAGCGCCAGGAAGCGCTTCGAGGTCGTGGACGAGGCGGTGAGGAAGCTTTCCCACCGCAACAAGCTGAACCTCATCATCTTCGACGGAGAGTTGCTCTACGTTCACAAGAACATGAACAATTCCCTGTGTTACAAGCACGAGGACAACAGCTTCATCTTCTCGACCACGCCTTTGGACGACGGGACCTGGGAAGACTTCCCCCTTTCCCAGCTCTTCGCCTTCCACAACGGGAAAAAAGTCTTCCGCGGACACGCGCACAACGAGATCTTCGTTCCCAACCTAAATTACGCCAACATAACCAACGCAATTAACATTTAAAAATACAGGAGAATTACCATGGCCAAAATCAATCAAAGCATACTCGACCTGGTCGGCAACACCCCGCTCGTGGAACTCAACCGCTATAAGAGCGAGAAAGGCTACAAGGCCCGCCTCATCGCGAAAGTGGAGTATTTCAACCCCATCGGCTCCGTCAAGGACCGCATCGCCTCTTACATCATCAGCGAGTCTGAAAAAAGAGGCCAGCTCGTCCCCGGTTCCGTCATCATCGAACCGACTTCCGGCAACACCGGCATCGGCCTGGCGGCCGTCGCGGCGGCCAAGGGCTACCGCATCATCATCACCATGCCCGACACCATGAGCATTGAGCGCCGCAACCTGCTCAAGGCTTTCGGCGCGGAATTGGTCCTGACTCCGGGTGCGGAGGGCATGAAGGGCGCCATCAAAAAAGCCAACGAGCTGGCAGTCGAAATTCCCAATAGCTTCATCCCTGGCCAGTTCACCAATCCTTTGAACCCCGCCGCTCACCGTCTGACCACCGGTCCGGAGATCTGGAACGACACCGAAGGCTTAGTTGACATCTTCGTAGCGGGCGTCGGCACCGGCGGCACAGTCTCCGGCGTTGGCGAATACCTGAAATCCAAGAACCCGAACGTCAAAGTCATCGCGGTGGAGCCCGCCTCCTCCCCGGTCCTATCTAAGGGCACTCCGGGCCCCCACAAGATCCAGGGCATCGGCGCCGGCTTCGTTCCGGACACCTTGAACACCGAGATCTATGACGAAATCATCACGGTGGAGAATGAGGAAGCCTTCGCCACCAGCAAGACGCTGGCCAGAATAGAAGGATTGCTTGTCGGCATTTCCTCCGGCGCCGCGGCTTTCGCCGCCACCAAGGTCGCATTGCGCCCTGAAAACGAAGGCAAGACGATTGTTGTCCTGCTTCCGGACACCGGCGAGAGATACCTCTCCACTCCGGTCTTTTCTGAATAACTAAAATTAATCGCGGCGGCCCAACTGGCCGAACAAGATCCCGCGCTTACTGGGAGTCTCCACGAACTCCAGGAATTCCAAAACTTCCGGAGTTTGGGGGACTCTCTTTTTAATTTCCTCTATGGCCACGGACATCGTGTGTCCCTCGGCGTAGAAGATCTTGTGCACTTCGTGCATGGCGCGGATAGTTTCGGCGCTGAAGCCCGCGCGGCGCATTCCCACAACATTGATGGCCCTGACCGAGCCGTTGCGGCCGTCGGCGATCATGAAGGGCGGGAGGTCCTTGTTGATGACGGTGTTGCCGGACATCATGGCGTAGCGTCCGATGCGGCAGAACTGATGCATGCCGGAGAGGCCGCTGATTATGCAGTGATCGAAGAGCTGGGTGTGTCCGGGGCAGCCGCTGAAGGAGACCATGATGACGTAGTCTCCTACGGTGCAGTCATGAGCGATGTGGGTGTTGGCCATGAGATAATTGTGGCTGCCAACAGTCGTGGTGGCGTTTTCATCGGAGCCTAGCGTGCCGGAATGGATGGTCACGTTTTCCCTGATGATGTTCTCATCGCCGATCTTCACATACGTTACCATATCCTCTCTCCAGCCTACGTCCTGCGGGGGCGTGCCGATGGAGCAGTTGGGGTAAAAGCGGTTGCCCTTGCCTATCTCCACGTATCCGTCGATATAAACGTAAGCCACGAGCTTGTTGTTGGGGCCGATCTTAACGTGTTCGCCGATTACGCAATAAGGTCCGACTTCGGTGGTTTCATCGATCTGGGCTCCGGGAGCCACGACGGCAGTGGGGTGTATGGACATAAATAACTCCTTGATTTTTATGGGAGAAATTATAGTTTTATTTTGGTACGCTGTCAACAGAATAGGCTTTCAGGGCTTGCAATCAAAGCCTCTTTTTAGTAATATCTTCCTACTTTCACGTGGACGTTTAGCTCAGTTGGTTAGAGCGCTACCTTCACACGGTAGAGGTCACTAGTTCGAGTCTAGTAACGTCCACCATTTTTATTTTCAGCCCAAAACGATATCTCGGCGAAGTCGCGATTTTGCTAAAATGGAGATATGATAAGCAAGACTGAAAGCATCTGTCCCGTCTGTCTTAAGACTATTCCCGCCCGAAAGATCAAAAAGGGCAAGGACATCGTTTTGGAAAGGACCTGCCCCGAGCACGGAACGTTTTCCAATTCTATTGCCAAGGACGCCGAGCGCTTTCTGGACAAAACTTTCGACGTAAAAGGCCAGCCCTTCCAGCCCGTCACGGAATTCAAGGGCAATTGCGGCCCGGACTGCGGCTGGTGCGACAAGCACAACCAGCACATCTGCACCGGACTCATAGAAATCACGGAAGACTGCAACCTAAGGTGCCCGATCTGCTATTTCGGCAAAAAAGCGCCCAAGCACATCTCTCTTCCTGAATTCAAGCGGCGCCTCGATACGCTTCTGACCGTCGAGAAGGGCCATTTGGACGTTCTGCAGCTGTCTGGCGGGGAATGCCTCGTTCATCCCAAATTCGAGGAGCTCCTCAAAGCCGCCCTGAAAGCCGACGTCAACCGCATTCTGGTCAACACCAACGGCCTTGCGCTCCTCGACAACGAAAAACTCTTCGCGCTTCTGGAAAAGCACAAAGACAGAGTGGAAGTTTACCTGCAGTTCGACGGCTTCGACGACAATATTTACAAAACCTTGCGCGGCCGCCCGCTTTTAGATGAAAAGCTCGCGATCATAAAAAAGCTTAACGAGGCGGAAATAAAGATCTGCCTGGCGGTCACCGTCTTCCGGGACAATTTGAAAGAGATCCCCAAGATCCTCGATCTTTCCGTAAAAACCAAGCACATTTCCGGCATCACTTTCCAGCGCCTCACCAAAGTCGGTAGCGCCAAAGATTCCGCCCTCGCTTCCATCTTCCAGGAAGACATCCTGCTGGCCATCGCCAACAGCAAGCTGATGGCCTACAAGGATCTCATCCCGCTGCCCTGCTCGCATCCCAACTGCACCAGTTTGGGCTTTCTCTTCTGCCAGGGCGACAAAGTCTATTCCCTGGGCGACTACGTTGACTTCACGAAATGCAAGAGCCAGATCTCAAACAGGATCGCTTTCGACAAGACCATCCTTGACTACATGAAGAAGAACGTCTGCAAATGTTTCGTGGGCAAAATACTCGGCAGTTCCTTCATGCTTGAGAAACTCCAGGAATTCTCCGAAGGCGACGGCTCCACCCACAAGGACATGAAGATCGTCCGCATCATCGTCAAGAACTTCATGGATCCCGACAACTTCGACTGGGAGCGCGCGAAAAAGTGCTGCACCGGCGTATCCGTAGGCAAGGGGAGAGTCATTCCCTTCTGCGTGCACAATCTTTTAAGATCCAAAATGGAGCTATAACATTTATGGATGAAGAAGACGTTAAATATTTGAAAGAACTTTCGGAAGAAAGACAAAGCGAAAAAACGGGCGAACAGGAAGAGCCCAATTACGCGAAGTCCGTGGCAAAAGGCGCGCTGGGCTTCATCCTGACCTTCATCGGCATTCCGGTCGTTCTTTTTGGCACCTGCCTTTTAAATCTTGCGATCTACGACGGAGGCAAGGTCAACGAAGCCGTGCTCACTGTCATCTGGCTTGGCTTTCCGGTGGTATTGTGCCTGATCATAGCCTGGCTGACCAAAAACATCTGGGTCATCTGGGGGCTTTTGTCTTTTATTCTGGTCGTCATGCTTTTGTGGCTTGCCAATTTGTGATAATCTTCAAGTGAGGCTCTATGGAAGAACAGGAAGAAAAAGTTTACGAGAATCCCGCGCCTTTGGAGCAAAACAAGGACGAGGTTGTTGAAGAAGATGATGTAAGCGAACCCACTCCTCACCGTGTGTTCGCCATCTTCGCGACATTTTTGGGTATTCCTCTGCTTTTATGCGGCACTTGCATTCTAAACATGGCGATATACGACGCGACACGTGTCAACGAGATATTTCTTATGGCCGTGTGGCTTGGTTTCCCCGTGGTTTTGTGCATCATTATAGCCTGGCTGACCAAAAACATCGGCGTGATCATAGGCATGCTGCTTTTTATTCTTGCTGCAATCTTATACATAGCCGCTCAATAAACCATGTCCCCTTATTTTTTCTTTGAGGTCCTTGGCATCGTGGCGGGCGCTTTCGTCGCCTGGATGATCAAGATGCCGGCTGTGAAGAGCCGGCACAAGCTCGACGTTTACATTTGCGGCGTCGCGGGGCTTATCATCGGCCTGAAGGCTCCGGTCCTCTTGAGCTACGGCTTTTCCAGCGACATGCTGATCAACGGAAAAAGCTATATGGGAGGGTTGCTTGGCGCTTTCACCGCCATCAATCTCTACAAAGCTTTCTCTCACCAGACTTCCGCTTCCTTCGGCGGCCGTTTCGTCATTCCTTTGGCCGTGGCGGCGGGCTTCGGAAAGATCGGCTGCTACTATAACGGCTGCTGCGGAGGGAACTTTATCCTTCCCGTTCAGTTCGTGGAAAGCGTTTTCCAATTTGTGGCCGCCCTGCTTCTTTTCCTGTTTTATTTCAGGACCAAAAGGGCCGATCTGCTTTTCCCGATCTATCTTTTGGCTTATCTTGTCATGCGCTTTCTGGTGGAATTCGTAAGGATAGAGCCGCGCGTCATAGGCCCTTTCACCATTTACCATATTCTCGCCGCTGTTTTCATCCCCATATTAATTTACATTATCGCGAGGCGTTCTCATGCTGGAGTTTGTCAATAAATTAGCTAATCGTTCCATAGACCCAACACTCTTTCTTGTAGGGATGGGCTTCGTTTACGCAACCGGCATCGTTCTGCTCATCGCGGTCATTTTGAAATTCATCGAGCACGCCAAGCATCGTCAGAAACTTGACAAAGAAGCGTCGAACTTTTTCGCCACCAGGGAAATGACGATCCTGGTGATCCTTTTGTTTCCCTTCTGGCTGAATTCCTTCGGCCAATTCAAGATCGAAGACCATATCACGCGCTATATCTTTTTCGCGATCGGCCTCGTTGCGCTGCTTTTCGCCACCTTCTGGCACATCTGGGCCAAAGTAAACATCGGCACATTGTGGTCTGACGACATCGAGATCAAGGCAACGCATCCCATAATCATCCGGGGCGCCTTCTCCCTGGCCAGGCACCCGATGTACGCTTCGCTGCTTCTTTGGTGCGCCGGCTGCTCAATTTTGCTTTTCAACTTCATGAGCTTCCTGGCGGTGACGCTCATCTTCCTTCCCTTGATGTACAAAAGAGCCAGGGATGAGGAGCAGATGCTTATCCAAAAAGATCCGGACTATCTTCTCTACCAGAACAACACCCGCATGCTGGTACCCACCATTGCCAACTGGTGGTCTATTGCTGTGCGCCTTGTTTTAGTCGGGCTTCTGGCTTATTTTGTGATAACGGACAAGATGACGCTGCCGGTGCTCTTCTTCTTGTCTTTCATGCATCTTTATTTCGGCTATTCCTTTATGCCGGAAAAAGTGGCCTTTTCCTATCGCTCGAAATCCGGCATGATCGCCGTTATTGGCCTTGCCAGCCTGTATCTCTGGCATCCTATCATCTACCTCAACTACATCATAATGGCCATGTGCCTTTACGGCCTAAGATGGAACTGTCCCTGCATGCTGGTCTACGAGAAATACCACGGCTGCCCCTGCTTCGCCCTGGCCAAGCGCTGCTTTATCCGCGAGAAAAAAGATTAATTTTTCTCCACGAAAAAAGGCGGACTTTCGGTCCGCCTTTTTTGTTTTGGCTTTTGCCATTTGCTTTTAGCCTTGGGCTTTGATGCGTTTGGCGGCCTTGTTGATGACAAGGCGGTTGATGGCGTTGAGCAAAGCCAGGGCGCTGGCTTCCAGGATGTCCGTGCTGGCGCCGATGCCGACGGCGGATTTGCCGTCCTGCTCGATCTGGACCATCACTTCGCCCATGGCTTCTCTGCCAACGGAGACGGACCTTATGGTGTAGTCCTTCAGGGTGAATTTGAAGCGGGTGGCGGCTTCGATGGCGGAGAAGATGGCGGCTACGGGGCCGTTGCCGGTGGCGGACTTCAGGACGGTCTTGTTGCCGCGCTTCACCTTGATGGTGGCGGTGGCGATCTGACGGTCGCCACTTGTCACGCTGAAGTAGTCCATCTTGTACATGGGCTGAGCGTCGTAGTCCGCGGCGGTCTTGACGATGGCGATAAGGTCTTCGTCATAGACGTGTTTCTTTTTGTCGGCCACGTCTTTGAAGCGTTCCATGCACTTGGTGATCTCGTCGTCGCTGAGGTTGAAGCCGAGCTGTTTGAGGCGGAAGGAGAAGGCGTGGCGACCGGAGTGCTTGCCCAGGACCAGGCCGCTTTCCAGATCGTCGGACTGGAGGCCGATGTCCTCGGCGGACATGATCTCGTAGGTGGCCTTGTTGGCCAGGAGTCCGTGCTGGTGGATGCCCGCTTCGTGCCTGAAGGCGTTGTAGCCGACGATGGCTTTGTTCGGAGCCACCGGGAAGGAGGTGATCTTCGAGACGAGACGGCTGGCGGGCATGATCTCCTTGGTGTTGATCCTGGTGTCGATCTTGAAAGCCTCGCTGTGCGTCTTGATGGCCATGACGATCTCCTCCAGGGAGCAGTTGCCGGCTCTTTCGCCAAGGCCGTTCACAGCGCATTCCACCTGCCTGGCGCCGTTCCTGACGCCGGCGAAGGAGTTGGCGGTGGCAAGGCCAAGGTCGTCGTGGCAGTGCGTCGAGAAGCAGGCTTTCTTGAAGCTGGGCACGTGCTTCTGCAGATACTGGAAGTAAGCCGCGAACTCTTCCGGCGTGGAGTAGCCCACGGTGTCCGGGATGTTGATGGTCGTAGCGCCCTGCTGGATGGCCATTTCCACGACTTCGGCTAGGAAAGCCTTGTCGGAGCGGGAGGCGTCCTCGGCTGAGAACTCGATGTTCTTGCAGAGCGAGTAGGCGTAGGCCACCATTTCCTTCACCTGCTTCAGAGCCTGAGCTTTGGTGATCTTCAGCTTGTACTTGAGGTGGATGTCGCTGGTGGCGAGGAAGACGTGGATACGGGGCTTCCTGGCGTCTTTCACGGCCTTGTAGGCGGCGTCGATGTCTTTGGTAAGGCATCGGGCCAATCCCGCGACTTCCACGTCGCCGGTGATGACGCCGGCGATGGCCTTGACGGACTCGAAGTCCTCCTTGGAGGCGATGGGAAAACCGGCTTCGATGATGTCGACGTTCAGACGCTCAAGCTGCTTGGCGACTCTCAGTTTTTCCGGGAGCGTCATGGTGGCGCCGGGACACTGTTCGCCGTCTCTTAAGGTCGTATCAAATATCTTGACGTGATCTTTTTTTGTCATGGTCTTTTTTTCGTTTGGCCCGATTGTGCAGTCGGGCTTATTAGGGGCGGAGTCCTTTTGAGACTCCGCCCTTGTGTGGCGTTGCTTTTTTGCTTACTTCTTGAGCCAGCTCATCATCTTTCTGAGATTGGCGCCGACTTTCTCGATCAGGTGTTCTTTTTCCTGAGCGCGGCGGGCGTTGAGGACCGGGCGGTTGACGCGGCACTCTAAGAGCCATTCGCGGGCGAAAGAGCCGTCCTGGATGTCGGCGAGGATGTCGGCCATGGCGTCTTTGGTGTCTTCCGTGATGACCATAGGGCCTCTGGTGAGGTCGCCGTATTCAGCGGTGTTGGAGATGGAGTCGCGCATGCCGGCGAAGCCTTTCTTGTAGATGAGGTCAACGATCAATTTCATCTCGTGGCAGCATTCGAAGTAGGCGATCTCGGGCTGATAACCGGCTTCCACCAAGGTCTCGAAACCGGCTTTGATAAGGGCGGCGCAGCCGCCGCAAAGCACGGCCTGTTCACCGAAGAGGTCGGTCTCGGTCTCTTCTTTGAAGGTGGTCTCAAGGACGCCGGCTCTGGTGCCGCCGATGCCTTTGGCGTAGGCCAGGGCGATCTCTTTGGCTTTGCCGGTGGCGTTCTGATAGACAGCGATGAGGTTCGGGACGCCGCCGCCTTCCACGAAGACGTCGCGGACGAGGTGTCCGGGGCCCTTGGGGGCGATCATGATGACGTCAACGTCCGGGGGAGGAACGATCTGGCCGAAGTGAATGTTGAAGCCGTGGGCGAAAGCCAGAGCTTTGCCGGCGGTCAGGTAAGGCTTGATGTCCTTGTTGTAGATGTCGGCCTGGCATTCATCCGGAGCCAGGTTCATGATGATGTCAGCCTGCTTGGCCATTTCCGCGACGGAAACGGGCTCGAAGTTGTGCTGCTTGGCCAGTTCGTAGTTTTTGGAGCCGGGGCGCTGGGCGACGATGACTTTGACGCCGCTGTCCCTCAAGTTCTGGGCGTGAGCGTGGCCCTGGGAACCGTAGCCGATGATACCGACGGTCTTGCCGTTCAGAAGGCTAAGATCAGCGTCCTTGTCGTAATACATGACTGCCATAAATTTCTCCTTTATGAGTTGGGTTAAATATTTTATGCTGTATTATTATATCACCTGGTCATGGCGATGGAGCCCGTCCTGACGATATCCTTGATGCCGAAAGGAGCGAACATTTCCAGCGCCGCCTTGAGTTTCTCGTTGGTGCCGTATATTTCGACGATGAGCGATTTCGGGGAGAGGTCCACGATGTGGCCGCGGAAAATGTTGGTTATCTGCACTATCTCGCTCCTGGTCTGGGCGGTGGCGTTGATCTTGACCAGCATAAGCTCCCTCACCACGATCTCGTCGCCGGAGTGGGTGATGACCTTCACCACGTCGATGAGTTTGTTGAGCTGCTTGTTGATCTGCTCTATGACGGCGTCGTTGCCGCTGACAACTATGGTCATGAGCGAATACCCCGGCTCGTTGGTCTCAGCCACGCAGAGACTGTCGATGTTGTAGCCGCGTCCGGAGAAAAGTCCGGCCACTCTGGACAGAACGCCCGAACGGTTGCGCACGTAAACGGATAAAGTGTGTTTCATATGCTCTTCCTCCTTAGACCAAACGGCCCATCATCTGTTCCAGGCTGGCGCCCGCGGGCACCATCGGGAACACGTTAGCTCTCGGTTCCACCACAAATTCCAGCAGGGCCGGACGGCGCTCTGCGCGGGCTTTCTTAATCGCTTCCGCGATGGCCGGGGCGACGCGCTCAGCCTTAACCACTCTCTCGCCGATGCAGTCGTAAGCTTCCGCGACCTTGATGAAGTCGGGGATGTAGCGGGGTGTCGCTTCCGGTTCCAGGAGGGAATCGTTGGTGGTGTCGGTGATGGACATGGCGTAATGCTTGCTGTAGAAGAGCTCCTGCCACTGCCTGACCATGCCGAGGCAGCTGTTGTTCAAAACGGCGCAGACTATGGGCAGCTTGTTCAAACGGCCCACCGCCAGCTCTTCTATGAGCATCTGGAAGCCGCCGTCGCCGCAAATCGAGAAGACGACTTGGTCGGGCTTGCCGCACTGGGCGCCCAAAGCGGCGGGCAATCCGAAGCCCATGGTGCCCAGACCGCCTGAACTTAAGAAAGTCCTGGGCTTGTTGATCTGGAGGTACTGGGCCGCCCACATCTGGTGCTGGCCTACGTCGGTGACGAAGATAGCGTCGGGGCCGGCGGCCTTGGAGATCTCCTCTATGACGTACTGCGGCATGATGCAGCCGTCCTGGGGCTTGCCGTAAGCCAGGGGGAATTCTTCTCTCCAGGCCTCGATCTTTTCCCACCATTCCGTCAGATCCGGCGCTTCCACGATCTCGTTGAGCTTCGTCAAAACGTCCTTGACGTCGCCCACCACCGGGATATGCGCGGTCTTTATTTTGGAAATGGAGGAGGGGTCGATGTCGATCTGGACGATGGTGGCGTTGGCGGAGAAGGTCGAGACGTTGCCGGTCACGCGGTCGTCGAAACGGGCGCCGATGGCGATGAGAAGATCGCAGTCCTGCACAGCATAGTTCGCGTAGCAGGTGCCGTGCATGCCCAGCATCCTCAGGTTCTCAGGCTCGTCTTCCGGGTAGGCGCCCAGGCCCATCAGCGTTTCCGCCACAGGGATCCTGGTCTTCTTTATAAATTTGTAAAGCTCTTCCGTCGCGCCCGCAATGATGGCGCCGCCGCCCACGTAAGCCAGAGGCTTCTTGGCTTTCTTGATGGCCGTCGCCATTTTCCGGACCTGGTTCATGTTGCCTTCATAATTCGGCTGGTAGGTCGGGATATCGACGGTCTCGGGATAGGGGACGCTGGTCGTGGCTTTCTGGACATCCTTCGGCAGGTCGATGACCACCGGACCGGGACGGCCCGTGGCGGCGATGTGGAAGGCTTCCTTAATCACGTTCGGCAGTTCCTTGATGTCGTTCACAAGATAGTTGTGCTTGGAGACGGGTCTGGTGATGCCGGTCACGTCCGCTTCCTGGAAAGCGTCGTTGCCGATGACGGAGGTTCCAACCTGACCGCAGATGACGACCAGGGGAACGGAGTCCATGTTGGCTGTCGCTATGCCGGTGACGGCGTTGGTCGCCCCGGGGCCGCTCGTTACTACGACTACGCCGACCCTGCCGGTCGCTCTGGCGTAACCGTCGGCCATATGCACAGCGCCCTGTTCGTGCCTGGCTAGGACGAAGCGCAATTTGTCTTTGGCTAAATAAAGAGCGTCGAAAGTGTCCAATATGGCGCCTCCGGGATACCCGAAGACCACATCGACGTTTTCCTTGATAAGCGCCTCGGCGACTAATTGCGCGCCAGTACGGGATGTCATAAAAAACTCCTATGTTAATTAAATAAATTTAAAGTAAAAAAGGGCGCCCTTGGTCGGGCGCCCTTTCTTATTCCTCTTTTGTATGAACAGACTTTACTTGGACATACCCGACCTCTACCGCAGCGTAAGCAGCAGCAGAACGTTAATAAGGAGGACGGAAAGTCGAAGGGTGCTATTCATAGTGTGGAAATTTTACCAAAAAGCTTTTCGTAAAGTCAAGAAGATTGGGCCGAAAGGCCGCTCTGCCGAAGCGGAGCATATATCCCTAAGCGAACTCACGGAGGACGCTAATCAAGGCCATGCGCGCGTAGTCCGTGAGCGAGGGATATATGCGCCGCTTCGGCTAGCAAGCGCAAATCAATCTTCTTGACGGTAGGTCGAGAGGAAGTCGCCGAGGTCCTGCATGGCTTTGGCGAGCTCGTGCGCTTCCGGCAGCATGACGATGCGGAAGTGATCGTTGTAGGGCCAGTCGAAGCCGCTGCCAGGGACCATGAGGATCCTCTTGGCATGCAAAAGGTCCATGGCGAATTTTTTGTCGCTCGTGATGTTGAAGCGCTCCTTGTCCAGTTTCGGGAAGCAGTAGAGGGCGCCTTTGTTCTTGACGACCGAGAGGCCGGGGATCTTGGCGATCTCGCGCATGGTGGCTTCCCTCTGCTCGTAGAGGCGGCCGCCCGGGTTGATCATTTCTTCGGTGTAAGCGCTGTCGGAAAGAGCCGCGGGAATGACCAGCTGAGTGAGCGCGTTGCCGCAGAGCCTCATGGAGGTCAATTGCACCATGCCCTGGAAGAACTGCTCGGTCAGGTTCTTGGGGCCGCTTATTGCCATCCAACCGCAGCGGAATCCGCAGACCACGTGCGATTTGGAAAGGCCGTTGAACGTCACGAAAGGAACGTCGTCAGCGAGACTGGCCAGCGCGGTGTGCTTGTAGCCGTCCATGACCAGGCGGTCGTAGATCTCGTCCGCCAGGACAAGGAGGTTCTTCTCCCTGGCCAGGTCCACGACCTTCTTAAGAAACT
>Ga0310690_10001711_pt1 | contig 38118 bp, 36 predicted proteins | sample AusTroGonzalo_MG_2_FD_207661 | JGI IMG/M metagenome (GOLD analysis project Ga0310690, IMG submission 207661) | Bovine rumen microbial communities from tropical cattle in Woodstock, Queensland, Australia - Gonzalo_04 (v2) (version 2) | ecosystem: Host-associated > Mammals > Digestive system >...
GATAAATTTCTCGCATTGTCTTTTTTGCGTTCTAAAATTTCCAATTTTGAGTTAGATTCAGTCTCAGAAACACAAAATATTGCTAAAACAAAATATACCATTTGGAATGGAAAAAAAGAATTGTTCCAAAAAGTATGGCCAAATATTGATGAGATGTGGTATCTAAAATGGGATAAACTAAGCCATAAATTTTGTTTTAATGAAAATTTTAATAAAAAAATTGAACATATATCGGATCTTGTGAAATCTAATGGTGAAAAATTAGATGTGACAAAATATTTTAATCGCCAAAAGTGTGAGCAAATTAAACGAGGCAAATTAGTATATAACGATATGTTTGCCTTTGCAAATGCTTGTTTATATTGTTTCCCGCAAATTAAATCTATTATTCAACAAAGATTTCTTATGACATTTTTAGATGAAGCACAAGATACCACGGAAACACAAGGGGAAATATTGGAGAAAATTTTTGATGGTACATTTATTTATCAGAGATTCGGGGATCCAAATCAGCAGATTTTTTCTTTTGAATGTTCCTTTTCAGAAATATTTTCCCGAAAAAGTAATTTAAAATTGGATAGAAGCTATCGTTTCTCTAAAGAGATAGCTGATGTGTTGTCGGATTTTCAAGAGAACAAGGTTAATATTCAAAGTACGTCTTCAGACATAGGAATGGAACCTCGATTGATATTGTTTCCTAAAGGGAAAGAAATTACAGTTAAAGATAAATTTATAGAAATAATGGGACAAAATAATATTGGCCAAGCCTATGTTGTCGGAGGAACGGGTAAGGAAAAAGAAGGAGATACAACAATTACGTCATATATACCGGATTATCACAAACCTTCTCAATCAGAACATATTCAAAGCATAAGAGAGGGGGCGCTAATGTTGAAAAAAGGCCAAATAACTTCTAAAGAGTATATATCGTCAGCCACTTTCTTAATACTGAAGGTATTAAAGGAATTAAATCCCAAATGTAAAAGTATGAATGTAAAACAGTTTAGAGATGAAATAGTTCAAATGGGTAAAAAATATAAATATCATCGTTGGCTTTTATGTTTCTGCAGATTAAAACTACAATCAAACAGAGATATCGATAAAAGTAAAAGGCACTATTTTGGATGTTGTATACTCAAATTTTTATTTCCTGATATTAAATGGTGTCAAATACAGAAGAAATTGGCTTCTAGGGGGGAAAATATTTTTGAGTATAAACCTAAGCACCTTAAAAACAAAGATGGTTGTGAAAAATATCCTTTTAATGTTTCAACTATTCATGGAGTGAAAGGGCAAACGCACGAGGCAACTTTAGTGTTAGAAACAAAATTTTATAGTGACGATATATCATATTGTTTAAATAAGATAACACAAAATGAAAAAATTGGAGAACTTTTGCAACAGCGTCGGCGAGAACTATATGTTGCAATGAGCCGTCCTAAAAAATTATTATGTGTAGCTTGTCATAAAGAAAATTTATCACTTGATACATTAACTCGACTGCAACAAGAAAATAAATGGGAAATTATTGAGATTTAGTATATATTCGGAGAATTATTATGTTATATGTTTATGAGGAGTTGGAAAATGGAAAATTTAAATGTCCTTTTTGTGGGGAAATTCATCAACATCAAGGCATTGGTACACCGATTGTGTTTGATTGTATAGCGGAATTTTCTCTAGATATTGTTGCTTGTATGAGGGAAATACTTTCGAGAGAATATAATAATGACGAAAAGATTTCTGCATGGAATAAATTGGGACATTATATTTGCCAGAATTACTTATATTACAAACGAAAAGCAAATACAGGATTTACAGCTATTGATTATAAATGGGTATTAGACAGTCAAATTTTGCCTACCCCAGTTGAACAAATGGATTATTTGCTTATGTATCTAGCAGAGCATACGAAATATTTGGGAAAGACTTATGGAATTATATGGAAAACTAAAGAATATTTACAATTGCAGAATTGGATTGGCGCACGTAATAAAAAGAATACATTAGTACTTTTAAATGATTTGGTAAGAAAAAATATGCTGGTTTCATATCAGCAACTCTTGACTTGGTGGAATAGTGAACTTACTGTAGAAGGATGGGAATATGTTGCTAGATTAAATAAGATAAGCAAAAATAGGAAACAGGTATTTATGGCAATGAAGTTTGAACCAGAACAGCGAAAATTTATGAAACAGGTTCTATATCCGGCAATTAAGGAATTAGGATTAGAGTTAAAATTATTACCGGAAATTCAATCCAAGGAAAATTTGATAGATAATAAATTAAGAGTGGCCATCAAACAAAGTCGTTTTTTAATTTGTGATTTAACACATGGTAACCAGGGGGCTTATTGGGAAGCTGGATATGCGGAAGGATTGGGTTTACCTGTTATTTATATTTGCGAGAAAAGCATCATGAAAGGGAAAAATAGGCCTCATTTTGATGTTAATCATCAAGAGATTTATTTTTGGAAAAAAGAAGACGAAAAAAACATTTCTTCCTTTTTAGAAGATTTAAAAGCAGAAATTATGCTTATCACGCAGTAAATAAAAGCTATAATAATTGTGCTTTATTTCTTCATAATCTGTCTCTTCGGTGTAAAGTCCGGCAGGGAACTTTTGGATGTAACTACCTTGGTTCCGGTGGCTTCTTCAAATTGTAAACGCGCTTGTTTGGCAAGTTTGCCGCCTTTACGCCCGGCTGCTTTATTTTCTTGCACGCCTTCTGCTTGGTCTTTCTCCGCAATTTGACGGGTGGATAACTCAGCCAAAGCCGTAAAAAGCAGTTCTGCTTCACTCATATGCTCGCGCAGGTTTTCATGCTCTAACCCTTTTAACTTTTTGTGTTGGGCAACGGACAAATCACTCCACTCTTGGTGGATGACATTTGTGAGCATGGCAAAATCGTCCGATCTGGTAACTCCGTGCGCTTGCCAGTAATCGGTTAGTTTATTGCGGGTTTCTTGGCCCGTCATGCGCTGTTGTATCCATTGTTTGCTACGGCCTTGCTTTTTCCAAGTTTGGCGCGCGCGATCCAGAGCCTTTGATGGGTCCGCGGTTTCCTGGATGCGCTCATAGCCCACTTTGGCCAGCCACAATTTAAATGGCTCAGCTTTGGGGCTAGGGATGGACTGGATAAGACGCAAAAGCTGTTCCGGGGTGGCTACGTCCGTCTTATAAAATTTGCCATCTGCCGCTTGTAATTTCAGTTGACTACAATTTGTAGCCACCTGACTCCCTTCAGCTTTTAAACGGGTTTTCAAGACGCTCCAGTATTTCCTAGGATTGTTACTTTGCGTAAGCGCATAAATCACATCCACAATAGAAAAATACCACGTTTCGGTCTTTTCATCATAGTGACGGCGGATTTTGAAATCTTCAAAAATAGCAAGTGCGGATTTAGTCATATAGTCTCCTTAATTCATGCGTACCAGTTTGGCTAAAATTTGGACGGATTCGTCCGCCGGGAACGGCTCGTATTTTGCTTTATTGTCCGATACTAACCGGTAGGCGGGGCCGTTTTCGGTGTTATATTGCCCAAGCCGCTTGATTTTGAGCCCGTCCTCGCGCTGGCATAATACCACGCTCCCCACAGGGGGTAACTGTCTAGTCTTACGGAACATCAGCATATCGCCCTCGCTGATAGACGGCTCCATAGAATCGCCTTTGGCCTTAATAAAAAATAAATCTTGTGTAGGCGTCGGTAAAAACTTAGTGGGCATATTCACATAATCCACAATGTTTTCCTCGGCAAAAATATCCGTATCCCCGCATTGCGCAAAACCGTAAAAGGGGATAGGGGTAAACTCATCCACAGGGCGGTGCGTGGCAATGAGTGAGTGTCCGTTGCGTTCCAAAAAGTTCTCTTTAATCAGTTTGCGGATATGCACGTGCACGGTACTGACCGATTTTAAGCCAACCGCTTTAGCAAGCTCTGCCAAAGTGATTTGCGGGTTTTGCTGGACGAGTTCTAAAATTTGTTTTTGTTTTGCCGAAAGCATAGTGTTCTCCAATACAAACAGTATAACTCTTTTCACGCGTTTAGCCAATTTCTATAAAAAATAGAAAAAATTGACATAAAATAGAAAATATGTTTTAATGTAGCGTGGGTTTTGCCGTTACTGGCAAAAAATAAACTAACTCTAGAGGGATAACTATGGAAACAAATAAAACATAACATAAGGAGCTGTATATGAACGAAACTGAAGTAAAAGAAGTAACCGCGCAAGCGGAACAATCTACCACCGCACCCAAACAATACGAAGTAGGGTACGGTAAGCCACCCAAGAAAACCCAATTCAAACCCGGCCAAAGCGGTAACCCCAAAGGCCGCACCAAGGGCAGTAAAAACGGTATATACACTTATATCCAGCGCGAATTAAACTCATCCATTACGCTTACGGACGGATCTAAAATTACCAAAGAACAGGGTTTTGCAAGACAACTGACCAATAAGGCACTTCGTGGCGATATCCAAAGCCAAAAGTTATTATTTAACATACACCAAAAGGGTCAGCGCAAAGATAAGGCCTAACTGTTTATGGGTCGCCTGATTAAAGAGGGGTATGTGACCGAAGAAATGATAGATAATTTCCTCTATCATAATAAAATTATATCTTCCGCCAAGCCGTGCGACCCGATGAAATGTGACTTGAACATGAACGCTATGTTTAAGCGGATAGGTGGAAGGAAGTCCTTTGGCACAGCTCTTATCTTGTCGGACTTACTATGCACGTATGCGTGCCTATTTATTTTAGAAAACCTTTTGGAAGAAATATCCCAAGAGTATGCCTATTGGCAAGGGGTAGATGATGCAACCGCTAACCTTGCTGAAGAACAAAAGGCAACGCTCTATCAAACATTAGCCGTAAACCGCCCTATGGCGCGACTTACGGATGAGCAATACGAACAAATCCAAAAGGTAATAGAACTGGTGCGCGTTGGATTTATCCGGCAATTTAAGGAGTCTATGGACCTAATGGCAGAGAAAAGCGAGTATGCCTCTGTTGAGTGGGAGTTTAAGCGCGGCGATATGTTAACCCAAGCGCTAAAAAAGACGCATTTCCAATGGGAAATGGAAGAATTAAACGACAGCTACGAGCATTTCAAAGGCATATATCAATCCGCTCAAACCTTGCCGAGTGCTAGCCAATGTGCTAAGTATATTGACGAGTTAAACATTAGCGAAGACGAAGCCATACAGACAATAAGGGAACTATTATTGCCATTGCTAGCTAATCGTCGTGAAGGAAAGATTCTTCGCCTTTGATAACTTCCGCGTGATCTGAAAGGTTATATCCTTTGACCTTCCAACACCGGATCGTTTTGCGGTTACAGTCAATCTCGTACCAGTAGTCAATATCCGTGTGGACTTGGTAGGAGATTTCGTACTCATCTTTGATATCTTTTACGAGATTGTTGACGATGATATTGCCATCCCAGGTATTGAGTTCTTTTTGGCGGAGAGTTAGATCGGCTCCAACACCTTTCGGATACCCATCCCAATGGTGGTACAGTAACACATCCTGACGAAGATAAGTTATTTTGATTTGGCATCTAGTACTCATATTCTTCTCCTCATATGTTGGGTATATTGCCTGTACACACATTCACGCTTCTTATAGGCCTAGAAGTCAAGGAAAATATGGAAAAAAATAGCGAAACATGCGCAATTAACGAAATCTACGCGTTTATTGTATATGTTTGCTACAATAAAAGTATTAGTTTTAAGGGAGAGCATACATGGCTGAAAATTTATCAAAGAAAAAGAGAGATAGAATGATTTCCTTCCTGGAAGGCTTAAAAAAAACGCATACCGATGATGCTTCCATTCGTGCTTTTAATGAAATCGAAAATGAATTAAGAGAAAAGAAATACGGCCTGGTATGGGAAGAACATACTGAAGAAGTGGATGATATGCTTCAAAAAAATATTCCTGTATTTTGTGCCGATGAAAAACGTCGGTTATGTAAGGATCAAAAATTGCCTTGGAACTTTATTATAGAAGGTGATAACCTTCAGGCACTATACTTATTAGAAAAAACACACAAAGGAAAAGTTGATTGCATTTACCTAGATCCACCCTATAATACTGGTGCCCATGACTGGAAATATAATAATGACTATGTGGATGTCAACGATGCCTATCGTCATAGCAAGTGGCTTTCTATGATGAAAACTCGTTTGATGTTGGCAGGGCGGTTGTTAAATCCTGAAGATAGCGTTTTGATTGTTACCATAGATGAAAAAGAATATCTCCATCTGGGATGTTTATTGGAAGAGTTATTCCCGAACGCCACTATTCAAATGGTTATCGATGTTATCAATCCGCGAGGAACAAATCGGGAAAATGAATTTTCGAGGGTGGAGGAATATATCTTTTTCTGCAGATTTGGAAAAGCTCGTGTAAATAAAACAGACAATAATATGCTTGGAAATACAGATGAAACCGGCAAGGAAAGGGTTTGGTATGCTTTCAACCGCGGGAATAATTTACGGGCAAGTGGCAATAATCAGTTTTATCCCATTTATATCAATGCTCAGACCAAAGTGATTGAAAAAGTAGGGGAGCCGATGCCCTTGGAAACTCCCATGGAAAAATTCCCTGTTTATGAAGGATTGGTATCTGTTTTCCCCATCAATAAGCACGGACAAGAATCGATATGGCGGTCTATCCCTAGCACAACACGAGAATGGATAAAAAAAGGATATGTCAAAGTTAGTAAATATGAAGAAAAAAATAAACGTTGGACACTTTCGTATATTTCTTCGGGGCTACAAACAAGAATTGAAAAAGGAGAAATTGAGACTAATGGCATTGGGGCGGATGGATCTTTGGATTTATCCCACATCGATTCGTTCGATGAGAAAGTTTCTCCCCGTTCCGTGTGGTATCAAAAATATCACAACGCTACCGATTATGGGGCTTCTATCATCAAGAAATTAATTCCCAATCATCATTTCCCATATCCTAAATCATTGTATTCCGTTCATGATACACTACAGTTTTTTCTTGCAGGGAAAAAGGATGCTGTGGTTATGGATTTTTTTGCGGGTTCTGGTACCACAATGCATGCGGTAAATCTTCTAAATGCGGAGGATGGCGGGAATAGAATATGTATTATGGTTACGAATAATGAAATTTCTGAAAAAGAAGAAAAAAGACTTACAGAAAAAGGATTGAAAAAGGGCGATGCTGAGTGGGAAAACTTGGGAATTGCTAAGTATGTTGCCTGGCCCCGAATAACTTGTTCTATCATGGGAAAGGATGTTAATGGAAATGATCTTGATGGGGTGTACTTCTCAGCTAATAAAATGGTAAAAACCCAAAAAAGGATATTTAAGCAAATCAGTTTTATGTGTGGGAATCCTACTTTGAAGATGAAGAAACAATTTGTTGCGACCTGTGCTAATGGTGCTCTCCCACAAAATTTGGTAACGGAAGAAAAGGAATATGTTGTTTCGGATGATGAAAAACATACGACTTCTATCCTTTTTGACGTAAACTTTGCCGATGAATGGATTGCTGCGCTTGAAGATAAAATTCATATTAAGGAGTTTTATGTTGTTACAGATAAAAATTCTGTATTCAAAAAAATAAAAGATAAAATTCTAGAACTTCTTGGAGATATAGAAATAGATGAATATGATACTATTCCAATGGTAAACGGATTTAATGCCAATGTAAAATACTTCAAATGCGATTGGACTCCGCGCAAGCCGGAAGATTATCTTTTAAGCAATGCTCTCGCTTTGCACATTAAAGAAATGATTGAAATTCAAAATGCCATCGAGATAGATAACAAAAAGAACGTTCTTATTTTAAACAAAACAGATTTCAAGAATATTATTTTGGACAAAAATAAATATGCCCAAATTGAACGTGTTTGGGTGAACCAAAATATTGTATTTAATGTCCAAGAATTAAAACTACTGCAAGAGAAGGGATATAAATATATTCCCAAAGAATTTTTTGGGCAAGAATTACGGGAGGTTGCTGAATAATGTTTAACGGAGATATGATAGATTTTCAAACCAGACATGAGGAAGGGCTGCTTAAAAAATGCGCCGATCATGAAGAAGTTGTCTTATATGCCCCGACAGGTTCTGGTAAAACGGTGGTAGTATGCCGATTTATTGATGATTATTTAGATGAAAATCCTAATACTGTCTTCTTGTGGCTATGCCCGGGAGCGGGCGGATTGGAAAAACAATCTCAACTAACTTTTCAAGAGCTGACATCCGGTATCATGGATGGGGATGTGTACGATTTTATAAATGAACCTGATCCACGAGGAAAAGTGTATTTTATCAACTGGGATAAAATTAATAGAACATCCAATGTTGTACTGCGGGAAGGTGAGCAGAAAGATTTAATGACTAAGGTATTAGCCTGTCATAATAGCCAAGTTGATATATTCATGATTATTGATGAAGAACACAAATATCGTGATACGGCTAATGAATATGTGACCAAGATACAACCGAAACATGTGTTACGTGTTTCTGCCACCCCGATGAATAGGGGAGAGTCTCTAGAAGAAATTAAAGATGATGAAGTGATTGCAGCCGGACTGATTGCTACGGGTATTTCTATTAACGAAGGAGTATCTCAAGCAATTCAAGATAATAACAAACAAGATGATGACTTGTTACTTCTAGAATTAGCGGACAAGAAACGAAAAGAGATACAAGCTGAATATGACAAAATGGAACTTAAAATACGTCCTCTTGTTCTCATACAATTCCCGAACGGAAGGGAGGATTGGATTAAACGTGTTAAAGAAGCATTAGAAGATATGGGATATCCTGAAAGTTCCGGGCTTGTTACGTCATGGTTTAGCGGGGACCATCCCGACAATCCGGAGGAGATCACAAAACTTGATGGAAAATATGCCTTCTTGTTGTTTAAACAGGCTATTGCGACCGGATGGGACTGCCCTCGGGCCAAAATCCTCGTAAAATTGAGAGAAGGCGGAACAGAGCGATTTAATGTCCAAACCGTCGGTAGAATCCGCAGAATGCCGGAAAGAAAGCATTATGATAATGCGCTAGTGGATAATTGTTATCTATATACATTAGATAATCAGTTTAGTGAAGGGCTTACAAATAGTATTTCAGACTCTTTTTACACATATCAATACAAGCGGAAATCAGTTGCGCCCAACTGGGTATTGGAAAAAGAGGTCCTTAATGGAAGCGACCGATTTGCTGTTAATCCTGAAGCAGTAGTACAAGTAATACGAAAAGCCATGTTAAATGAGTGCGATTTGGATAAAAATGGCCGACTTGATAAACATGAGATGGAAACAGCGAAAGGCTATGTTTTTGGCACAAAGCTTAAAACAACAGCAATAGAAGGTGTTGCTAGAACCACCCACGATATATTGAATCTGAACACCATTTTTGGCGGCGAACATCAGATTAATAACCATGATGATGGGTTTATTATACGTGATGCTAAACGGAAAATAGCTGCTGCAATAGGTATTGATGAAAATATTTCTAACAATGCCTTACGTATTCTGTTTGGGCCCGAAGAAAAACAGTTCTCTTTCTTGTCCCAAGAGGAACAAGCATTTGAACATGAAAATAAATTGTTAGAGGGCATGAGTTTGCGTGAATATAACGCATTTTTGGTAAATAATAGAGATCGACTTGTAGAAGTGTTTAAGCAGGTAAATAAAACGGAAATTGGCGATCTAAAAGAAACCGATATTCTTACTGAAAAGTGGGCGATTCCTCCGTATCAGTATTATAAACAACATAAAAAAATATCTGCTACGAAATTCTTGTCCAAAAATGTGTTTGAGAAATATGGAAACAATATTTTAGTGCAACCCAATCGGACTTATACAGAAATTGTATTCGAAGAATGGTGTGAACACTACGATCCGGTACAGTATGTATATAAAAACGGAGATAAAGGAGACGAATATTTTAGCATTGTGTACAGAAAGGCATTTAGAAGGAATAATTTCTATCCGGACTATATAATACAGCTCAAAAATGGTGATATTTGGATTATAGAAGCCAAAGGTGGAATGAATGCGGCTGGAGAATCTGCTAACATTGATTTATATGTAAGAAATAAATTTGAGGCCATGAAAATATATGCTCAGAAACATCAAAATATTAAATGGGGCTTTGTCCGCGCAATTGGCAATCAACTATATCTAAGCAATACAGAGTGGACCGAAGATATGATAAATCGTAATATCTGGAAGCCAATAGAAGTGTTTATTTGATAAGCATTTTAAACATCTCATAAATAACTTGACTTATCTCCCAATAGTAAGCGTGAATGTAGTACGAAGTAAAAATCGCTTACGTAAGAAGATAAGTTATGAAGAAAAACACTAAAAAATCAGTAACAAAAACTAAGCCCATGCAACCTGCTGTCCTGCAGGTGGTAAGTCCTATCATGCAAGCAGAAACTGCGCTTGAAAACCTGCCTGTCCGGCTGCGCGATAACCGTTTGCCCGCGCCGGGGAACATTATCACTAAAACCTACCGTGGTAAAACCATAGAAGTAAAGGTATTAGACAACGGCTTTGAATACGAAGGCAAAGTGTTCAAAAGCATCTCGCGCGTGGCGATGACGATTGTAAAACGTCAAATCAGCGGCTATGTATTCTTTGGACTTACCAAATGACGCCGCGCCATTTACCACCCACTTCAGGGCGATTTGTAAAGGGCCGCTCGGGTAATCCTCTGGGGCGGCCTCCCCGAAATTTTCGCGAAAGAGATATTGTCTTGTTAGTCGCTAAATTCTTTGAAACTTTAGCCAAGGCCTATTGTAATCAAAGCCGTTCGGTGGAAAAAATCCGTCAAATTAAGGACATCTTATCATGAAAAGAAAGTGCTATTTGCCAAAAAGTTATGAAGAATTAAAGGGGCTATCTCCCAAAGAACTGCGGTTTTATTGGAATGCATTCTATACCAGCCCTTTGAGATGTGTTAAGGCCAAGTTGCGCCCTTTGTGGTATGCCATCCAATGTGAGTTAGGGCGTTGTCAATTACAAGAAAAATACGTCACGCGACTTGACCGGTATGCGAGCAATCCGGACAAGTATATTGAGCACGCACATAAAAAGCGTTATGCACTTGTCGCCGGAACGATACTGACTAAAACCTATAAAGGACGGACGTATCAAGTGACCGTAAAAGGGGGAAACGCCTACGAGTGGGAAGGGAAAATATATCCCAATTTAACTGCACTAGCCGAGAAAATCGTACGGGCCCACGTCAGCGGTCCTAAATTTTTTGGATTAACAGGTAAAAAATATGCCCAAAATTAATTGTGCGATATATACTCGTAAATCTACGGAGCGCGGCTTGGAAATGGAGTTTAACTCGCTCCAAAACCAAGAAGAAGCGTGCAAAGTTTATATTCTCTCACAAGCTTTTAATGGGTGGGAGTATTACAAGACGTTTGAAGACGGCGGGATTAGCGGTGGCACGATGGAGCGCCCCGGCTTGCAAGCGCTTTTGGAAGAAATCCGCGAGCGCAACGTGCAGGTAGTTGTCGTCTATAAAGTGGACCGCCTTTCGCGTTCAATTTTTGATTTTCATAAGATGATGCAGGAGTTTGCTAAATATGAGTGCAATTTCGTGTCAACTACCCAATCATTTGATACGAGTAACTCAATGGGTAAACTCACGCTCAATATGCTTTTATCCTTTGCCCAATTTGAGCGGGAAGTATCCGCCGAGCGTGTGCGTGATAAAATTGCTGCCAGTAAGGCCAAAGGGCTATGGATGGGGGGCAATTTACCATTGGGATATGACCTTAACGACAGACATCTGGTGGTAAATGAGCCGGAAGCCGAAATCGTGCGGCAAGTATTTCAAAAATATCTTGAAGTGCAAAATATGCTTGAAGTGGCTGAATGGCTAAATAAACAGGGGATTCATACCAAGAAATGGGTTACCAAACATAGCCAGCGTACGCGGGGCGACGAACCGTTTAAGAAAAACACCGTGCAACGTATGCTGACTAATCCTGTTTACCTCGGAAAGATCACGCATTACAGACAAAACAAAATTTATAACGGAGTGCATAAACCCATTATTTCCCGTGAATTATGGGAACAGGTACAACAAGTAATCCGGTGACGTTTCCATGATCCCAATGCGTTTTGCCACTATAAGTTCCATAAAACAGTATTGGCGGGCAAGTTGTATGACGATAAAGGGAAAAAATTCCGTTTTACTTCCTCAAAAAGCCACGGGAGAAAAATATTGTATTACTACAATGGCGTGGGCGGGCATTATTTGCCCGTGGAGCAGTTGGACGGATTTGTGCTTGATATGCTCCGGCAAACAGATTTGGAAACGATAGAGCCCTTGGCGGATAGGATTGGTATAACGGATAAACAAATGCGTTCCTGGATTGTTAAGGCAACATGCCAGACGGCAGGAAAAGTGCAGTATTTGACGATTCTTTTAGATGAAAAACAAATAAAAACTGATTTAATCAATTGCCCGAAAATAACGGAGAAATTAGAGAGAAAACCCCTTTCACTAGAACGGATGGAAGGTAATTTATATGTGCGCGGGAAATTTATGGTAGCCAATGTCTCCTCTGTAAAATTGCGAAACGGCACCGCAAGAAATATATTGACGGTACGGCAATTAAACGAAAGTTTAGTGCGCGCTTTGGCGCGTGGGTGGCAACTTAAAAAGAGAATGGATCGAGGGATTATTACCCGGGAATTAGAAAAAGAAATGCACATGACAAAGCGTACCATTTCGCGGTATATTAACTTATGCTATTTATCCCCGCGTATTGTAGCGGATATCTTGGAATACAAGAATCCGAATAATTTGACGTTGCGGGAGCTTATGAATTTAGCAGAGGGCCAAGTAGATTTTGAGAAGCAGGAAGAGGTATGGAAAAACTAGTAAAATTAAGTATATGAATACGAAGACCATTTTATCTAAATTTCCTAAATTTATTGAGGATTGGAAGAAGTATAAGAAAAAGTTTCCAAGGGTAAGAGAATGGTATATTGCAAGTGATTATTGCTTCAATAAAGATTCTGAAAAACCTACAAAAGTAATGACTTTTACCTTGTGTCCAGCTGTAAATTTAGAATGGTTACAGGACCAGATTAGCCGTTTCCTTAAATCTGATGTAAAGAATCGTAAAAATTTTTCCGATGTAGAGATTCAATTTATCCGGGATAATGGGTACTTTTTTTCAATTGTGATAATAATTAAGAATGTGGATTTGTCTTTGGTAGATAAGCTAAAGCAGACTTTGGATAGCTGGATACAGCAACTAGAACAAGGAGAAAAAAATAGAAATTCTGCAGAACGCTTAAAAAGATTTTATAAACTGAAACAATATTTAAATCAAAAATCATATAGCGCGGATTTAGTTTCGAAGATTACATTGGTAGCTTGTATAGTAGGTATGATTGCTGAATTTTTAGTTGTTAAGCATGGAGCGCAAAAGCTTTTATGGATTTCTGACAGGGGTAAAGTAATAGATTTTAAAGAAGGGATAGTCATCGAATTGGCCAATATTAATTATCACAATCTTGTTAATGGTCGGACAGGACAGAAGGTTTTGCTTGGAGTTGCTAAAGAAGATTCGGTTACTAAACGGTTTGATTTTGACCCGATGATTAGATATCCCGATATTATTTCTGGTGTTTTTTCTTCGACAGACTTAGATAAAAACATCTCAACAGGTCAAAAACATTTTGATATGTTTGTAAACGCAATAGCTGGGAATAGACGGATTCATTCATTAATATGGAATGACGGCAATTTGCAGGAAGGGTATAGAATAGATAAGTTAAATGATGAAAAAGGAATTATCAGGGCTGCTTTCATCAAGCAAGAGCCATAAGCGGATCTTGCAAATTTGGCAGTTAGAGAAAAAGGCCCGTTTTGGGCCTTTTTTATGCCCACCTAAAAGTACTCTATAACCTGCATAGATAAAAACCGCGCAATTTTACCGACGGGAGTGGGAAAAATTAGCTAACAAAAAAGGCACCTTCTGCAAGATGCCTTTTTAAATGGTGGGCTATACAGGACTCGAACCTGTAAACTTGCGCTTAAGAGGCGCCTGCTCTACCATTGAGCTAATAGCCCGTATCTATATTGTAGTTAACTTTTTCCGTCGCTGTCAAGATAAATCTTTACAACCGGAACTGTTACCATGGTATCGATTAAATATAGAATTACCGTAGACAACATAAATATTATACCATTTTCCCATACAATGTAAATAGCGGAACATCTGGAAAACAGAACAAATAAAGTATCAGGCACCGTGGTAGGGTGATTCCGGCACAGGTTGAACGTTTTCCGCCATAATTTGTAAATTAATATACGATGAAAATAATATTTTCCTTATTCTTTTTATCCTTTTTTTGTTTTGTCAGTATTCTCCCGGTACATTCAGGCATTTATGAAAATGCTCTTGAGAAAATAAATTCCGGTGAAAGGGCTGCCGGTGAAGCTGCCCTTGAAAAATTATTTAAGGAATCAGCTTCTTCTGAAGAACGTATTAACGCCGGGTATGACCTTGTATCACTTCTGGCTGAGGAAGGCCGCAGCACTGAAGCACTTGCTGTGCTTGAAAGTGCCGGTTTTCAGGAACATTCCTTTTTTTATCAGTTCGAGAAAGGCTGGCTGCTTGTTTCGCTTAACCGTATTGATGAAGCTGTAAAAGCCTTTGCCAGAGCTAAAGCATTTACAGCCAGTCAGTCCCTTTTAAGCCAGGCGGATTTTGCCATCGCACTGGCGGAAGCTGGTAGAAACAGAACAGACAAGGCTCTTGAAACAATCGTTTCAGTATATAAAGGCTATCCATATCTGCTTTCCGCCTCATCGCAGCTTATAGGCCGCTGGCTTATGAGAAAAAAGGATTATGACAAGGCTTCTTTTTTTACAGGCAGCAGTCTGCAGTATGACAGTCATGGTTATCAGGCTGAAGCTGATTTCGCGGAGATTAGTGAAAAAAAGAAAGAGTATACCCCGGCGTGGCAGGCGTGGCGTACTCTTCAGGAAATGGATCCAGACGAAAAAAGATACGATAAAAAACTGAAGAAACTCGCAAAAAAAGTAAAGGACGGGTCTGATAATCTCATGTTCTGGCAGAGAATGAACTGGCCAGTGCATACAGAGTTAAGAAAAATTCACGGCGGGGCTGATGTAAAGGTTGCTCTTTATGCTGATGCGGAGGGCAAACAGGCCGGAATAACAGAATTTTCATTCATGGCAAACTCTGATTTTGATATCGTGGATGACAGGCTGGGGCCCCTGATGACTGGTAAAAAATTTACTCCGTGGAAAATTATTTATGATACCAGGGAAAATATGCTGGAGATTCATGACAGTCTCGGCTCTTCCACCCGTTCCACATATAGCAATATCACAATCACATGCCGTAGCGCTGGGGCTGTCATTCTTATAAAAGACCCTGTTTTTGCCGGAAATCCACATGGAATAAACCGCGGGGACAGGGAAGCCGGAGGAGGACTGCGTATTATACATGACGAATCCGGAATCAGACTTATTACGGTTATAGACGAGGAAAGTATTACATGTCCTATTACGGCTTCGCTTATACGCCGTTCAAATGAACTTGAATTTTCCAAATCTGCAGCAGTGGCTGTCAGAACAAAAATAAGATATCTTGCCGGACACCCGCGTCATAATGACGGCGAGGCGGTGATGTGTGATTCTTCACATTGTATTGAATTTTCCGGGCTTCAGACTGAAAATATGCTTGCCACCGAGGCGGTACGCTCTACAATGAGGCAGGTTCTTGTTTCAACAGAATCAGGCGGACTGGTTCCGGTATCATGGATTCAGGCCTGTGGCGGTACGGTAAATATCTGTGCTGAAAAAACTGAAAACAGAACAAATCCTGCTTCCCCATTCTCCCTTTATTCATCTTTTATAACAGGACCTGACGGGAATATCCTGTGTATTCCTGAAAGCCGGCTTGAATATGTGGATCTTAACTGGACTCTTGTACTGGATCCGTCATGGATAGAAGCCCGTGCAAACAGAAAGAGCAGAATAGGTGCACTGAAAACCCTTGTTCCACTAAAACGCGATGAAAAGGGAAGGGTAATTGAACTGCGCGCATATGGTTCCAAAGGATACGCTGATTTCAGCGGGGAAAAGGAAATATCAATGCTGCTGGCAGCGGGTACACTGCGTTCCATGCTTTTTTCGGTGCGTCCTGTCATGAAAGGCGGAAAACCAGTTTATTTTATTGTAAGAGGCAGTGGTACCGTTTCAGCCGGACAGGGTGGAGACGCTCCTTTCTGTCTCCGCGGTGCGGAGGGAATGGCCTTTAAAAAGAACGCAGATTACCGCACAATACTGGAAAAATATTTCTCTGGAACTATTTTAAGCCCGTCTGAACCTGAAAAAATTCAGGACACTGATGAAGAATAAAGGTATTGTACCGTACCCTTGTTAATATTACAAATGAAGAAATATAAGATAGCTCATATTGTCACAAGACTGGATTTTGGCGGAGCGCAGTTCAATACACTGTACACGGCATCGCATCTTGATCCTGCGCGCTTTGATGTTTCACTTCTTGCCGGCCCCGGCGGCACAATGGAAAATATCCCGGAGGATATTGCCGTAAACGTTATTCCTGAACTACGCCGCAGCATAAATCCGTTTTATGACCTGAAAGCCCTTTTCGCGCTTGCCTTGCGGCTTAAAGATATAAAGCCGGATCTGGTTCATACTCATTCCTCAAAAGCCGGAATACTTGGCCGCATTGCCGCGCGCATGGCTGGGGTTCCCTTTATTGTGCATACATTTCACGGCTTTGGTTTCCATCCTTATCAGAACCCTGCCGTGCGGAATCTGTATGTAATGCTTGAAAAATACTGCGCCACGTTTTCTTCTGCGCTTGTTTTCGTTTCAAAAAGCAATATGGAGTATGCACGTTCTTTGGGAATAGGTTCATCAGACAGGTACAATCTTATCCGCAGCGGGATAAAACTTTTCCGTTATCCCGCGAATGCAGACAGAAGAAAAATACTTGAATCACTCGGAGCAGACAGCAGATTCACCGTAAATGCGGAAGCGGCCTCGAAAGCCATTGTGGTTTCATCCATAGGCAATTCCAAGCCACAGAAAAATCCTGCAGATTTTATTCATGCCGCTGCGGAACTTGTAAAAAAACGTCCTGATCTCCTCTTTGTTTTCGCTGGTGGGGGAAACGAGCTTGAAAGATTCAGGAAAATGGTCCGTGATCTCGGCATAGAGAAGCAGTTCCTCCTTCCTGGCTGGCGTTCAGACAGCGCTGAAATACTTTCCGTTTCCGATATTTATGCCATGACATCCCTGTGGGAAGGCCTGCCACGCAGCCTTGTTGAGGCTTTCGCCAGTGGGCTGCCGGCTGTATGTTACCGCGCTGACGGTGTTACTGATATACTTGCAGATGGTGTAAATGGCTTTTCAACGGAAAAAAAGGATATTGCCGGATTTACGGAAAAATTAGGAAAGGTTATTGATGATCCTGCCCTGCGCAGAAAACTTGCCTCAGGCGCTGCGGAAACTGATCTGGCGGAATTTGATATAGATTTTATGGTGCGCAGGCAGGAAGAACTTTATCTGCGTCTTTTTGAGGGTGTTCCGTCGTGAAGCCTTGACGCGGCACGGCGATAAGTTATATTTTATATACGTTGTATGAACGAAAATAAGAAAGAAAATTCCTTTGTTTTCAACGCAAACGATATACGTCAGCAGGTAACGCTTTCCGCGGAACCGGAGGTTCATCCTCAGGATTTCGCCGATGCTTTTCCCGGACGCGATGTGTTGAGGAAAATATCTGTTAAACTTGAATTTACATCTGCAGGAGAGGAAATTCTTGCCCACGGTGCGGTTTCAGCTGTACTCTCACTGGAATGTTCCCGTTGTGGTGAGCCTGCCGTCAGGGAGTATAATGATTCTTTTGACGAGTGCTTTCCCAATTCAGTAGAATATATAGATGTACGCGAGAACATAAGGGAAACTCTTTCTCTTATGGAGCCTATGAAGGTTCTGTGTTCCGTAAACTGCAAAGGCAGATGCCCGCAGTGCGGTGCGGATCTTAACAAAGTAAAGTGCTCATGTGAGCCTTTAAAGGCTTCTCCGTTCGCGGTCCTGAAACAATTAAGGCCGGAAAAATAAGACAAAGATTTAAAAAGTAAATTAAGAGGTAATAGAAAAATGCCCAATCCAAAGAAAAAACATACACGTTCCCGCCGCGATATGCGCCGCTCGCAGAATTCAAAACTGGAGATAAAGGAACTTCGCCCCTGCCCGAATTGCGGTGAGTTAGGTCAGCCACATCGCGTCTGCGGTATCTGCGGATACTATGATGGGAAAATGGAAGTTGCCGTAAAGACCGCCGAAGAAGGCGAAGAGCAGAAATAATCTTTACAAACCGCTGAAAATCACCTATGCGAATCGCTCTGGATGTAAACGGCGGTGATTACGGTCTTGAACCGAACATAGACGGCGCCCTGAAGGCTGCGGCTGAACTGCCGCATGATATTATACTCGTAGGCCGCGAGGAGCAGATAAAAAAAGCTCTGAGCAGCCGCGGGTATGATACACTTCCGGAAAGGATATCCATTGTCAATGCCACACAGGAAATTGCGATGGACGGTGAGGCCGTTGAAGAATACAGAAATAACCCGGATGCTTCCATGTCGGTGGCAGCCGGGCTTGTTCATGACGGAAAAGCTGATGCCTTCGTTTCAGCAGGAAACAGCGGTGCCATGATGGTCGCTGCCACTTTCAGAATGAAACGCATTAAAGGCGTCATTCGTCCCGCAATTGCCGCTCTTCTTCCCACCTGTTCAACTCCCTCTCTCCTGCTTGATGCCGGAGCCAATATGGACTGCAAACCGGTTAATCTTCTGCAGTTTGCCGTAATGGGATCCATATATATGCAGACTCTTCTGAAGATAGAAAAACCCACAGTCGGAATTTTTTCCATCGGCGAAGAGGAATGCAAGGGAAATGCCCTTGTACATGAAACCATGCCGGCGTTGAAAAAACTGGGCCTTAATTTTATCGGGCCCGTGGAAGGCAGGGATCTGCCTCCTGGCAAGGTTAATGTTATAGTTGCTGATGGTTTTGTCGGCAATATAGCACTTAAACTTTACGAAGGAACCGCAAAGGCTGTTTTTTCCATGCTTAAGGAAAAAATCGTGGAACATTTGTTTTACAAGATTTCCGCACTTATGCTGAAAAAGGTTTTTGTTTTCCTTAAGGATAAAATGAGTGCAGATATTTACGGAGGGGCACCACTGCTGGGAATAGACGGAATAGCCATGGTATGTCATGGAAGCGCCAATTCCCGTGCCATATTCAATGCTCTGCGTGTAAGCGCCGATCTCGCTGCTTCCGGAATGGTGGAAAAAGTACGTGCCAGAATGGAAGAACTGCAGCCGGTTTTTGAATCTCTTAAACAGGAGACAAAATGAAGCTTTTTGAAGGAAAGACTGTTCTTGTAACCGGTTCCACAAGAGGGATTGGAAACGCCGTAGCGCTGGCATTTGCCCGTGAAGGCGCGAAAGTAGTTCTTACCGGCACATCTGCTGTAAAGGCCGCAGAAGCCGCGCAGGCTGTGTCTTCAGCTACCGGCGCTGAAGTGCTTGGAATGGAACTGAAGGTTGACAGTGCCGCTGACTGCTCCTCTGCTGTTGAAAAAACGCTGAAGGCTTTCGGCTCTGTCGATATTCTCGTCAATAACGCTGGCATAACAAGGGATAATCTTCTTATACGTATGAAAGAGGAAGATTATGATGCTGTACTGAATACAAATCTCAAAGGCGCTTTCCTTATGGCTAAAGCTGTTGCGCGCCCCATGATGAAGCAGCGTTCAGGCCGTATAATAAATATTACTTCAGTTGTTGGCCAGACCGGTCAGTCCGGACAGGCGAACTACTCTGCTTCAAAGGCCGGGCTTATAGGCCTTACAAAAAGCCTGGCCAGGGAACTTGCTCCCCGTGGCATTCTCGTCAATGCTGTTGCCCCGGGTTTTGTAAGGACTGCCATGACGGATGCTCTTTCCGAAGATGTAAAAAAAGAAATCAGCGGAATGATTCCACTTGGCGGACCGTGTGAGCCTGAAGCAATTGCAGATGCCGTTATTTTTCTGTCCGGCCCGGGTTCATCTTATATAACCGGACAGGTTCTTGCCGTCAATGGCGGCATGTATATGTAAGTATTTTGTATAATTATATGTAGTGATTTTGAAGTATAGGAGGAATTATGAATATTAAGGATATGACAAGAGAGGAATTTGAGCAGAAAGCCAGAGGGATTATTGCCGAATATCTCAGCCAGGAAATCACAGAAGTCAAACCAGAAGCTGAGTTTGTAAAAGATCTCGGCGCCGATTCCCTGGATACAGTGGAACTTATGATGGCTCTGGAAGATAAATTTGAAATTGAAATCCCCGATGAAGATGCCGAAAAGCTCAAATGCGTAAAGGATGCTTTGGATTATATCTGGGATAAAGCGACAAAATAAGCTTTTTGCAGAAGGATGAACCTTCTTCAGGAAAAAATAGGCTACACCTTCAAGAACCCGAAACTTCTCGACGAAGCTCTAACGCATACTTCATTTGCTGCCGAGCATAGAATGACCCGGAACAATGAGCGCCTTGAATTTCTTGGCGACAGCGTGATGGGGCTGGTGGTTTCGGGTTATTTATATTCAAGTTTCCCGGAAAAGGATGAAGGTTTCCTTTCCAAATCCAGAGCTTTTCTCGTGTCACGCGAGACTATGGCGGAATGGGCGTCACAGCTTCAGCTGGGACTGTATATGCGGTTTGGCACAGGAGAAATACTAAGTGGCGGAGTAAACCGCAAAAACAATCTTGCAAATGCCATGGAAGCGGTGCTTGGCGCTGTGTATCTGGACGGCGGAATTGAACCAGCCTCTAAAATTATTCTTGAATGGCTGAGAAATCAGAGTCCGGCAGATATACCGGAAGACTCAAAAACACAACTTCAGCAGATGGTACAGAAAAAATACAAGATTGTTCCTCTGTATGAAACACTTGAAGCTTCAGGACCTGAGCATGATAAAACATTCAAGGTACGTGTTTATCTTGGTGAAAGAACTCTTGGCCTCGGACAGGGCAAATCCCTGAAGGCGGCTCAGCAGGCCGCTGCACATCAAGGTATGCTCTTTTTTCAGACGCATAAACTTACGAAGAAAGAAATCCTCAGCGGGAAATAACCTGAAATGGAGGGAATAAGATTTATTCTTGCCGATGCGGCAAACCCCTATAATATCGGCGCAGCGGCAAGGGCCCTTGCAAATTTCGGTTTCACTTCGCTTGTTCTGGTCAATGTTTTTAAAAATGACTATGAGAAAGCGAAAAAAGAGTGGCTGGCGGAAGCTTCTGTATCTGCCGTGGATTCCTCTTTTGTGCTTGAAAGGGCTTTTTTTTCAGGTACACTCCCTGAAGCTGTAGCCGGATGTGATGTCGTTTTCGGTACATCATCACTGCATTATCAGGTACCAGAAAGACAGGTGATTTCCCTGCCTGAACTGCGGGCGTTTATAAATGAAAAAAAGTACACCGCACCGGGCATTGTTTTCGGTTGTGAGAGGCACGGTCTTACAAAAGAAGAACTTGGATACTGCAATTACATAGTATGTATCCCTTCACACCCACGGCAGCCTTCCATTAATCTTGGACAGGCTGTAGCAATAACCGCATATGAGCTTTCGGATATGGAATTAGGGGCAGGTACATACCAGAGAAAAGAGGCATGTCCCGAAGAAATATTCCGTTTTGCCTCAGAAATTCAGGAAGCGCTGATAAAAAAAGACGGTCCTCACTGGAAAGAAAAAACAAGACTGCGGGGAATACGGCAGGCACTGCTGGATGCACATATGAACTCCTCTGCTGTCAATGCCCTTAAGGCCCTTTTACATTAAGTCCGTATATTATTATAATATCTATGAAGTTTTTCCGGATTTATGATAAGGCTTACTCTTTTTTATCTGTTTTCTTTTTCGGCAGTTGTGTCGGTTCTGCTGCTTTTTTTTACAAAAAACATATTTAAAATAGTCCTGCTTTTTTTCAATGCCTTTCTGGCTTCTTCTTTTGTATGTATTATTTTCAGACATCCGGGGCCGGCTGTATGTATTCTGATTTCCGGAATTTTTTTCTCCATACTGTTTATATATTTTTCTAACAGGCTTGCCAGTGAAACAGTTCAGGCAAAAGGTGTTACACCAAAGTTTTTTAAGATATTGTCCGGATTATGCTGCCTGTCATTGTTTTTTTTCATTATTTTCTCTGCCTCTGAACTGAAGGACAGAACTCCGGATATTAAGGAATCCGTGCCTGTGGAGAAAAACAGTGTCCCGACCGGCTTCGGAGCATATTCCGCCATGCTTGCCGCACTTTCCCTGTCCGTTGTTTTTCCTGGCAGCAGGCTTTTGATTTATCATGGGGAGGAAAAAGATGCTTAGCCTTTACGGATTTGCTGTTTTTTCCCTTGCACTTTTTTTCCTTTCTACTGCCGGTTTTTTCTTCAGTGGCAATATGCTTAAAAAAAATATATTCGCCGTGCTTATGTTCCTTTCGGCTGACATGATGCTGATATGTCTTACGCCTCATGAAAAACCGGCCTTCTACAATCTGATGATATTGTTTATATCACTTGCCGAAACTGCCGCTTCGTTTTTTATAATGAATGCAGCGGTCAGGGAACTTCATACTTTTGATTCAGGCTCTGTAAAGGAGGATGAATGAAATCTCCTTCTCCTTATCTGCTGGCAGCCGGTTTTCTGTTTATACTGATATATGCTTTTTTCATTTCAGGAGCATTGAAAAGACTTAAACTGCAGCTTTCATCCCATTTTGTAAGAAAAACGGTTCTGTTTTTTACACGCGCTGCATTATGGACTGCCAACGTTATAAAACTTATCAGGGATATTTTCTGCCTGCGCCTTATAGAGGAGGGACTTATTGAAGGGCTTTTTGTAAATGGTACGCTTAAATTGTTTTCTTCCGCTTCGCGTAATCCTTTGCGGTATTTTAACGGTAATGTAAATTATTATCTGCTTGTATCAGCTGTGGGTCTGTTATCCATGTTTGTTTTCTTATGAACAGTTTTACGGATAATATGCTTTTTTCTCTTTTCTCCGTATCGTTCCTTGCCGGAGTGCTGCTGTTTTTCATTCCATCAAAAAACCGTTTTCTGCCTCAGAAAACGGCGTTTTATCTTTCTATAGCTGTATTTGTTACTACCCTTGTGGCTTTCTGTATGTATTATTCGGGTTTCCGTCCGGAAATGTTTACTGCAGCTATTCCATGGGTACCGGAGCTTGATCTTAAGGTTCACATCGGTACGGACAGATTCTCCATGCTTCTCATTCTGCTGTCTGCGGCTTTTCTGCCACTGTCAGTTATAGTTTCAAGAAATGCGCGCCGTTCTGCCGGTTTTTTTTACGCATGTCTGTTTTTCCTTCAGTCTGCACTTACGGGACTGTTTTCCGCAAGGGATCTGATCACTTTTTATTTTTTCTGGCAGTTTTCTGTTCTTCCGGTATTCTTTCTTACGGGTGTGTGGGGAGGGAAGGGCAGAATATCCGCAGCAGGCAAATTTTTTGTGTTTCATGCCGTTTCCTCACTGCTGTTTCTGCTTGGTATTTTCTATATCGCAGACAATGTTCATTATCTGACTGGAAAATGGCTTTTTTCTTTTGATGCTGTTGCCTCCGCCGGACTGTCTGCCACTGTGCAGACCACATGTTTTATGCTTCTGGCACCGGCTTTTTTCCTGAGACTGCCTTTTTTCCCTGTTCATACGTGGTTTACCGGCCTTATTAACGAAAACAAGCCAGGGGCAAATATTATGATTGCGGGTATTTTTGTCCCATCCGGTGTTTTTGCTTTCCTGAAGATAATAATGATTCTTTTGCCGGCAGGAGTACGTTTTTTTGCGCCTTACATGGTCTATTTATGCGCAGCCGCCTGTATATACTGCGCTCTTATGGCCTGGGCTGTTCCTGCTCTTTCCAGAACCATAGCGTATCTTATGGCTGTACAGTACCCGCTGATAATGCTGTGCCTGTTCTCTTTTTCTTCAGATACTGTTTCTGCATCTCTTTTTCATATGGCTTCGCTTTCAATATCCTCTGCTATGCTGTTTGCTCTTTGCGGAGCCATTGAAAGCAGAATGAAAACTCCAATGCTTTCTGACCTTGGAAATCTGGCAAGAGCCATGCCCTGGTTCTCCGTCTTTTTTACAATGGCTTTTTTTTCACTCGCAGGAGTGCCGTGCATGTCTGGATTTGCCGGTATGTATTCAATGTTCACTGATATTTTCCGGCGGTTTCCGGTTCCGGCGGCTGCCGCTTTTGCCGGAACAGCACTTGCTTTTATCTGCTGTCTGCGTACCGTATACAATGTTCTTGCGGATAAGAAAAAAACATTGCATGAACCATTTACCGACCTTAATATATATGAAATATGTTCTGTGGCGCCGCTTGCGGTGCTGCTGCTGATACCCGGATTGTTCCCGGTGTTTTTTTCAAACGCAGTAACACATGATAGTATAATCTGTATGTCACAACAGGAGCAGAGCCGTGGAAACCGTTAACATTTCAGCCATGATAGCAGTAAGCCCGGTTTTTCTTATACTGTCTGCCATCTTTGTTCTATGTGCCGGTATTATAAAACCATTAAGGGGTGCGGAATGCTATGCCGCGCTGCTTGCCTCACTTGTGGCACTGGTTTTTATGCGTTTCCCTGCCACTGAAATATCATTGTTCGGCGGGCTTGCTGTAATAAATGGAGCTACGGCACTTGTATGGTATGTTCTTCTTATAGCACTTGCAGGTTCCATTTTTGTTTCCATGTCATACAGACTGCAGCATCCGGGAACCTATTATTTTCTTATGTTTGTCTCGGCGGCTGGTTCAATGCTTGTCGCGGCAGCAGATAATCTGATATTTGCTTTTGCCGCTTCGGAAACAGCTTTGCTGCCGCTTTATTTCCTTACTGCCTGCCGCCGTGGCAGGCAGGGAATAAGAGCTGCCTACAGATTTTCGGTTTCGGGGATTCTGTTCGCTGCTTTGTCCATGGTGGGACTTGCATTTCTCAATTACAGCTGCCCATCACTTTCATTCACGGGACTATCAAAATCAGGTCTGCCGGGCGGACTTGCACTTGTGGGATTTATACTTTTCCTGTCAGGATTCACTTTCAAACTTGCCGCGCTGCCTTTTAATTTCGTTTTCCGTGATGTTTTTTCCGGAGCACCAGGGGCTGTGGCTGCTTACATGGCTTCTGCATGGACTTTGTCCGGTCTGCCGGTGCTTTACAAAATATATTCGCTGTTTTATTCCGGACCGGTACATAATTTTTTCCCTACTGTTGCGGTGCTTACTGTTGCTGCCGGCTCATTATCTGCGTTTTACAGCCAGGATCTCAGAAAAACAGGAACCGGGCTGCTGTGTGCCGGAATAGGTTTCTGCCTGCTTTCATTCTCCGGTGAAAAAGGTGGGGAAATAGCTTTGCTTTATCATATACCTGCTCTTGCCGCTTCGGCCGCCGGATTATTCCTTTTCTCACTTTATTTTGAGAAGGAGGAAATAGCCATTCCTATGTCCGGCCTGTCAGGTTTTGCGGACAGGCAGCCTGTGGTGGCACTTTCAGCGGCAGTCTGTCTTTTTTCCGCGGCGGGTCTGCCGCCTCTTGGGGGGTTTTTCGCTAAATTCATAATACTTTTTACACTGCTCAGAAACGGCCATTTCATGCTCGCCACAACAGGAATTTTCTGTCTGTTGTTTTCGGTGCTGTGCTCTCTTAAACTCATCTCTTCCGTTTTTTTCAGCAATGCAGCTGAATCTGCAGATGGTGCGGTTTCCACGTATTCTGAACAAAAATCCTTAAAATCCGGAAGGAATGAAGTTTCTCCTGCGGTGAATCTTTCTATATTCCTGCTTGCTGTTTTCCTGTCAGTATATGGAATATTCTCAAAATATTTTCTGGGTAAAATATCCGCTTTTTTCTGATTATCTGTTCTGTTATCAGAGCCGGAATGCGTACCGGCTTTTTTGAGTTTACAGCTGACAGTATTTGTTTCAGGTGCCTTCCGTGTTTTTTTAGACCATTACCGGCATATTCAGAGCCGGTTTGTGCAGAACGGTGTTTTACTGTATATTCCGGCTTTGTGTACGGATTGCTGCCGGTAAAAGCATTATGGATATAATTTTCTATAATATAAGCAGGATGACTGCGGAGCATTCGTCTTCGTGGTACTGTCCGCAAATATTGAGAATTTAAAACGGAGATACGAGATGAATAATCAGTCCCTTAAGGAAATGCCGGAATGGAAGGCTCTTGAAGCCCATTTTGAGGAAATAAGAAAAGAGCATATAAGAAATATGTTCGCGGAAGACCCTGAAAGGGCTGAACGTTTTACCGTCACGGCAGAAGGAATTTATTTTGATTATTCCAAGCACCGGATCAATTCCCGGACCATGAAACTGTTTGCTGATCTTGCTGAGGCCTGTGGACTCAGGGAAGCAATAGAAGCGATGTTCGGGGGCGAAAAAATAAACAATACGGAAAACCGTGCCGTGCTTCATACAGCCTTGCGTGCACCGGCTGATGCCATTATCAATGTCGACGGTAAAAATGTGGTTCCTGAAGTTCATGCAGTGCTTGACAAAATGGAAGCTTTTTCGGAGAAGATACGCTCCGGGGAATGGAAAGGCTATACAGGGAAGGCAATAAAAAACATTGTTAACATAGGCATAGGTGGTTCCGACCTTGGCCCGGTGATGGCATACGAGGCACTCAGAGATTATTCCAGACGTGACCTTAATTTCCGCTTTGTGTCCAACATAGATGGAACAGATTTCGCAGAGGCCGTAAGGGATCTGAATCCGGAAGAGACCCTTTTTATTGTCGCATCAAAAACATTTACCACGCTTGAAACCATGACCAACGCCGGTACTGCCCGCGCATGGTGTCTCGCCGCGCTTAAAGACGAAGCCGCTATAGCCAGGCATTTTGTGGCTTTATCCACGAATGCGGAAGCCGTTTCCGCATTCGGAATTGATACTTCGAATATGTTTGCCTTCTGGGACTGGGTGGGAGGCCGCTATTCCATGGAATCAGCAATAGGTCTTTCCACTATGATAGCCATTGGAGCTGAAAATTTCAGGAAAATGCTGTCAGGATTCCGTGCCATCGACAATCATTACCGTTCAGCCCCTTTCGAAAAAAATATTCCGGTGATAATGGCCCTTTTGGGAATATGGTATGCGGATTTCTTCAGGGCACAGGGCATGGCCGTACTGCCTTATGAACAGTATCTGAAGCGTTTCCCGGCCTATCTGCAGCAGCTTACGATGGAAAGCAACGGCAAAGGCGTTACACGCGACGGCAGAAAGGTTAATTATGAAACCGGAGTGATATATTTCGGCGAGCCGGGAACAAATGGACAGCATTCTTTCTACCAGCTTATTCATCAGGGAACAAAACTTATACCCTGCGATTTTATAGGCTTTGCAAAACCTGTACACAATATAGGCCGGCATCATGATCTGCTTATGGCCAATGTTTTCGCGCAGGCCGAAGCGCTTGCTTTTGGAAAGACTGTGGAGCAGCTTGAAGCTGAAGGTGAAAAGCCTTTCCTCGTGCCGCATAAGACTTTTGAAGGAAACAGACCGTCGTCGGTATTTCTGCTTGAAAAACTTACTCCTGAAACTCTGGGAAAACTTGTTGCCATATACGAACATTGTGTTCACGCGCAGGGCGTTATATGGCAGCTGGACTCATTTGACCAGTGGGGAGTGCAGCTTGGAAAAGTACTGGCGGGCAGGATAGCGCCTGAACTGGAAAGTGTTGCGGAACCTGTGCTTAAACATGATTCCTCGACGAATTCACTTATACAGGCATACAGGAAGATGAAAAAATAATATTGTTTTTCCATAGCTCTTTATGCTACAATATATTTGTCGCCAGAAAGGGTAAGTCCTCCGGCGGCGAGACCGGCCCGACATTAAGTATACACCCTGTAAAAAACGGCACCGTAGCTCAGGGGTTAGAGCGGGCGTCTCATAAGCGCTAGGTCGGTGGTTCAAGTCCACCCGGTGCCACAACATTTATAATCGTATTCCGGCCCGTAAATTTTTGCGGGCTGGTTTTTTATATACAAGGAGCATTTATGGCAGATGTTTATCTTACTAAGGAAGGTTTTGAAAAAGTCAGGCAGGAGCTTGAGAAACTGAATGAAACCAGAAAGGCGCTGGAAGCTGAAATTGAGGAAGCCAGACAGCAGGGAGATCTCAGCGAAAATGCCGGCTACACGTATGCCCGTGAGAAAAAAAATATCGTTCTGGACAAAATAAACGAACTAGAGATTAAACTCCGCACTGCCAAACTTGTTGATAAGATAAATCTGGAAAGAGACGAGATCGGACTTGGGGCAGAAGTAGTTTACTTTGATACTTCGCTGAATAAGGAAAAAACCTATCTGCTTACCAGTGAAGATGAAGCGGACCCCGCTGCCGGCAGGATTTCCGTAAGTTCTCCGCTTGCACAGGGACTTTTAGGTCACAGGCTGGGGGAAACAGTTGAAATAAAACTTCCGGCAAAGACTAAAACCGTTGTTATAAAAAAGATTACATATTTATAAAATAATGTATAATGTTTTTATCCGTGCATAGCGCACGGTAAAATTTAATTTAACGAAGGAAGATTTTATGGCTTTTTGGAACAGCACCCCGCAGCAGCCTGCCGGAGCTCCCGGAGGCGCTCCTCAGCAGCCGGCGACATTAGGCGCCACCCTGGTTCAGGGTTATCAGCAGCTTCTTATGATAAAGAAGCAGAATCCGCAGATTGACCTCCCGGCTAAACTCTGTGATCTGATTGTAGAGCACGCTGTAAAGGAACGTGCCAGTGATATTCATATAGAAGGACAGGGACAGAATATACGTGTGCGTTTCCGTATCGACGGAATTATGCATGACATGCTGGCTTTCAAAAAAGACCCAAATGTGCCGCTTATGCAGCGTATACGTGTTCTTTCAGGCTTTGATCCGGAACCTTCAACATCATATAAAAACGAGGATGGCCGTTTTCAGAAAATGGCGGCAGGGCGTCCCATTCAGCTTCGTGTTTCCTCGTTCCCTACGGTTAACGGAGAAAAACTGGTGCTGCGCGTTGTTGACCGCGGACAGCTTTCCGTGCAGCTTGATAAGATCGGTCTTGAGCAGGACACTCTCGCACTGCTGAAAAAAATAATACGCAATCCGTACGGAATATTCTTCATTACAGGTGATACCGGTTCCGGAAAGACAACCTCGCTTTATTCCATACTTCAGGATATAAATACTCCGGCCATTAACATTATTACCCTCGAAGATCCGGTGGAATACCGTATGGAGGGAATCAATCAGGCGCAGATAAGCGCACGTACCGGTTTTACATGGACAGAGGGTCTTCATACAATTCTTCGTCAGGACCCGAATGTTATCATGGTCGGCGAAATACGTGATTATGACACAGCAGAAATGAGTATGCGCTCTGCCCTTACCGGACATCTGCTTTTTACCACTATTCACACAATCAATGCCCCGAGTATAATAGAACGTCTGTTTGAAATGGGCATACCGCAGTTCCTTATCTCTTCTGCCATGATTGGTGCGATGGCGCAGCGTCTTGTCCGCCGCGTCTGCCCGCATTGCGCACAGAAATCAAATCCTCCGTCTGAGGCTATGGTGAACGGCTTTATAAAAACCATGGATCCTGATGAGGGTGAAATAGTAAAGAAAATGATTCTTGCTCCTGGTGCGAATTACATGGTAGAGCGTGGCTGCCCGCAGTGCAGAAACACAGGTTACCGCGGACGTACCGGTATCTTTGAACTTATGCTTATGAATGAAGAGATACGCCGTCATGTCATCAATCATTCACCGACTGATGTCATCAAGCGCAGCGCCATCAAATCCGGCGGTATGAGAACCCTCCTTATGGATGGTATACTCAAGGCACGTGCTGGCGTTACAACCCTGTCTGAAGTAATACGTCTTACTTCAAACATAGTATAGGCTGCCGTAAACAGTCTGTGAAACGGGAGGTCTGTATAAAACGGACCTCCCGTTTTTTATAAAAATGTGGGGAAAATCATGAATATTCATATTATGAAATTTGGCGGAAGTTCTGTTGCCACGCCGGACAAAATTTACCATACTGCTGAAAAAGCAGCTGAGAAAATGAAAGCCGGTTTTTTCCCGGTTCCGGTGGTTTCTGCGCCGGCTGATATAACAGATGACCTTATAAAACTGTCTGAACAGACATCTGGAAACATTCCCGCACGGGAATATGATGCACTTGTATCCTGTGGTGAGCAGATAACTGCATCTCTGTGTGCCTCCTCTCTCTGCGCTCTTGGCTGCCAGGCAGTTTCGCTTAACGGGAGACAGGCGGGAATACTTACGGATTCATCTTTTATGAACGCTGGAGTGCTTTCTTTTTCAGGTGAGGATTTAATGAAATATATCAGCAGAGGTGTAATACCTGTCATAACCGGATTCCAGGGGGCTGATTCAGAAGGTAATATCACAACTCTCGGAAGAGGCGGGTCTGATCTCACGGCTGTTCTTGTGGCAGAGGCCCTGAAAGCTGAAATATGCGAGTTTTATACTGATGTCCGTGGCATATACAATGCTCATCCGGGGCTTGTTCCTGATGCGTCGGTTGTGCCCCTTATTTCATACGGCGAGGTGCTCGAACTTGGGAAAAAAGGCACAGAAGTGAGGCAGATGCGCGCAATAAGCTATGCTGCCACACATAATTTAAAACTGCGGCTTCGTTCTTCTTTTGTACCGGACCAGGGCACTGTCCTTGCAGCGGAAGGCAGGCAGGGAATAAATGTCCTTTCATTTGCTGTTAAGGAAAAGGGGCTGGCAGAAATAGCCGCCGTGGGCTTTGATATGCAGGAAAGTGATTTCTGTAAATTCAGAAAAGCCGCTGAGGCAGGCGGTGGATTTAATATCAGCCGTAGCAGTTCCATATGCTTCTCGGCATATACTGATGAACAGAATGGAGAAAAACTGTTACGTCATCTTCATTCAGTCATTTTCTAATGCTGTCGCCGTTTTTACAAACTTGACTAAATCATCATTTATTTTATTATCTATATTATATGGCAAAAATAATTCGCGCTCTAATCTGGCTTGTATGGCTGTCTGTCTCGGCGGTCACTGTTTATATCCTGTACAATGTTATTCAGACTGAACCTGATTCACAGGTCGTATGGGCATGGATTGTTATGTCTGTTCTCGTATTTTTCTCGGTTTCCTTCCTTGCCTACACTGCAGGTACGGGCAGATCTGTTCCAAGTGCAGACGACGATGAAGACGATGACGATGAAGACGAAGAAGATGATGAGGAATAACAGAACGGCACACAAGAGGATAATAAGATGATTTATGACCTTGCCCTTCTCGGCGGCACTGCGGTTTCCGGCGGGAAGGTTTTTTTATGTGATATTCTTGTAAGCGGGGGAAAGATAGCCTCTGTAAGAAAACACTCGGGGAAAAAGCCGCAGGCAAAGAAGATTCTGGATCTTTCAGGCATGATTGTTCTGCCTGGAATTATTGACTCACATACACATTTTCATCTCCGGCTGGGCGATGGCTGGAGTTCTGATGATTTTGACAATGGCTCGGCTGCTGCCGCATGTGGCGGAATAACAACATTTATTGATTACACAGGCCAGCCGGCCGGTGCGGACCTTGTTCAGGGACTTGAGGAGCGGCTTGAATCAGCGGAAGGCAGAACATATACTGATTTTTCATTTCATAGTCAGCTTACGGGCCTTAATCTGATGAAGGACCATGTAAAAGAGATGAAGGCAGCCGTAAAAGCCGGAATGACAACATTCAAGATGTTTACGGCTTATGCTCCACGCGGGCTTATGGGGCGCGACGACGAATTTTACAAGGCTCTTGAAACCACTGCAGATATTGGAGCGCTTGTATGCGTACACTGTGAAAACGGTTATATATGTGATCTGCTTACAGACAGGTATGCACCGGCACTGGGTATTGATGCACTGCCTATGTCCAGGCCTGCGTTCACTGAAATAGAATCCGTTGGCCGTGTGGCGCAGATCGCAGCCGCGACGAAAGCCCCGGTATATTTTGTACATTTGTCAGCCGGTGGCTCTGTTGCTACGGTACAGGCCGCACGTGAAACAGGCATACAGGCCATGGCTGAGACATGTCCTCATTATCTGTGTCTTTCGGATATGAAATACAGAGAGGATGAAGGCTGGCTTTATTCATGCTGCCCACCTTTCCGGGGAAAGGAAAACAATCAGCCGTTGTGGAACGGCCTGGACGGCGGAGTTATTCAGAGCATTGCCAGTGATTCCTGTTCCATAACGAGGGAAATGAAAAGCGTATGGGATAATGATATAAGAAAAATGCCTATGGGCATTCCAGGTTCCCAGACCCTTATGCCTTCTGTTTATACATTCGGTGTCAGAACAGGAAAAATAACATTGGAACGTATGGTGGAATGTTTCTGTGAAAACCCGGCCAGGATAATGGGCATTAAGAATAAGGGTTTCATAAAAAAAGGCTATGATGCCGATTTTGCGGTAATAGATCCTTTCAGGTCAGTAAAGGTTGACAGCAGAAAACTTATGCACAATGCGGATTATTCTGTATGGCAGGGCACTGATATGTATGGTTTCCCTGTGCATACCATACTTAGAGGCAGAATGCTGGTTGAGAATGGGAAATTTGCTGCAAAAAAGCCTAATGGAAAATTCATTAAGAGAACAACGCCTGAAATACTATAGCTGAAAAAACAGAACTATTTCAGTGAGCCTGCCGCCGCCAGCAAAGCGGCGGCTTTTTTATCTTCTGCAATCTGTCTGACAAGTTCTTCTTTTGAGGAGAAAATCTTCTCGCTTCTTATTCTGTGGCATAGTGAGAGTGAAAGCGTCCTGCCGTAAAGATCGCCATCAAAAGAAAGAAGATGAACTTCTGGTATAAGACGGTTACACAGTGTTTTCAAAGTAGGTCTTCTGCCTATGGAAGCCACAGATGGATAGTTGCGCCCGTCAATTTCAGCCGAGGCGGCATATACTCCGGGGGGAAGAAGTTTGGCCGGTTCTGTTTCCAGATTGGCAGTGGGAAAACCGAGAGTTCTTCCTATGCCAGCGCCGTGTACAACTTTTCCGCTTATTTCATATTTTCTGCCTAAACATACAGAGGCTTCTTCTGGTCTGCCTGTAATCAGCAGATTCCTGACAAAACTGGATGATATTTTCTGTCCTTTATAAAGAAGAAAATCCTTCTTTAGAAAAATCATTCCATTGCGTGCACATAAGGTTTCAAGCAGTGTTGTGTTTCCTTCCCGGTTTTTTCCAAAGAAAAAATCAGCACCTGCGGCTATTCCGGAAGCTTTCCTGTCTCTTATCAGGAAATCATAAAAAAAACGCTCTGCCGGGATTTCAGATATTTCCCTGCTGAATTCTATTATCTCTACGGTGTCGCAGCCAAGACCGGACAGGAGCTTCTTTTTTTCACATGGCGTTGTGAGCAGACAGTTTTCTTTTATGCCTGAGAAAAAAAATTTCGGCGGATACAGGAAGCATACGGCATGACTTTTCATTCCATGTGCGACAGCCTGCGTGGCAGCTGCCTTCAAAAGCATCTGATGCCCACGGTGAACACCGTCAAATGTTCCTAAAATAAGAAAATCAGACATTTCCGGAAATGTTTTCCACGCCGGCCTCATTTCCTGCTTTGGTCTCAGGCGTATGAACCGGTATAAGTCTTGCGATAATATCTTCGCGGTCAACTGCTTTTAAAGTTTCAGCTGTTATGGCCTGATTTACAGAGTAATTTCCTACAGCTTCACGTCTAAGTGATGACATATATGCACAGGATCCAGACAGTCTTCCTATATCCCGCGCAAGAGTCCTGATATATGTGCCTCCGGATACTTCCACGCGGAAAAAAAGAGTGTCAGGCATTATTATTCTGTGATTAATCCAGTGAACGTGGACTTTTCTCATTATTACAGGTGTTTCCCGGCCCTCCCTGGCTATTTTATATAGTTTTTCACCTTTGTATTTTACTGCGGAAAATGGGGGAACCTGCTGTTCTATACAGCCTTCAAGCCTGTTCAGTACCTCAGAAATTTTTTCTTCTGTCATTTCCGGGAGAGGGGAGGTTTTTACAACTTTTCCTTCTGTATCCCAGGTGTCTGTTTCTGTTCCGAATTTAACTGTTCCGCTATAGACCTTTGAACCCGTCTGCAGTTTGTCCTGCATCCTGGTAGCGCGTCCAACAAGCAGTATCAGCAGACCTGTTGCAAGCGGGTCCAGTGTTCCGCCGTGACCTATTTTTTTTATTCCCAGTTTTTTCCTGAGCAGGTATACTGCGTCATGAGATGAAATACCGCCGGGTTTGTCAAACAGAAGCAGCCCGGCGGTATTCTGCAATATGTTATCAGGCATGAGTGAGTTTTTTTGAAGCCGCTATCTTCTCAAGAACATATGCCGTGACGGATTCCTGCGCTTCAGCAAGCGAAGCCTGAAGCTTGCAGCCGGAAGCCTGTTTATGGCCGCCTCCGCCGAAATGTTTGGCTACCAGAGCCACATCAAGCAGTCCTTTTGAGCGGAATGTGACATTAACCCGTGATTCTTCCTCGCGGAACATTACAACCACCTGCACGCTGTGCGGCATGAGACCGTAATTGATTATTCCCTCGGTATGTTCCTGATTCGCTCCATAATCCATGAAATCCTTTTTTGTTACTGTTATCAGTGCCAGTTTGCCTCCGGCCCTGAATTCCAGGCTTTCCATGGCTCTGCCGAGTATTTTAAGGTGTTCCTTTGGCTTTGTGGAAAAAATAAATTCATTGATACGGTAGAATTTGAAACCGGTTGCCATAAGCCTCGAAGCAACTTCCAGTGTTCTTGCACTTGTGGCTGAGTACATGAATCTGCCGGTGTCCGTTACCATTCCCACATAGAGGTAAGTAGCTTCCTGCTTGTTTATCTCTATTTTCATGCTGTAGAACAGACGGTATACTATTTCAGCGGTAGATGATGCTGTTGATTCAACAATATTAATATTGCCGTAGAATTCGGAAGTCTTGTGATGATCTATATTGACAACAGTGCCACATTTCTTAAGAACGGGTTCAAGGTTTCCTCCACGGGAGGGGGTTGAACATTCCAGCAGAATTGCGGCATCAAATTTCCTTCTTGGCTGTTTGGAAATGATATGGCATGTGTTGGGAAGAAAATTCAGATTCTGCGGGACAGGATCCTGCGAGAAAATGGTAACCTTCTTGCCCATTCTTTTTAGTACTGACCATATAGCCAGCATTGAGCCTATAGTATCACCGTCAGGATTTAGATGGCCGGCGAGGAAAAAAGTATTTGCAGTATGTATTACGTCTGCAAGTTTTTTAAATTCCTCTTCAAGATCAATCTGCGGTATTTCCGTTTTTTTTCTCATCATTCTCTCTTTCTTCGCGGACTTTTGCCAGCAGCTCCTCTATGCGGGCTGCCTTTTCCGGAGTGTCATCGAATTCAAAATGAATTTCGGGTATGCTTTTAAGACGCAGTCTTTTGTAAAGAACTGTTCTTATCTCCCTTGCTTTTGCTGTAAGCAGTCGTGCCTTGGCTTCAGTCTGTTCCGGGGTAGCATTTATTACGGAATAGTATACTTTCAGTTCTTTCTCATCGCCGCTGAGTTTTGCGGTAGTTATTGTGAGAAGCCCCCGGTCGTTGAGGTTCGGTGTATTCCTCAACGCCAGGTTTATCTCCTGAAGAAAGAGCTGCGTGAGTCTTTCATGTCTTTTAGACATTGGCAAGTCTCCTGAGTTTTTCTTCCTTGTTGAAGGCTTCTATGATATCTCCGGTCTGGAAATCCTTGAAACCCTCCAACAGAATACCGCATTCAAGGCCTTTTTCAACTTCACGCACATCATCCTTGAAGCGCTTCAGACCTGATATTTTTGCGGTGCCGATGATGTCCTTGCCACGTATGATGTGGACGAACTGGCCCCTTGTGATCTTTCCTTCACGTGCAAGGGAACCGCAGACTTTGCCTGAACTGAGATCAAATATCTGCTGGATCTCGGCTTTTCCTGTTACGACCTCTACTATTTCAGGAGCAAGCAGACCGCTCATTGCTGCTTTTACGTCTTCTATGAGATCGTATATTATTTCATACGATCTTATTTCCACTTTGGCTGTTTTTGCTGCTTCCTCAACCTTGGAATCAGTGGTCACATGGAAACCGATAATAATCGCATTTGAGGCCTTGGCCAGAAGCACGTCGGATTCTGTTATGTTACCGACTCCGGAATGAAGAATGCTTATGGCAACTTCCTGTGTGCTGAGTTTTTCAAGGGAATCCTTTATGGCCTGCAGGGAGCCGAACACGTCTGTTTTAAGAACGACATTGAGATTGCGCAGTTCCTTGCTGTCGACCTGTGATTTGAGCGACATAAGGGAAACCTGTTTCTGATGAGACAGATTTTCTTCACGTCTGCTGAGTTTGCGTTTTTCGGATATATGTCTGGCTTCCTTGTCATTTTTGGCGACTTTCATAATATCGCCAGCCTGTGGCACTTCCCCGCTTATTCCTAACACCTCGGCAGGTTCACCAGGCTTCAGCTCGCTGAGACGGTCGCCGCGGTCACTTATAAGGGCACGTACTTTTCCGTAAGCTGTTCCAACCGTGAATGGGTCGGAAAGTTTTAATGTACCGGTGACATCTATTACTGTGGCGACTACACCTTTCTTTGGGTCCAGTCTTGCTTCTATAACAATGGCCTGACCTGGCTTGTCCGGGTTTGCCTTGAGTTCCATGAGTTCGGCCTGAATGGATATTATTTCAAGCAGTTTGTCCAGATTCAGGCGTTTTTTGGCCGAAATCTCTATCATCGGGGTCTGACCACCCCATTCCTCGGCAACAAGGCCGTAATTGGAAAGCTGCTGCTTTATCTGCTGCGGATTGGCTGTGGGAAGATCTATCTTGTTTACTGCAACGATTATAGGAACATTTGCAGCTTTTGCATGGTTGATGGCCTCAAGAGTCTGAGGCATCACGCCGTCAACAGCTGAAACAACAAGAACAACAATATCAGTTACTTTTACACCGTTGGCGCGCATGGCAGTAAAGGCTTCGTGGCCAGGGGTGTCAAGCACAGTTATCCTGCCACGTGATGTTGTTACCATATAGGCACCGATATGCTGTGTTATCTGGCCTGCTTCGGTGTCAACAACATTTGATTCACGCAGGGCATCAAGAAGCGTGGTTTTGCCGTGGTCCACATGGCCCATGATTGTTATAATGGGATAACGGAGCTTGAGATTTTTCTCATCTTCCTTCTTAAGTTCTTCCTCAAGTTCTTCTTCACCGAACATGGGAACAAGTTCAAGATCATATCCGTATTCAGCAGCCATAAGTATGGCAGTGTCTTTGTCAAGACGCTGGTTTATTGTTGCGAAAACTCCCATGCTCATGAGTTTTTTTATGAAATCAGTGGGTTTTACATTCAGCTTTTCTGCCAGATCGCGGAGAACAAATTCAGTTGACATTTTGATTTTGGGCAGCTGGGACTGGGAAGATGTAACAGCTGCTGTTTCCTTTGGCTGTTCTTTTTTTGTTTCCTGCTGTTTCCGTGGCTGCTGTTGCTGTTTCTGCTGTGGTTTCCCGCCACGGTTTTCCACAGGTCTGTTTTCCGTTTTTGTCTCCTGTTTCGGTTTTGAAGGCCGCATTATGGCAGGAAGTTCTGCCTTGGCACCTCTTGGCCTCATAAGAGGCGGAAGCGGATTTGAGGATTTTTTCTGCTGCGGCATTGTTATGGCCGGACGTGTCACGGCTGGCTTTGGCTGCACGAATATCCGTTCCTCAGGCTTCTGTGGTGATTTTAACTGCGGTTTCTGCTGTTTTACAGGCTGCTGCTGCGCCGGTTTCTGCTGTGTGCCGGTGGCAGAACGTGTTGCTGTATTCTGCGGTGCTGCAGTCTGCTGTTTCTGTTCTGGTTTGTTTTTTGTTTCAGATGCAGGCTGTGGTTTTACAGATTCAGATTCCTTGTTAG
>Ga0310690_10001712_pt1 | contig 38097 bp, 28 predicted proteins | sample AusTroGonzalo_MG_2_FD_207661 | JGI IMG/M metagenome (GOLD analysis project Ga0310690, IMG submission 207661) | Bovine rumen microbial communities from tropical cattle in Woodstock, Queensland, Australia - Gonzalo_04 (v2) (version 2) | ecosystem: Host-associated > Mammals > Digestive system >...
AAACTGGGGAGGGTGCGGGGCCTGCGGAATGCAGGCCCCGCGGTTTGTTTTCAACAGTGAAAAAATAGTGTAAAAATAATGAAAAAAAGAATGGCGTTCCCCGTGAAATGATGTTACAATTGCTATGGTTTTTGAGGCTGATTTTCATCCCGGGAGGCATCCAATGATTCATGTTACGCTGACCAATGAAATGCTGAAAAGAATTACATCCATAGATGAATATCGGCTCAGGGTTGGCATGATTGCATTGCCGCCGGCATTGAAATCCCGCTTCAGAAAAAACTCAACGAAAAAGCGGGCCTATTCGTCCAACAAAATCGAAGGAAATCCGCTGACGGAAGAGCAGGCTTCCGATGTGATTGAAAGTGATCCCCGCCGGCATTTTCTGCAACCGGAGCAGGAAATACGGAATTATGTTCTGGCGATAGATTATCTGGAAAAACAGGTCAAAGCGAATGCCGATTTTGATCTTGATCTGATTCTTCAGGTACAGGCGCTGGTGGAGAAAGGCGCTTCCAGGGAGAAAATCGGGCTCCGGAAACCGATGCCGCCCGGAATTCTCTTTGCTGTGTATGATTCGGAAAGCGGAGAGCCGGAATTCATTCCTCCGGATGCCAATGAAATCAGGGATCTGCTGGAAGAGCTGATTACTTATGTCAATACTACGGATGATCATCCGCTGCTGGTGGCAGCAGTCGTGCATTATCAGATGGTAACCATTCACCCCTTTGAGGACGGAAACGGTCGTACAGCCCGTTTGCTGTCCGGCTTCATCCTGGACCGCTGTGGTTACGGTTTCGGGGGTGTCGGATCCCTGGAAGAATACTTTGCCTATGACCTGAATGAATATTACCGGTCTTTGCAGATGGATCTTCCGCCGCTGTATTATTCCGGAAGATGCGATCCGCCTCATCCCGAAATCTGGTTCCACTATTTTCTGCGTATGGTTGAACTGTATGCGAAGAAGGTATATGAACTCTGTTCTTCTGCGGAAAGGGATGAACTTTCTGCGGGGCTCTCCTTCCTGAAACCCAGAGAAAAAGAACTGCTCACTTTTTTAATCAGGAAGAAGCTGTATGAGTTTTCTCCGATCAGCATCAGCATTATGACAGGAATCACAAACAGGACTGTGATCAACCGATGCGCGAAACTGGTCCAGGGGGGATTCCTCGAGCCGGTTGTTGCGAACGAGCGAATTATGACTTACAGGCTGAGCGATCTGGTAAAGTCAAACGAACGGAAACTGCTTAAGTTGATGAAAGGATAGTTGTCCGGGTTGTCCTGGGTGAGATTTTAAAGATGTTCAGCCCATTTCCTAAAATTTCACATTTTTTCAGGGGCTCCCTGTGATAGTATTAAGCTGTACGGAACCGGAACGATGAGGGACGGTTCTATCCGTTCCGCAGAACGGATAGAGAACCGTCCCCATCGTTCCCAGGATGACACAGCAGGAGACTTTGGGGGATGAGATTCCGCAACCTCAATCGGCGCAACTGCCCACAGGGCAGCTTGCTTGTTTCGGTTGACCTCACCTCTGACGAGATTTCCCCCGGGGCTGCCGCCCGTTCTCCGCTGAAAACTGTCCACTGGACAGTTTTCCGGGCGCTTCGAACCCACGGCGGTCGTCAGAGGTTCGCCCTTCGCTGCGCTCAGGATGACACCGTGAACTGTATGAAGTTCCCCTCGCAGCTGGTTCCCCTCGGAGCTGGTTCCCCTCGCAGCCGGTTCCCCTCGCAGCCGGCCGGCGGACTTCCTTGCAAAACCGCCCGGAATGCGGTATAAAAACCACAGCAGAAACGAAAGAAGGAACCGCTTATGGAGCTGTATACAGGACGCCCGGAAAACACGGAAGGCCGGCTGCCCCGGGAAATCCGCACCTACGACACCCTGGACCGGCTGGGGATCGCCTATCAGCGGACGGATCACGAACGGGCGGACAATATGGAGGCCTGCAACGAGATCGACGCCATCCTCGGCGTAACGATCTGCAAGAACCTGTTCCTGTGCAACCGGCAGAAAACGGTATTCTACCTGCTGATGATGCCCGGGGACAAGAAATTCAAAACAAAGGAACTTTCGAAGCAGATTGATTCCGCCCGGCTGTCCTTCGCGGATCCGGAGGACATGCTGAAGTACCTGGATATCGAGCCCGGCGCGGTGAGCATCATGGGCCTGATGAACGATACCGGCAAGGCGGTGCAGCTGCTGGTGGACGAGGACGTGCTGGAAGGGGAATACATCGGCTGCCATCCCTGCGTCTGCACCTCCAGCCTGAAGATCCGGACGGAGGATATCCTGCAGGTTTTCCTCCCGGCGGTTGGCCATACGCTGCGGACCGTGCACCTGACCGGGGAGGACTGAAAGGATCTTCCGCTTGACATCGCTTCGGCGGGGATGCCATAATGAACCGGCAGGCAGATACAAAACTGAAAAATAAATATAAAAGGAGACATCCCATGGATATCAAAACGCTTGTTTCCCAGATGACACTGGAAGAAAAGGCCGGCCTGTGCTCCGGCGACGATTTCTGGCATACCAAAGCCGTGGAACGGCTGGGGATTCCCCGCACCATGGTCAGCGACGGCCCCCACGGCCTGCGCAAGCAGAGCGAGGCGGCGGACCACCTGGGCATCAACGACAGTATCGAGGCGGTCTGCTATCCCGCGGCCAGCGCCACGGCGGCTTCCTTTGATACGGAAATGATCCGGGAAATGGGCGAGGCGCTGGGCGAGAGCTGCCAGCATGAGAAGGTCTCCGTGCTGCTGGGGCCGGCGGTGAATATCAAGCGGTCTCCCCTGTGCGGACGGAACTTTGAGTATTTCTCCGAGGATCCGTTCCTGGCCGGGAAGATGTGCACGGCCCATATCCAGGGTGTGCAGAGCAAAAACATCGGCACGAGCATCAAACACTTCGCGCTGAACAGCCAGGAGCACCGCCGGATGAGTTCCTCCTCCGACGCGGACGAGCGGACGATCCGGGAGATCTATTTCCCGGCCTTTGAAATGGCGGTGAAGAAGGCGCAGCCCTGGACGGTTATGTGCTCCTACAACCGGATCAACGGCGTGTACGCCTCCGAAAATCCCTGGCTGCTGACGGACGTGCTCCGCACAGAATGGGGATTCGAAGGTTATACGGTTTCCGACTGGGGCGCGGTCAGCGACCGGGTGGCCGGCGTCGCGGCGGGCCTGGACCTGGAAATGCCCTCCTCCGGCGGCATCAACGACCGGAAGATCGTGGAGGCCGTAAAAGCCGGGAAGCTGGATGAGAAGATTGTGGACCAGGCCTGTGAACGGATCCTGAACATCGTTCTGCGCTACCTGGAGAACGCGAAGCCGGAGACGCCCTGGGATAAGGACAAGCAGCATGAGCAGGCGGCGCAGATCGCCGCGGAATGCATGGTGCTGCTGAAGAACGAGGACGACCTCCTGCCCCTGGGGAAGGAAGACACGGTGGCCCTGATCGGCGAGTTTGCCGCAAAGCCGCGCTTCCAGGGCGGCGGCAGCTCCCATATCCACTGCTTCAAAACAACCGGCGCCGTGGAAGCGGCAAAGGCGGCCGGCCTGAAGGCGACCTACGCCCCCGGGTATTCCGTGGCGGAGGACAACCTGCCGGAGGACCGGCTGGCAGAGGCGGTTGCCGCGGCTAAGGCGGCAAAGGTTGCCGTCGTGTTCGCCGGCCTACCGGATTCCTATGAATCGGAAGGCTACGACCGGGAGCATATGCGGATGCCGGAATGCCAGAACCGCCTGATCGAGGCGGTGGCCGCGGCGAACCCGAATACGGTGGTCGTGCTGCATAACGGTTCCCCGGTGGAAATGCCCTGGATCGGTAAGGTCAAGGCCGTGCTGGAAGCCTACCTGGGCGGCCAGGCGGTGGGCGAGGCGGAGATCCGCGTGCTCTTCGGCGACGTGAACCCCTCCGGCCACCTGCCGGAATCCTTCCCGTACAAGCTGGAGGACAATCCCTCCTTCCTGTACTACGGCGGGGAAGGCAACCGGACGGAATACCGGGAAGGCATTTTCGTCGGCTACCGCTATTACGACAAGAAAAAGATGGACGTGCTGTTCCCCTTCGGATTCGGCCTGTCCTATACCACCTTTGCCTTCAGCAACCTGCGGCTGAGCGCGGACAGCATCCGGGATACGGACATGCTGACTGTAACCGCCACGGTGACCAACACCGGGAAGCGGGCCGGCAAGGCGGTGGCGCAGCTGTATGTGGGCGACGTGGAGAGCACGGTGATCCGCCCGGTGCGCGAGCTGAAGGGATTTGAGAAGGTCCTGCTGCAGCCCGGCGAGAGCAAAGACGTATCCTTTACGCTGGACAAGCGCTCCTTTGCCTACTGGAACGAGGAAATCCACGACTGGCACGTGGAAACCGGCGCCTTTACCATCGAGGTGGGCGATTCCAGCCGGAACCTTCCGCTGCAGGCGGAGGTGACGGTGGAATCCACCGTCGAGCTGCCGCGGCACTACACGGCAGACAGTATTTACCTGGATGTGATGAAGGACCCGAAGGCCAGCGGGATCATGCGCGCCTTTATGGAGAAGACGATGGAGATCTTCGGCCACGAGGAGAATTCCGCCAATACGGAGGCGGCGAAGGAAGCCATTACGGAAGATATGACGATGGCCATGATGAAATACATGCCGCTGCGGGGCATCCTCAGCTTCGGCGGCGCGGAGGCGGAAGGCGAGCTGAACAACCTGCTTGAGAAGCTGAACAGCCTGTAATCCTTTGCCGGGACGCGACAGGGTTAATATTGATGATGAAAAGGAGGCCGGAAACATGTTACGTCAGGTAAAGACAGAAAACGGATGGGTTCGCGGCATTGAAGCGGCGGATCCGCGTATTACGGCGTTCAAGGGCATCCCCTTTGCCGCGCCGCCGGTGGGCAAAAATCGCTGGCGCGCGCCGCAACCCTGTGAAAACTGGGAGGGCGATAAGGACTGCAGCCGGTTCGCGCCGATCTCCATGCAGTGGATCCCGGGCCTGGGAGACGATATCTACTGCCGGGAGTGGCATGTGGATCCGGAGATTCCCATGGGCGAGGACTGCCTGTACCTGAACGTCTGGACCAACGCGAAAAAAGCGGAGGAGAAGCTGCCGGTGCTGGTGTGGTTCTTCGGCGGCGGCCTCCAGTGCGGCTATCCTGCGGAAATGGAGTTTGACGGCGAGCGCATCGCCCGCCGGGGCATCGTCGTAGTCACGGTCAACTACCGGGTGGGCGCGCTGGGATTCCTGACCCATCCCCAGATTAGCCGGGAACAGCCGGAGGCGCCGGCCAACTTCGGCAACCTGGATCAGCAGGCGGGCCTCCGCTGGGTGCAGCGGAACATCGCCGCCTTCGGCGGGGATCCGTCCCGGGTCACGATCGCCGGGCAGTCCGCCGGCGGCGGAAGCGTCATGTCCCAGCTGGCCTGCAGGGCGAACGAAGGCCTGTTCCAAAATACGGTGGTCATGAGCGCCATGATTTTTGATCCCTATCTCCGCCGGGAAATCGGCCGGCCGGAGCTGCTGAAGGACGCGGAAAAGAAAGGCGAGGACTTCTTCGCCTTCCTGGGCGTAAAGACCCTGGAGGAGGCCCGCTCGATGGACGCGGTGACGCTGCAGCGCTCCTATGAGAAATACATGGAGGGCCATGTGCCCTTCTTCACCGTGCAGGATGACCTGTTCTGCGTGGGCGACCCGATCGTCCTGTACCGGCAGGGAAAATGCGTGGATGTGACCATGATGGCCGGCAACACCTCCGACGAATTCCCGAATACGGTGGAGGCGGACGGCCCGGAAAAACTGAAGCAGGAAGCGGAACGCCTCTTCGGGGACGAAGCGCAGGAATTCCTTTCCTTCCCGGAAAGCAGCCGGGAAATCCCCGGCCAGGGCTTTGCCCCGGTCAGCGGCATTGAGTGCACGGTGAAGGGTGTCCTCGGGGATGTGGCGGAGACCGGCCGGAAGGGCTACTGCTACTGCTTCTCCCCGGATATGCCGGGATGGGACAACCCGGGCACCTTCCATTCATCGGACCTGTGGTTCTGGTTCGAGACCCTGGCCAAGTGCTGGCGGCCCTTCACCGGGCGCCACTACGACCTGGCCCGCCAGATGTGCGACTATTTCTGCAATTTCATCAAAACCGGCGATCCCAACGGCAAGGACCTGTGCGGACAGGACCTGCCCCGGTGGGAAGCCTGGTCCCGGGAGAAGCCCTGCACCATGATGTTCCTGCGGGACGGCGCCGCCCCCTCACCTGAACCCCTGTCCCCCTTCAAAGCGTTTATTTCCGAGCGGATTATGAAACGGATCCGGAAAGCGGACTGAGTGTATCCGGATATGACAGGCCGGCCCGGCGCTTTGCCCGGGCCGGCAAATTTCCTTTTCTGAGGTGAAACCAATGGACCTGAAACTGATTCTCAATGCGGTGCTGTACGCGTTTCTCGGCACCGGTATAGACTCAACCTGGTATTTCATGATTCCGAGTATTCTCTTCATTTTCGGCATGTGGGGCATCTTCCGGAAGAGCGGGCTCAAGCCCTGGTACGCCTTGATTCCCTGCCTGCAGGAAATCAGGCTGGGCGAGGCTGCGGGCATGGAACGGGAAGGCCGCATCGCCGCCATGATCCGCGTGATCTCCATCCTCCTGAGCGAGGCAACCCTGTTCTTTGGCGCGGCAGGGGCGAACAGCGCGGAGATGCTTGCGTTTGCAGGCCTGTTCCTGGACCTGTTCAAGCTGGTCTATCTCGCCAAGATTTATTTCGCCCTCTGCGACGTCTACGGACAGAAGAAGATCTGGATTGTTCTCTGGGTGCCCCTGGACTTCATTCCCGCCTGCTTGTGGGGCTGGCTGAAGAAGTACCAGCCCCTGTGGACCGCCGCCGAGATGAAGAGCGACGCCGCTTCCTTCTTCTCCGGATCGAAGGCCGCCGTGCTCGACCAGGGGCTCACCGTCAACCTCGAGGAGCGGACGGTCAAGGAGTTCCTGAAAAAGAGATACCTTCTGCGGGACATTCATATGTATGTGCAGCCCGGCCATATGGTGCTGCTCCTGGGCGGTTCCGGCGCCGGGAAAACCACCTTCCTCAACGCCGTCAACGGCTATGAGAAAGCCCGGGCGGAAGTCGTCCTCAACGGACGCAACATGTACAGGGAATACAAGGACATGCAGTACGACATCGGCTTTGTTCCCCAGCAGGACCTGATGCGGGTATCCGATTCCGTTTACCGCACCCTTATGGACGCGGCCACCCTGCGCCTTCCCTCCGCCTTCACCCGGGAAGAGAAGGAAAAGCGGGTGGAGGAAGTGATGGAGATCTTCGGTCTCGCCCCGGTCAAAAATAACCTGGTGGGGAAGCTTTCCGGCGGCCAGCGCAAACGGCTGTCCATTGCCATGGAGTTCATCTCCAATCCGACGCTCTTTATCCTGGACGAACCGGACAGCGGCCTGGACGGCGTCATGGCCCGGGAGCTGTTCCTCCAGCTGCGGCAGATTGCGGACCAGGGGAAGATCATCATCGTCATTACCCATACGCCGGACCGGGTTATCGACCTGTTTGACGATGTCATTGTCCTGGCCAAGGACGCAAACCGCACCGGGCGCCTCGCCTGGTTCGGGCCGATCTCCGAAGCGCGGGCCTTCTTCGGGAAGGAGAAAATGGAGGAAATCGTCAAGTCCGTCAACCGGGAAGAGGAAGGCGGCGAAGGCCGGGCGGACGAGTTTATCATGAAGTATGCGGAGGTGCAGCATGGCTGAAGTGAACGGAACCAAAACCCGGAAGGTTCGTAAAGTCCACCACACGGGACGCACCAGCCAGGTCGGCATCTACCTGGGCAAGCAGCTCCGCTTCTTCATCAACCAGAGCGACTGGAAGGTGCTGCCTATGGCGGCGGTCATCGCCGGCCTTGTCGGCATGGTCATCCGCAAGCGGTTCTTTGTCAGCATGGAGGGCAGCCTGATCGGCGCTTTTGCCCTTGCCTGCGTCGCCATCTGGAACGGCTGCTTCAATTCCATCCAGTCCGTCTGCCGCGAGCGGCCCATTATCAAGCGGGAGCACCGCTCCGGGATGCACATTTCCGCCTATGTTGCCGCGCATATGATCTATCAGTTCCTGCTCTGCGCGGGGCAGACGGTGCTGACCATGTTCGTCCTCCGCCAGCTCGGCGTGCCGATTCCCCGGGATTACGGCAGCGGCTTCATCACGCCCTGGATGATCCTGGACCTGGGCATTACCATGTTCCTCATCTCCTACGCGGCGGATATGATGAGCCTTTTCATCTCCAGCATCGCCCGTACAACCACCAGCGCCATGACCATCATGCCGTTCATCCTCATTTTCCAGCTGGTGTTCGCCGGCAGCATCATTCCGCTTCCCGCCTGGAGCAAGCCCCTGGCCAATTTCACCATTTCCAACTACGGCATCCGGGCGCTGGCGGCCGAGAGCGGCTACAACGACATGCCCTCGAACACGGTCTGGGATATGGTGACAAAAATGAAGGACAACGAAATCGGCGGTACGATTTCCGTCGGGGATATCCTGGACAAGCTGGATAACCCTGCCGTCCAGAGGCAGCGGGACAAGGAAGTTGTGAAGGCATTGACCGTGGGCGAATTTGCGGAAATGCTGGCGGATCCTTCCGCCGGTATCGCGGACAGGAAGATCGGGGACACGACCCTCGGGGAGATTCTTGAAGAGCTGCAGAAGGATGAGGAAATTTCCGGAAAGAAGATCGGTTCCTCCCTCACGGTCGGCGATATTGTCGATTTCCTCAAAAACAACAGGACGATCCAGGGACAGCGTGAAAAAACCTTCACCCTGAAGGTGAAGGTCGGCGATATATTCGATCTTGTCGGCGAGGAGAATGTGAAGAACTTCGTCCAGAAGAAAACCTCGGAAGCTTCCTATAAGCCGGAGTATGTTCGTTCGGAGGAGAATGTCATCCGGAACTGGCTGATGCTGGGGCTCTTTATCCTTGTTTTTGCCGCGCTGGCTACGATTGCCCTGGAACTTATCGACAAAGACAAGCGGTAACCGTTATTCAGCGGGATGCCGTGTCTTTTCACAGGAAAGGGCTGCGGCAAGGATCCGGATCACGCTCTCATCCAGTTTTTCCTCTGTCAGGCAGGGAAGGCGCCGGCCTTCCACTGCGTCGATGATTTCCTGTATATCGCTGTCCTTGCCGGGCATGATGCTGTCGTTGCCGGCCAGGATGCACTTGGCCGCGCTGGAGCCGCCGCCGTTGGTGGTGGACCAGTCGGTCATGATGAATCCCCGGAAGCCCCATTCCTTCCGGGCAGCCTGGGTGCACAGGTCATAGTTGTTGGCGGAATGGACGCCGTTGATCCGGTTGTAGGAGGTCATGATCGTCATCGGATCGGAGGTCTTGACGGCGATCTCGAATCCCTTCAGGTAGATCTCCCGCAAGGTACGTTCGGAGATGATCTCGTTGACATGCATCCGGTTATCTTCCTGGTTGTTGCAGGCAAAGTGCTTGATGGAAACGCCCACGCCCGGCTCGTGCTGCACGCCCCGGGTGATGGCCGCCGCCATGCTGCCGCTGAGCAGGGGATCCTCGGAATAGTACTCGAAATTCCGGCCGCACAGGGGGTTCCGGTGGATGTTCATGCCCGGGGCCAGCCAGATTGCGATGCCGAAGGCCCGCAGGTCCGCGGCAATAGCTTTGCCGACTTCCTCCACCAGCGCGGTATCGAAGCTCTGCGCCAGCAGGGTGCCGATGGGGATGGCCGTGGCGACCTGATAGCGCTTCTCCGCGCCTTCATGGTGGATCTGCTTTCCGAAGAAGCGGACTTCCAGCATCTCAAACCAGTCCCGGGGCTGGATGATCTCGCCGGTGGCCGGGTCGATCTCGTATTCCGCGTTGATGCGCACGCCGGCCGGGCCGTCCGCCAGAACCATGCCCGGGATGCCGAGGTGTTCAAAGGAGACCGTTTCCCCCGCGGCGCCGGGAACGGAATGCGCCTGGGAGCCGACGATTTCCCCGGCCATGGCGCTCCGGGCGCCGACCACGAGGCAGGCTTTTTCTTTCAGCGTCATCCGGGCCGCGATTTCCGCGGCCTTTTCCAGTACCGCCGGATCCCGGCGGGCGGGATTGGAGGAATCCTCCCCGGCCAGCGCCTTCGCGGCGGCGGAGATCTCCACATCCGGCAGGGGGAAGGCGAAGGGGGAAAGATTCATGTCCGGCTGTTCCGGCCGGATTTCCTTCAGGGCTTCCTGCTGCTCGCAGATGTTCACGACTTTTTCCGCCGTCACGGTTTCCGCCAGGGAAAGCTTCACGGCGGGGGAGATCTTCTCCGCGTTTTCCCCGATGAACAGCCCGTAGGTTCCGGCCTGCAGGATCCAGGCAGCCTGCCGCTCATGGTAGACGGCCAGCTGCCGCAGGGAGAAGCGCAGGGAAAGGGTTTCCTCCCCGCCGGGCTGCAGGAGGCCGGTTTTCCCGAAGGATACCAGGCGCTTTTGCTCGGAGGCCAGGCTGCCGGAGGGACAGGCGGCGTAGAGCTGGACCACCTGCCGGCCGGCGGCGGCGCCGGTATTCCGTACCTTAACAGACAGGGCCAGCTCCGTCCCCCGCAGTTCCGCGCTGCAGGCTTCGGCGGTGAAGGATGTATAGGACAGGCCGAAGCCGAAGGGATAGCGGGGCTTCACTTCAAAGCTGTCAAAATACCGGTACCCGACATAGATGCCTTCCGTATAGTATTCCTCCGTCAGTTCGCCGTTCCGGTGAGAGAAGGTCGCGGAGGAGGGATAGTCTTCATACTTATACGCCCAGGTGTCCGTCAGCTTTCCGGAAGGGTTCACTTTTCCGGAGAGCAGGTCCGCCAGGGCGTTTCCGCCTTCGCTGCCGGCCTGGGACATCAGCACCAGGGCGCTGATTTCCCGCCGGTCGGCAAAGGAAAGATCCATGACGCCGCCCACGTTCAGCACCACGATCAGGGGCAGACCGAAGGCGGAGAGGACTTCCAGGTCCCGCTCCTCCCGGTCGCTCAGGTAATAGTCGCCTTTTTCCGCGTGCCGGTCCGCGAACTCGCCGGAGATCCGGGAGATCACGTAGACCACCGCCTCGGCCTCCGGAGCATCCTCCCGGCGGACGGGAAGATCCGGCAGCTCCGGACGGAAGGCGGCGTAGGCCTTGTACAGCTTGTGCGGATCCCGTTCCTCGCCGACCTCGGCGTAGACGGCTTTTTCGCATTTCTTCTTGTTGATTTCGAATTCCGCGTCAAACCGGTCCAGGTATTCCCGGTTCACCACCGGAAAACCGGCGTTGAGCAGGCCCTGCTCCACGGTGACGGTATTGCGGGAATTCACGTCGCCGCTGCCGGTGCCGCCCTTCACGGTGTAGCGGGCGCCCTGGCCGTACAGCGCCAGCTTCGTGCCGGCCCGCAGGGGAAGGATCCCGCTGTTCTCCAGCAGCACCATGCCTTCGGCGGCAGCCTTCCGGGAAACGGCGCGGATATTTGCCTCCCGCGGCGATACGTTCAGGTCTTTCTGACCGGGATAATGTTTCATCATAATGATTCCCCTTCTTCAATTGTCCGGAATGTAAACGATTTCAAGGTCTGGACTCAGCATATCATACGGATTCCCGTTCTGCAACAGGAAAGAAATGGAAGCCGGCAGGTTCCTATATCTTGTATCCCAGAAAGCGCCAAAAACCCATAAAGCCATTATGTTTTTAGAAATTTATGTAAAAAACGAACAAAATCCAAAAAAAATTTTACAATGTACATTCCTTGACAAATAAAGACCGTTATCGTTTCCGGAATAACCGAAAACATGTAAAATACGGGACAAAAAACAAGAAAATACAACATATTGTGTTGCAAAACACGAACGAAGGTAGTATACTTGCTTTGCTTTCGGAGAGAGGTTTGAATGGGACTCAAGAGTGTCGATAACAGCGGGCTATCGCTGTTTGAGAATAATGCGGCACTGCCGCAAAATAAAAAGGAGGTTTCCCCATGAAGAAGGTCCTGTCCCTGGTACTGGCCCTGATCCTCGTCCTGGGCGTCATGAGCTTCGCGAGCGCTGATGATGCCAAGATCAAACTGGTTGTTTGGTCTTTCACCCCTGAATTCCAGGGGATGGTTGAAAAGTACTATATGCCCAACCATCCGGAAATCGAGTTCGTGTTCGACATGACTCCTACCGCTGAATATCCTGGAAAAGTTGACAACCTGATGGCTTCCGCCGGCGATTCCGACGAAGCTCCCGATGTGTTCACGCTGGAAGCTGCTTTCGTTAAGAAGTATGTTGAAAGCGACTGGACCGCTCCCCTGAAGGATGTCGACTTCACCGATGAAGAAATGTCCACCGCTATCCCGGTTATGAAGCAGATCGGCTCCAACGCCGCTGGTGTTGAAAAGGCTCTGTCCTGGCAGTCCACCCCCGGCGCTATGTTCTATCGCGCTGACCTGGCTGAAAAGTACCTGGGCGTGACCTCTCCTGAAGAAATGCAGGCGAAGGTTGCTGACTGGGATACCTTCCTTGAGACCGCTGCTGAACTGAATGAGAAGTCTGAAGGCGTCTGCAAGATGGTTACCGGCTCCGGCGAAATCTGGAACCCCTACAAGTACGCTCGTTCCCAGGGCTGGGTTGTTGACGGCAAACTGGTTATCGACCCCGAACTGGAAGACTACATTGACCTGTGCAAGACCATGGAAGAAGACGGCCTCTGGCGGTCCGCTGACTCCTGGGCCGAGACCTGGTACGCCGGTATGCGCGGCGAAGTCGAAACCCTGTGCTACTTCCTGCCCACCTGGGGCCTGCACTACACCATCAAGCCCAACTGCGTTGCCGGTGGCGACTCTGCTGCGAATGATGAAGAGCTGGCCAAGCTGAGCGAAGAAAAGAACGGTACCTTCGGTCTCTGGCGCATGGTCGCCGGCCCCGTCGGCTACAGCTGGGGCGGCACCTGGGTTGGCGCCAACGCCCTGAAAGTTGCCAAGGCTGACGATGCCAAGAAGGCTGCCATCCATGACCTGATCAAGTTCTTCACCCTGGATGTTGACTTCCTCGTACAGTACGCTGAAGACACCGGCGACTTCGTCGGCAGCACCGCGGCTGTTGAGAAGATCATCGCCAACGGCGGCACCCCGAACCCCTTCCTGGGCGGCCAGGATCACTACGCCATGTTCGCGGAAGCGGCTGCTCTGGCCAACGGCACGATCATGACCAAGTACGACGCTGACCTGGACGATCTGTTCGGCAAGCAGGTGACCGGCCCCTACACCAAGGATGGCCTGTCCAAGGAAGAATGCTTCCAGAACTTCAAAGACAAGGTTAAGGAAGCCTTCACCGACATCGTTGTCGACTGATGAACGGACTTAACAAGTTCTGAAACAGGGGGCTGCCTCTGCCGACGAGGCGAGGCAGCCCTTTTCTTCATGAAAAGCACGCATTACCCACCTCGGTGGGGCGTCAGATAAAATGAAGGGGTGGAGTTATGCAGAACGCAGCAGCGCCTGCCAATGTCCATAAGCATAAGGGCAGATCCAGGATCAATATGGACTATAAAGGATATTTCTTTGTAGCGCCGTTTTTTATTGTATTCCTGATCTTCGGTCTTTATCCGATTATCTTTACGTTCCGTACCGCGCTGACTGACGCGGTTGGCTGGGAACATATCCTGAACAACAACTACATCGGTTTTGAAAACTTCGCGCAGTTCTTTAATCCGGCCAGCGACGTTTACGCCGGCTTTTGGGGTTCCTTCGGGAATACGCTGATCATGTGGATCTGCAACTTTGTTCCCCAGATCGGCCTGGCACTGATCCTGGCCAGCTGGTTTACCGACAGCCGTATCCATCTGAAATTCCAGGGCGGATTCAAAATGATGATCTTCATGCCGAACATCATCACCGCTGCCACGATTGCTACTCTGTTCTACGCGCTGTTCAATTACCCCATCGCGCCGGTGAACACGATTATGCAGAGCATCGGTTTCATGAACCAGCCCTTTGAGTTCTTTAATTCGACCGAATGGTCCCGCGGCCTGATCTCCTTCATCCAGTGGTGGATGTGGTGCGGCAATACCATGATCATCATGATCGCCGGTATCAGCGGCATCAACCCCTCCCTGTATGAAGCGGCGCTGGTGGACGGATGCTCCAGCCGCCAGACCTTCTGGAAGATCACCCTGCCGCTGATCAAACCCATCCTGATCTTCAACCTGGTCACCTCCCTCGTCGGCGGCCTGACCATGTTCGATATTCCGCACCTGATGACCCAGGGCGCCCCGCAGGATACCACGAACACTGTGGCACGCTTTATCTACCGTCAGGGCTTCACCGGTTCTTTCAAGTTCAACTCCGCCAGCGCCGCGTCCTTCGTGCTGTTTGTGATCATTATCATCGGCAGCCTGCTGATCAACGCCGCGCTGAAAGAACGTGACGTGAAACCGTCCAAGATCAGAAAGAAGTAAGGAGCGTGAAGAAAAGATGAAACTGAAAGTCAGAATCGCATTCACGTTGCTGATGCTGGTCACGCTCGTTTTCATGTTCATTCCGATCTGCCACTTCAGCGACAATTCCTCCAGCGCGATGTCCGCGGATCTTGCCAAGCAGGAAAAGCGTGTCCAGGAAGCGGAGGAAAAGCTCCAGCGCTGGCTGGACGGCGGCACGAAGAGCGAATCCGAACTCCAGAAACAGCGCGAAAAGATCCAGAAGGAACAGGACAAGCTGGATGCGCTGATTGCGGAACAGGAAGCGGCTTCCACAGAAACCAGTGAAGGCCTGAGCTACGCCCTGCTGCCTTCCAGGCTTCCGGAACAGATCCAGCTGGACAAGGAACTCCTGAACAAGAACATCAAGAACCAGGAGACCGGTGAGACGCTGTATCCGCAGGATTTCAGCTTCTACTACCTTGCAACCTGGATCGTGTTCGGACTCATTATCCTGAGTGTCCTTCTTGTCTGGGCTCCGATGGGCAAGCCCGCCAGCAAACTGTACACCTTCTCCATCTTCACGCACCTGATCCTGATGCTGCTGTTGGGCTACGTGATCCTGCGGCTGTCGGCGCTGCCGGTCAAGCTGCCTTACGGCAATCCGGAAATGGTCACATGGGTCGTCGTGGCGCTGATCCTCTGCCCCATCGTGGCGTTCGGAATGCATCTTTCCAGCGTCCAGAACTCCAAGCGCAGCATGATCTACGTCTTCTGCACCTTCCTGAGCATCCTGGCGCTGCTGCCCTTCTGGCTGATGATCGTCAACGCGACCCGTTCCAGCACGCAGATTTCCCAGGGTGTATCGCTGATCCCAAGCAACGCGCTGGCAAACAACTGGGCGGTTATCCAGAAGACCAAGAACTTCGACGTGTTCCTGGGCCTGCGGAACAGCGCGATCATCTCCTTCGGATCCACGATCCTGGGCGTATACTTCTCCGCGCTGACTGCTTACGGCTTCCAGGTTTACCGCTTCAAGGGACGTAAGTTCCTGTGGGCCGTGGTTATGGCCATCATCATGATTCCCGGCCAGGTGGTCGGCACCGGTTTCACGATGTTCATGTATCAGCTGGGTCTGACCAACAACTTTATCCCGCTGATCATTCCGGCCATCGCGTCCGCGTCCACGGTGTTCTTCTTCAAGCAGTACCTGGAATCCAACCTCCAGATTTCGCTGGTGGAAGCATCCCGTATCGACGGCGGCGGCGAGTTCTTTACCTTCAACCGGATCATCATGCCGATCATGGTGCCCGCGATGGCGACCATGGGTATCATGGCAATGATCGGAAGCTGGAACAACTACCTGACGCCCTTGATGCTGTTAACCAAGGCGGAACTGAAGACCCTGCCGATGCTGGTCAACAACCTGCGCGGCGACGTGTACCGCACGGAATTCGGTTCCATCTACCTGGGCCTGACCATGACCGCTCTGCCGCTGATGGTTGTATACTTTGCCTTCAGCAAATACATCATCGCCGGCGTTGCGCTGGGCGGCGTCAAGGAGTAATTCGAAACAGAAATAGTTTTTTCGCAGGACCTCTGAAAATTCAGGGGTCCTGTTTTTGTGCGAAGATATTATTGTTTGCGAAAAGATCAATTCATCTGAGAATCGAAAATACCCGTTAAAGCGCCGGAACCTGCTCTGCCCTCGTTTTCACCACACCTCGCTGCCCACAGGTTCATCCCATTCGATTTCATCTGACAGATTGAGATTGCCGTCGAAGTCAGCAGCTCTTTCCCGCAGACTGCGATGGCGGAATACCGGGGTGAGAACAATGCGGCCGTCTATGATTTCAGCGTTCAGCGTATCGTCTGCGGAAACGCCGGCTTCCCGAAGAAATTCCTTTGTAAAACGGATCCCCGTTCCGTTTCCCCATTTCTGGACCTGTATCTGCAAATCAAGCACCCCCGTTTCGTATAAACATAGTATAAACGTCAGAAGACTTCATCGTCAACGAATGCAGGGTGATGAAAAAAGGCAAAAGGACCCGGAGTAAAACTCCGGGTCCCCATAGCAACGTAACAGTTTCCTCAGATTACTGTGCGTTCTTCCAGGTGTTGAACTGTTCCTGGAACGCAGCCAGAACTTCCTGATAGCCGGCGGCATCCAGGGCGGCCTGGTATTCAGCGATCTTGGCTTCAACTTCGGAAGCTGCGAATCCGCCGTTCTCCAGCAGGAATGGCATTTGCGTTTTTCATATGAACTTTTGCGCAATGGTTGCGTTTTTCGCATGAAAAACGTTTTCTCCGGAATGATGTTTTTACGGCGGGATCAGGCCGATGATGCGTACAGCGCTGGATTACCCCAGCAGGGCCATGAGCTCTTCCCGGGACATAGCGGAGATGCTGCGGCTTTCGCCGCTGAGAATCTCATCCGCCAGATCCTGCTTATCCTGCTGCAGCTTCAGGATTTTTTCCTCAATAGTATCCTTGCCGATCAGCTTGTAGACGCAGACCGTGCGGGTCTGGCCGATGCGGTGCGCCCGGTCGGTGGCCTGATTCTGCGCCGCCACATTCCACCAGGGATCATAATGGATAACCGTATCCGCCCCAGTCAGGTTCAGGCCGGTTCCGCCGGCTTTCAGGGAAATCAGAAAAACAGGAATATCGCCTTCGTTGAACCGGCGCACCAGATCTACCCGTTCCTGCTTTGGCGTGGCGCCGGTAATGGTATACCATTCGATGCCTGCATCCGTCAGATCCTTTTCCAGCAGGGCCAGCATGGAGGTAAACTGACTGAAGACCAGAATACGGTGTCCGCCGTCCATGGCGCTGCGGATCAGATCCAGGCAGGCTTCTCTTTTGGCGGAAGCCTCCTGATAATCCTCAAAAAGAAGGGAAGGATCACAGCAGATCTGGCGGATGCGGGTTAACAGGGCAAGAATCTGAATCTTGCTGCGGTTCATCTCCTCATCGCTGGCCTTTTCCAGCAGGGCGCGGATTTTCGTCGCCTGCGCGTCGTACAGGCGCTGCTGTTCGCCTCCGAACCGGACATAACGGACTTCCTCCAGCTTGTCGGGAAGCTCCTTCAGCACGTCGCTTTTCAGGCGGCGAAGAACAAACGGGCTGATCATCTTCTGCAGCCTGGAACGGATTTCAGAATCCTGAGAGCGGGCAATGGGCGTTTCAAACTGACGCTTGAAGGTCTCATAGTTATGCAGATAGCCGGGCATCAGGAAATCAAAGATGCTCCAAAGCTCGCTGAGCCGGTTTTCGATGGGCGTTCCGGTCAGCGCAAACCGGCGGCGGGCCTGCACCAGACGTACGGATTTGGCCGCCGCCGTTGTCTGGGTTTTCACAAACTGTGCTTCATCAATGACCATATAATTGAACGGCAGATCAGAATACTGCAGAATATCCCGCTTCAGCAGGTCGTAGGAAGTAATCAGAACGTCATATCCGGCGGTCTTTGTCAGCCGGATTTCCCTCTCCGTTTTTGTCCCGGCGATTACCAGCGTTTTCAGCTGCGGCGCGAAGCGGCTGAATTCCTCCTGCCAGTTGTATACCAGGGAAGCCGGGCAGACGATCAGGGAAGGATCCGTTTCCCCGGCATCCTTGGCGGTGAGCAGAACCGCGATCATCTGCAGCGTCTTCCCCAGCCCCATATCATCGGCCAGGATGCCGCCGAAACCGTATTCCGCCAGCGTACGCAGCCACTTGAATCCATAGGTCTGATAAGGACGAAGGGTTTTTTCCAGAGATGTCGGAGGTTCAAAATCGGAATCGCTGACGGTTTTGAACTCTTTGATCATTTTCCGGAATCGCTGATCCCGGACGGTGTAGAAATGATCCATCTGCTCCAGCATCTTGTCCAGGTACAGTGCCCGGTAGGCCGGAATATGCATTTTCCCGGAAACAAACTCTTTCGGGGAAACATGTATGGCCTCCATCAGCAGGCGGAGCTCCTCCGCGTCCTGATCCAGCTTGACCCAGCTTCCGTTCCGCAGCCGGTGATAAATTTTTTTCTGCCGGTAGCTTTCCAGAAGTTCCAGCAGCTCTTCCCGGCTGAGTTCATCAGAGGAAACCGTCAGATCCAGCAGGTTGCCGTCGGACAGGGAAACCCCCACCTGAATCGCAGGCATCCGGCGGATCCGCAGCGCGTCAAAGGCCGGCGTGTTGTGCACAGGGCAGAATGCGGTCAGCTCCGGCAGACCTTCATCCAGCAGGCGCAAAATGGCGTCAGACGTATCCCCGCAGCGGTACAGATCCTTTCCGGGATCCGGAAAAGGGAAGTATTTACCGATCAGGTTCTGCGCCTCCTGCTCTGCGGAGACGGAACGGAAGGATTCCCGGACAAAGCCGGGCCTTTGCCAGTCCAGCAGGGAAACCAGGCTGTCTCCGTAGGCAACCGTGACGCGGGCAACGGGAATCCGCTCGACGGCGTCCAGATAAACTGCGAACTCCGCCGGCGGCGGCAGATACTCCTGAATCTGCGCGTCGTCCGGTTCCTCCACGCGGGCAATCTTCTTCAGCTCAGGCAAAACCGTATAATAAAACTCTGACAGATGATCCCGCCCGACGGTCAGATCCAGCTTGCCGTTCTGAGTGAACTGGCGGAAGGGCAGCAGGCGCTCCGCGCCTTCCGGGAGAACCCGGATCAGCGTGGCCGAACTCCCGTCCTCCGTAAGCATGTACTGATACTGTCCGCCCCGGATCAGCTCCGGTATCATGCCGTGCAGCCGGACCCCATGAAACACCCCGGCCGGATCCACAATCTGATTCAGCGTCAGCTCCGGTTCCGCGTTTGCCTCAGCCAGCTGCAGCGGAAATGTATCCTTGAAGCCGCCCCGGTGGCGGACCATCTGCAGCCCGTTGCGGGGAGAGACGTCATAAAAGACATCCAGACGGGATCCGAACAGCGGAAGACTGCTTTTGATCTCCTGAAGCACCGGGGAGGAATACCAGCTTCTGTGCGCCAGCTCACGCTGGTTAAGCTCCTGGGTTTCCCGGACCGCCTCCAGAATCATGGTATAGTATTTCTCACTTCGCTCGTCAAAATGATCCCGGTCAAACTGCAGTGTGGTACTCTTCCCGAGCGTATAAGAGTCTTTCCGCTGTACGGCGTCCGTCAGATCCGTCAGGTTTTTGACCACAAACAGCTTCTCCGTGCCGATTTTCCAGGTCAGGGAAAGCAGCTCTCCGGACTGCTGAAGCGCAGGCTCCAGCCGGACGGTCCGGGCATCGGCGGACAGGCTGCTTTTCTCCCGGTTCACTTTCCGTAAAAAGGTATCCAGCATCTGCCGGGCATAATAGTTGGTCGCGTCCCCGCGATACGTGTTTTCCTCAATCCAGGCCTGCATCCGGATCAGTCCGGCCAGGATACCGGGACAAAGGGCTTTTTTTCCGCCGGGTGCGGGATAATAACCGATGCTGCTGCACCGGCACCGGCTGACGTGGCAGCGACGCTGCAGGAAACGATCCCGTTTAATGACAATGTCCGAAAGCCCGTAGTTGATCAGCTGGCAGATCATATCCTCCGATGAACTGTCACGGGAATAGCCATACTGGATCTGGGAAGGATAACGAACGGTTTCAGAGAGCTGCTGCGCTTCCTCATAGTCCTTGTCAAAAACCAGAAAAGGCGCCGTAACAGCGTCGAAATCAAAATACCGGTAGGGCGCGGATGCAGGCCGGGAAAAGGGTCGCACTGTTTTCCGCACCGCAAAAAACTCCCGTTCCTCTCTCAGCTTTTCCTCTTCTGCGGCGCGCCGGGCTTCTTCCATCCGCTGCTGCCGGATCGCTTCAGCGGCAGAACGCCGGGACAGCATTTCCCGGTACAGGTCTTTTGAAACATTCCAGTTGCTGACATGGTACAGCAGGGCTGCCATATGCTTGCAGGGAGAACCGGACGCGGCAAAAGGACAGGTGCACGAAAGGCCGGACACCGTTCCTGTTTCGCTGACATCCGCCGTGACATGATACATTTCCGTTCCTTCCACCTCAGCGGTGAAACGGAACTCCGCCTGATCCGTTACTTTCACGGACTGTACATGCACCTGATTATGCCGGTAATAAAGCATTCCACGATCCCGGATGACAGAATGTAAACCTGTACCGCTCCACTTGACTTTCATCGCCGACTCCCTTTATCCGCAAGCCTGTTTTCGTTCCGGTTCCTTCAAAGGAATTACTTCGCAGATTTGTGATTCAGTCACCTCCGATTATATCCATCCGGTTTCTGTCTGTCCGTTCTTTCTTTGTTTTCCGCAGACGCCTTCTGAGTATAAAACGGGACAGGATCTTGCGCAGGCTGTTGTTGCGCGCTGAAAAACCGAATATAATGGGCGTGAAAAGCGGGGAGAAAGGACAGAAGCACATGGAATTCATCAATGCGTATACGTTTGGTTTCTGCGAAAAACAGGGATTTACCCGGAAAGCCGCGACCTGGAAGCATTCCCTCCGGCTGCTGGCGGAGTCCACGGGCTGCAACGCCATCATCCTGCCGGTATGCGCCTGGCAGGATCACGCCTTTTCGACCCGGATGGATTCGGCGCATCCGGACGTCATGTCCCGGGAGGACGTGCGGAACGTCTGTGAATACGCGAGGTCTCTCGGGCTGAAGGTTATCCTGAAGGCGATGGTGAACTGCCGGGACGGATACTGGCGGGCGTACATCCGCTTCTTTGACGAGGAGGTTCCCGTGGAGCCGGGCTGGCGGGACTGGTTCCCCGCCTGGACCGCGCATGTGAAGAACGTGGCGGAGATGGCGGAGGAAAACCGGGCGGAAATGCTCTGCGTCGGCTGCGAGATGGTGGGAACCGACCACCGGGAACAGGAATGGCGGGCGCTGATCGGGGAGGTCCGGAAGATTTATTCCGGTCCGCTGACCTATAACTGCGACAAATACCAGGAGGACCGGATCACCTGGTGGGACGCGCTGGACGTCATCTCCTCCTCCGGCTATTACCCGATAGACGATCTGGACCGGCAGTTTGAGCGGAGTCAGCGCGCGGCGGAGCGCGCCGGAAAGCCCTTCATGTTTATGGAGTGCGGGTGCCCCTCCCGGACCGGCAGCGAATGCCGCCCCAACGACTGGAACTACGGAGGGGAGACCAGCCCGGAAACCCAGGCGAAATGGTACGGCGCGTTCCTGGGCGCGCTGGATCGCCATCCCTTCGTACGGGGCACCGGCTGGTGGGACTGGCCGGCCACACGGCTGTATCCGGAATTCGCGGGCGAGGATCATAACGGATACTGCACCCGGGGAAAGCCGGCGAACCGCCTGCTGCGGGAGTTCGCGGAACGGAGGGACGGTCTTTTTCGTTCCGCGCCGGAAACCTGAACGGACTGAATCACTGCAATCTGCTGCATCACGGAGGACCTGCCCATGCCTTTTGTTCAGAAAGATTATCCCCAGTACCACTATGCGGACGACGACGGACTGATCGGTCTGCGCGGCGCGATGTATTTTTTCCAGAATATCCATACCTGGCATCTGCATTCCGTCGGCAAAGGGAACGACGTCCTGCCGCAGAAATATCAGGCGGGCTGGGTCTATACCCGGTATCACGTCCTTCTGAAACAGAAGATCGACTACTCCGGAGAACTGACGCTGCGCGCCTGGATGGAACCCTACCGGCAGCCGGTGCTGGTGAACGAGAATGTGGAGATCCTGCAGAACGGAAAAATCGCCGCCTGCGGAAAGCTGGAGAGCTGTGTGTTCAGCTTGGTCCGGCAGCGTCCCCTGCGCCTGTCCGCGATTGAATTCCCGGAGGATTTTGCCGAGGACGTTCCGAATGAGATCCCGGATTTTCTCGGGATCGAAAAAACAGCGGACGAAACGGAAGAGCGGTATATCCGTACGGTCCGGGCGTCCGACCTGGACGTCAACCGGCATATGAACAATCTGCACTATATTGCCATGTTCCAGGATGCGTATGACAGCGGCTTCTGGCATGATTTTGCCCCGAACGAGATGGAGATCTGCTTCATGTCCCAGTGCAGGGAGGGGGAGGAGATCTCGGTCCGGAGCAGAATCACGGGGAATACCGTGCATTTCGCCGCGCTGCATCAGGACGGCCGGATTGCCGCCGCGGCGGATTTCAAAGGCCGGATTTAATCTGCGGAGGGTCTCAGCATGTCAGGACAGAACATCTACGACAATGACGCTTTCTTTGAGAATTTCCGGAACAGCAGGAGTAAGGAAGTCAATTTCAACGACTGCATTGAGATGCCGATTCTTTTTTCCATGCTCCCGGATCTTCGCGGGAAGAAGATTCTGGATATCGGCTGCGGTATGGGCCAGCATGCAAAGAAGTTTTCTGAAATGGGCGCGGAATCGGTTCTCGGCATCGATATTTCTGAAAAAATGCTGGAATACGCCGGAGCACATAACAGCGCAGAAAATATCGTTTATCAGCGGATGGCCATGGAGGATACAGATCAGATCGGCGATCAGTTCGACCTGGTGACCAGTTCCCTGGTATTTGATTATATTGAGGACTTCGGCGGGCTGATGCGGAAAATCCGGCAGCGGATGAAGAACGGCGCTGAGCTGGTTTTCAGCATGTCCCATCCCATTGTAACGGCCTGGGACGGGGCGTACGACCGGTACACCCGCACCGAAACCGGCGAACGCCTGTACGCGAATCTCCGGAATTACTGCAAAGAAGGTCTCCGGAAAGTGGACTGGGTCGTCAACGGATATGAGTGTTACCACAGAACCGTATCCACCCTGATCAACGACATCATCCGGGCGGGATTCGTTCTGGAGGAATGCCAGGAAGCCCGTATATCGGACGAAATGAGAGAGAAGTATCCGGCGCTGTTCGGGGGAACCCTTCACCGTCCGGAATTCATCTTTTTCAGGTGCAGGAAGGGATAACGGAGGACAATCCGGATGAGCTGAAGATTGAATGCTTGGCCCGGAAGATGTAAAATACTGTATATCTTGATGCAGACAAAGAAGAAGGAAATGCGATTCCGGAGCACGCACCCGGCAGCGGGCCGCAAAAGCAGGAGGGCGGTTACGGGGAAATCCGGATCTATTATGAAAAGAATCCTTCCGCCGGAAGAAACAGCCGCCGGGAATAAGGAACGGGCGGATAAAAAAGGAAAAGGGGAGATGGCAATGGGCAACTACCGGAACTTCAGTCTTGCAACCTATTTTGTCGCGCAGGGAACCGCCCGGGCGGAAAAGGAAAAGCTGGAAAAGGACCTGCGGTTCTTTGAGAAATACCTGCGGATTGACAAAGTATACCTGGAACCCTTCCGCGGCAGTGTTCTGGCGGAGGAAGACCGCCTGGAGCTCTGCCGGAAGGTCTTTGAAGCCCACGGCGTGGAGGTGGCCGGCGGCCTCACCACCACCATCCGGACCCCCGAAGGGGACGTGCCGAAGCAGCGGCTCTTTGACACCTTCTGCTACAACGATGAAAAAATGCTTTCCCGGCTCAGGGAGGTATGTTCCTTCCTGGGAAAGCATTTCAGCGAGTTTATCATCGACGATTTCTTTTTCACCAACTGCACCTGCGAAGCATGCCGGAACGGCCGGGATGCCTTCAACCGGGAGCACGGCGTCACGGACGGCAGCTGGAAGGCGTATCGCCTGGCCCTGCTGGAAAAGGTCAGCCGGGAGGATATCATCGGCCCCGCAAAGGCGGCGAACCCGGAGTGCAAAATCACCATCAAGTATCCCAACTGGGCGGAAAGCTACCAGGAAACCGGCTATAACCCCGCCGCGCAGCGAAAGCTCTTCGACCGGATCTATACCGGCACCGAAGCCCGCGACACCGTCACCACGGACCAGCACCTGCCCCGGTACCTGAGCTATTCCCTGATGACCTATTTCGAATCCATGTGGCCGGGGCACAACGGCGGCGGCTGGTTCGATCCTTTTGACCTGCACATTACGGAACAGTATCTGGAGCAGGCGTTCCTGACCGCCTTCTCAAAGCCGAAGGAGCTGATGATGTTCTGTTTCCAGGCCCTTGCGGACAACGCCTTTATTCCGCCGCTGGGATATCACCTGGACAAGCTGGACGAAGTGCTGGACCACTGCGGGAACCCGGTCGGCATTCAGTGCTACCTGCCGGACAACTGCCAGGGCGAGGACAACGTGCAGGACTTCCTGGGCATGTGCGGCCTGCCGGTCATGCTGACGCCGTACTGGCCGGAAAATGCCCCGTATATCCTGCTGACCCGTTCTTCCGCCTGCGATCCGGAGATCGTGGAAAAGCTGGAGAAATATGTGGCGGAAGGCGGGAAAGCCCTGGTCACCAGCGGCTTCCTGGAAGCGGCCATGGACCGGGGCGTTCAGCGCATGACCTCCATCCGTTTCACCGGCCGGAAAATCCGCGGCCGCCGTTACCGGATTGAAGCTTCCGGCCCCGCGCACCGGGTGGATTATCCCACCGGAACGGAGGAAATCGGTCTGCCCGTCTGCGAGTTCCGGAACAACGCCACCTGGGCGGTTGTCAAGGTCGGCGATACGGAGGAAAGCTTCGGCATTCTCCTGAAGGATACCTACGGAAAAGGCCAGCTGTGGACCCTTGCCGTTCCGGACAGCTTCCCGGATTTCTATAAATTCCCCGGCAAAGCCCTGACCCGTATCCGAGCGGAGTTTCCGGCGGGCGGCGCCTGGCTGGAATGCAAAGCGGGCGTCAGCCTCTTCCCCTATGACAACGGCACCCTGATTCTTTATCCTTACGTAACGTCCCAGGCCCAGCCGTCCGTCGTATATCTCCATGTCACCGGCAGCGCGGAAGCGCTGGAAATGCCTGTGCGGAAGGATTTCCGCACCGGGGAGGCCGTCCGGATCCCTCCGCTGTACAAAAAGGACGGAGAAACCGTCTTCGAGCTTCAGGCCATGCCCGGAAGGTATGAGCTTTACCGGATTGTGTTCTGATCAGATCGGAAAGATAAAAAGCGGACGCATTACGGATCATTCCGTCACCGATGAGGACATTGAACTGTTACCATACGGCGACCCGGTCCTCCGGCGCGATGTACATGCCGTCGCCGGGCTGAATGCCGTAGAAACGGACGAACGCGTCAAACTGGGCCAGCGTCGCGTTGACGCGCATGTAGCGCATTGGATGGACGTCCGTGGCGACCTTCGTTACGAGGAAGGCCGGCAGCCCCTGCATGCGCCAGACCGTGGCGAATTGCCGGAAGAAGGCGTCGTAGTCAAAATTCTCCCGCTGCGCGGCGATGGCGAGCATGCACTTCATGCCGCCCATGTCCGCGATGGCTTCGGTCTGCACCTGCTGGCCGGAGAAGGTCGCGCCCTCCCAGGGAATGAAGCCGTCGTACCAGGCCGCCAGCTTCGCCGCCCGCGCCTGGAAAGCCGCGTAGTCCTCCGGCGTCCACCAGCTGGAAATCGCGCCGTTCTTGTCGAACTGGGCGCCGTTGGTGTCAAAGGCGTGGCTGATCTCATGTCCGATGATCGTGCCGATGCCGCCCAGCTTCTGTTCGTAGCTCATCTCCTCGTTGTAGACTTCGCCGCTGAGGATGCCCGCCAGAATGTTGATGGAATTGCTCTGGGGGTCGTAGGAGGCGTTGGCCATCGCGGTCGGCATCGTCATCTGATCCCATACGCCCTTTTTCACGGGGGCGTCGACCTTCTGCGACTGCAGAGAAATCACAAAATCCCCAACCGCGCTGTTCGCGGCCAGCAGACTGCCGCCTTCCTGAACCCCGGCGAAGTCCAGACCGGACCAGTCGCCGAGTTCGTCCGGATAGACCGCATGGATGTGCATGCTGTCCAGCTTTTCGATGGCCTTCGCGCGGGTCTCGTCGCTCAGCCAGTCCACGGATTCCAGCATCGTCCGGTAGTAGGCCACGACTTCCTTTATGATCTCCAGCATATCCTGGCGCTCCTGCTCCGTGCAGTAAGCCTGGATATACAGGTTGTCCATCGGCACAGGCAGCAGGCTGGTCACGGTCTGCAGCGCGAGGGCGTCGTCGCTGCTCGCGCCGGATGCGCCCATCATGGCGTTCGAGATGGCCTCCGTCTGCTGAAGGGTCTCCCGGTCCAGCAGGGTCGTTACGGAGAGCGCCGTCTTCAGTGCCATCCAGTCCCGCATGAGGACGACGTTTTCCTCCGTGCAGATCTCCTGCAGCGCGGCAATGTAGTCGGGCTCCGTAACCAGGAATTTCTTGCCCTGCTGCAGGCCGAAAGCCCGGAGCATATCCAGAACCGGGAAGCTGCCCGCGAGCGTCGAAAGCTCCTCCGGGCTGAAGTAGTTGAGCACACTCGCATAGTAATCCGCCTGGTAGCGCGCCGCCGCGGGCTTCATGTGCGCGGCCATCAGCCCCTCAAAGGCAAAGGCGTTCACGACGGCCGAAGCGGCCTCGTCCCCGCTGTAGCCCAGCCGCGTGAGCATGTACGTTCCAAGCTGCTCATACAGGGTATAGTTCAGCTGGCCTGCCTGGGTGAGCGCGGTGTATTCCGCCGCATCCTGGAGCAGCAGGGTGGGCGCGCCGATGATGGTGATGTTGATGTCCGGGTTGGTCAGGTCAGCGCTGACCGCCATACCCAGCGGATAGAACCGTTTGATGTTGCTCCTGTCCAGCAGATAGGTGGTGAGCGCCTCCAGGCTGTCGATGCTCCGGATCGCCTTCATCACGGGCATGACCGGTTCCACGCCCTGGGCGTTGCGGTAGTCCCAGTCCGACGCCAGCGCGTACAGCTTGTGCACCAGATCGGCGTCGTGCCCGGTGAGGCTTTCATCCTTCAGCAGCGTAATCTGCCGTTCCCTCAGCGTACGCTGGGCGTCCTCCAGCGAACCGGTCGTGGCTTCCCCGGCAGGGATCGCCGTCTGCAGAATCCAGTCCTTGTTGACAAACAGGCCGAAATCGTCCTTGAGCGCGGCGGGGGTGTCCGCCGTCACATTCCCCTGGACGTCGGCGTCCAGCCAGCGTCCGTCCGGGATGCCGCCCTCAGCCAGGGCCGCGGACACGGCCAGCAGAGCGCACAGCAGCAGCGCTATGAACTTCTTCATCATGAGCATACCTCCTGAATGACGGATTGCTCCGCGGATCGGTTTGTATAAATAAAGACAATAGGATTATAACCTGCCCCGCGAATCTGTCAACAGAAGAGCCAGTCACCGGATGGTTTCCCGGTCCGTGGAAGGGATGGTGAAATTCAGGGCCGGAGCCTGTTTCCGAAGGTATCGTAAAATTCCTTTTCGGTATAGACTTTGGTGTCCCAGCCATATGCCCGGGCTTTGGCCTGCGCTTCTTCCGCGAGTTTACGCTGGATTAAAACCAAACCGCTTTTTGTTCCCGGCATAGCATCTGAATCGCTGGTGATGCTGAAAAAACGACGGCGCCCTGGTCAGGGCGCCGTTTGTGCGGGGGATGGGAAGACTGTTTTTTCCCGGGTTCATTACGGATCCGGATCCCAGTAAGAGGGGCAGTCATCTTCGCTGCACTCGGTGATGCACCATCCGCCGGCCATGGCATTCAGCTGTTCCTCGGTGAGCACAAAGCCGGTTTCTTTGGCAATGGCCAGAAATTCCTCCGGGGTTTTCGCGTTTCGGGCTTTTTTCTTCTGTTCGTCTGTCAGCCTGCTGAGGATATCCTCAGGAATATTCATGCGCTCATCATCCTTTTCTTTGGTCCATGTATAATCCGGATCGTACTTTTTGATACGCGGATCTTTGCTGTCTTTTTCTGCGTGTATTATACATCCGATTGATACCGGGCACAAGCTTTTTTGGGAGTCTCTGGAAACAAAAGCTGTTTTCTGCCTGTCATCGGATCGAAAACCGGTTCCCTGTTGTAAGCGTCTTTCATCCGGTGTATAATCCATGCATCAGACCATACCGCATCAATCCGTTTTTTGAAGGAGGCCGTTTCATTAAAATTGATGAAAGCATTCTCAGCAAACTCACCGACGAGCAGAAAAAAGGCACTTGCCGCAAAATCTCCGGAAGAGCTTCTGGCTGTTGCGAAGGAATCCGGCTATGAAATGACCCAAAGCCAGCTGGACGCGATTGCGGGCGGCGGCTTCTGGTGCTCTGACAATCCTGAGCCCTGCGATGAGGATTATCCCTGTTTTGATCCGTAAGCTGAACCTGAAATTTCCTGTTTCCGCTGCCGGCCCGCATTTTGCTGCGTACCCGGCAGTCCGAAGCGGGCTTTTTTTCAGTCACGGACGCGCACCGCATACCGGCGCTGCGGCCTGTCTGCAACACGATAATCAGGAGGATACCTTGAATACACACAAAGACATTGTCCCCGGGCTCGCCGGAAACCGGCCGCCCCGCCGCTGGATTCTGGCGGAGGAATACTCCCTGCGCGGGTGGAAGGGCGAACCTTTTTTTCTCGAGCGGGCCGGAAACCGGTACCTGCGGAAGCTGACCCCGGATGAGTTCCTGTATCTGGTCCGGTGCGACGGAAAAACGGAAGCGGATCCGGATTCCTGGCCGCCGCAGCCCGAATGGGCCGTCCGGGAAGGCTTCATTGTTCCCTGGCAGCCCGGAAAAGAACTGAAGCCGGAGCAGCAGTACCGGCTCTTCCCGAACAGGCGCTTCAATTATATGGACCTGGCCCTCACCGGCCGGTGCAATTTCAGCTGCAAACATTGCTTCAACGCGGCTGACTGCAGTCCGAGATCCACGGAGCCTTCGCTGGATGCGCTTCTGCGCCTGATCGGCCGGCTGGACGACTGTGGCGTCGGCAAGCTGCGGCTGACCGGAGGAGAACCGCTGATCCGGAAAGACTTTACGGAGATCACCGGGGAAATCGCGCGGCGCCGGATGCGGGTCACGGAAATTGCGACCAACGGCTGGTTCATTACCGGCGAACTGCTGGATCAGCTGAAGGAGCAGAAAATCCGTCCGGTATGGTTTATCAGCTTTGACGGCCTGGGTTTTCATGACTGGCTCAGGGGTGTGGAAGGCGCGGAGGAAAGGACCCTGGAGAAGATCCGGCTCCTTTGCGACAGAGGGTATACCGTTCAGGTGCATCAATGCGTCTGGAAGGACAGCCTGTCCTCTGTGAAACCGACCGTAAAGCTCCTGCAGGATCTCGGCGTCCGGGCCTATCGGATTACGACCGTGGAACCAAGCCTGCGCTGGATGAAGTCCGCGCCGGATCAGTGGATTCCTCCCCGGAAGTGGCTGGGGTGGATTCCGGATTTTCTGGCGTGGTGGTATCAGCAGGAGATCCCGATGAATCTGGATGTCTGGAGCATCTGGTGTCATCCATACGGCACCGGAAAGGTGCGCATCATTCCCGATCTCAGCGCGCTGCCCGTGCCGCCGGATCAGATTGCGGTCTGCGGGGATGCCCGGAAAATGCCTTTCATTGATTCGGATGGGCGCCTGCTGCTTTGCCTTGGATGCTCCGGTATCACGGCTGCCGCGGGAATCGAATGGGGAAACGTGTACCGGGACGATGTGCAGGAACTGCTGACGGATTCCGCGTATACAAGGCAGCTGGCCTGCTCCTGCGGGGATCTCAAGGCCATGAATCCGGACTGCGGCAGCTGCCGCTGGTCGGACCGGTGCGGGATGGGCTGCCGTGCGGAAGCCATGGGCCAGGGAAACGGGTTAACCGGGATTGACCGGAGGATGTGCGTCTTTTTCCGGGAAGGAATCTATGAAAAGCTGGTCTCTCTGGCGGATCAACTGGGTCTGGCGCACGGAGGCCGTCCGCTTGCCGGAGCTTGACGCAGAATATCCTGCCATATATAATGGAGAAAACATCACAAAAGCATAATTGACAAATCGACTTTATGAATATAGAAAGGATGAATTCCGATGAAGGAAAAGAAAGAACGCTTCTCCCAGGTCAGCAACGAAGTGGCCGAAAAAGCCAGGCACTGCAAAACACATGAGGAGCTCATGCAACTGCTGAATGAAGAAGGCATCGAGCTTACGGACCGCCAGACGGAGCTTGTTGCCGCCGGCGGCTGCAATCCGTTATGCGATAATGACTGCTCAACCCATTGCGAGGGGACCTGCGAAACCTGCGGAAAGAACTGCTGAGACCGTCCGCCGCCGCACAGGAAGAACCGAAAAGATGCTTACCGAGCCGCAAAAAAGCAAGGTCCTGTTTTTGCGGCTTTTCTTTTCAGAAAACAAGGAAGGCAGGAGGTGTGACTTCGTGGAGGAGCATGCATCCGGTACCCCGCTCACAACCGGCGACCGGTATCTGGTCAAGCTGCTGGAATTCCTGCACCTGTGGGAGCTCGGAAAGGACGGCGGGGTTCATCAGCCGGTCATCACGGATTATGAAGGCCAGCTGGCCAAAATGTATCTTTACCTGACTTTTTCATGCCCGAACCGCTGCTGGTTCTGCTATGCGGACGGCGGAAAAAGAACCTGCCGCGAGATGCCGGCGGAGGACTTTGCCCGGATCATCCGGGAGGGCGTGGACGCCGGATTTGAATCCGTCGTCCTGCTGGGCGGAGAACCGCTTGTTTACAGCGGCTTTCCGCAGCTGGTCCGTGAAATCCGGAACATGGACCGCGGGAAGACGCGCATCATCCTGCGCAGTTCGCTTTCCCTGCCGCTCAGCGACGAACTGCTCGGACAGATCTGCGAAACCTTCGACAGGATCGTGACCAGCCTTGACGGAGATGAACAAAGGCACGACAGCATCCGGGGCATCGGCAAATACGCCCGCACGATGGATAACCTGCGCCGGGGAATCGCCCTGGGAAAGGCGGAGTTCAGCGTGAACAGCGTCATGAGCGCGGACGACTTTTCCGGGGAACAGGGAAAGCACGTCCGGGATCTGTGTGATGATCTGGGAATCGGCAGGCTGACGATCCAGTCCCCCGTTCCCCTCGGAAGGGCTCGGGAGTATGAAGGCCGCCGTCTTTACTGGAAGAAAACGGACGATCCGCTGGGGCTCAAAGCCCAGGAGCTGTTCCGGACCTCGTGCGGCCTGGGGCACAACCTGTATATTGAGCCGGACGGGAAAACATATCCCTGCTACGCATGGTGCTCTCCGGAGCATCAGCTGGGCGATCTTTCCAGGGAATCCCTGGCGCAGCTGCTTTCACGGAAGGAACTGCTGGCCGTCATGAACCACGGCGTGGATACAAACCGCAAATGCAAAAACTGCGAAGTGCGCTACCTGTGCGGGGGAAAATGCAAAATCTACGTGAAGGATAAACACGATATCGACAGCCCGGATTTTGACTGCGAAGAAAAGAAGGCGGCGATCCTGAAGGACGCCGAAACCTACAGCCGCTTTCTGTACCAGACCGAAAAAGGAGAATAAGCATATGGGAGATCAGGGCTCCGGCCGGACCGCCCGGGAAGCCGGATGGCATGTGTCCCGGTATAATATCAGCGCGCCGGCCCCGGATTCGGACAAGACGATTATTGCCAATCTGTTCAAAGGGGTCTGCAGCACCTACACGCCGCTCGAGTGCTACCTGCTTTCCGTCCTGGAGGAGCTGGACGAGCATCACCCGATTCTCGAGCGCTTCGCCGAGCGCGGGATCATCGCCGATTTTGATGAGCGGGCCGCCGTCGAAGCCATGGGACGGGCAGCCTGCACCAGAACCCGGATGGTCGGCCTGACGATCTGCCCGACCATGGGCTGCAATTTCGACTGCCCTTACTGTTTTGAAAGCCACAGGATCAGCCGGATGAGCCCTGAAACACAGGACGGCGTGATCGCGCTGGCGGAAAAGCTGGTTTCCGTGATCCGGGGGGACTCCATGGATGTCACCTGGTTCGGCGGCGAACCGCTGCTGATGCCGGACATTATTGAATCCCTTTCCGCACGCCTCCGGAAGCTGGCCCGGGAGAACAATCTGTCCTATATGGCGCGGGTTGTGACAAACGGCTACCTGCTAACCCCGGAAACGGAGGAGATTCTCGAGAACGCGGGGGTCAAGTACCTCCAGATCACCTTGGACGGCATGGGAGAAACACATAACAAAACCAGGCCCCTGGCCGGCGGCGGCCCCACGTTTGACCGGATCGTTTCCAATATCCGGCGCCTGCGCTATCCCTTCTATGTGGATATCCGGCATAATGTCCATGAAGGCAACAAGGAGGAAGTGGAAAAGCTGTCGGCTTTTGTCCGGGAACTGGACCGGGAAAGCGCGGCAACCCTGCATTATTATCCGTCGGTTGTCTCGGGCAACGCCGCTTCTGACGAGCGCGGGAGCCGGCTGGGCCTCCTGTGTTCCTCGGACGCCAGCGATATCGGGATCCGGCATGACGCGAGCCGCTTCCATAAGGGCAAGGGACATGTCTGCATGGCCCATACCGTGTACGGCGTCGGGATCGACGATGAGGGCAGGCTGTATAAATGCTGGGAGGACGTGGACAAGCCGGAGCACAGCTTCGGCCATGTGAAAACCTGGGACCCGGCCTCGCCGCTGGAAACGGCGGAAAACAAGGATATGCTGACAGCTTACCTGAATACGGCCGCGCCTGTGCCCGATCCCGAATGCAGGGAATGTGTATGGCTTCCCGCCTGCAGCGGAGGCTGCCCTTCCAGGCGGCTGTTCGCAAAACGGGACTGTGTCGCTTACAAGGATCAGCCGGAGAAATATGCGCTGGCGCTGTATGAGCGGATCCTCGAAAAAGCGAAAAAGACGGAACAGGAGTGAAACGGAGGCAAAACTCTCAGCGCCCGATCCTGTGCTCCTATTCTTTCATCAGCTGCTGCCAGTTATCGAAGGGAGCGGGGCGTTCGAAGGAGGTCTCCGTCATGAGGACCGCTCCGGCAGTTCCGCTTTCCATAATCTTTTCAACAATATCCAGCACATGGCAGGCCATATCCACGGAAGCAAACGGTCCGGCACCGGCTGAAAAATTCCGGAGGCAGTCCTGAACCCGTTTATTTCACTGCGTTCATATTGACCGTTTCGAGCAGTTCCTGCAGCGATACTTTATTCATGGAACCGGAGTAAAGCCCCAGTCCCTGATGCACGCCTTCCAGCAGGATCAGAAGCATCAGCACGACTGCGATAACCGGGATTGCCAGGCTGATAAGCTTATTCTTCGGAATTCGCGTGTAGGAATACAGCAGAACAAGCGGCGCCACAAAGATCAGGGGAACAGATCCGCCGAAGCCCAGGGATATGCTGATATCAACATATTGCCTGATCGTTTCTGCTGAAGCGGAGGCCACGGAATTCAGATCCGGAGCATAAACGACGGTAAAGACCAGCACTAAGATAAAATCAACAATAGCCGCAGCGACCAGTATGACCGAAAGGAAAACAGAAAACTGCAGGCTGTTCCGGTTCGTCTTCAGAAAAGCCTGATACTCCTCATGCGTTTTTCCGTTCCGGCGGAAATGGCGTTCCCGCTTTTTGATATACAGCGCCAGCGTCATAAACACCAGGAACGTTACGGGCGGCTTTACTGTCAGCAGCGGATAGCTCCAGAGGGGCAGCTGGATTTTCCCGGTTGCGGAAAAGCCCTTCAAGAGAATGGAGATTACTTCGTACGCAACCGGTAGGAGCGTAAGCAGCCTGAAAAGAATCACCTTTTTTCCGGTGAACGCCTTCGGGGGCTTTGCGTTCAGGAAATACATGAACAGCGTACACAGGAACAGGTCAATGAACATGTTGAAGGACAGGGCCCCGCTGGCCTGAGACCGGTTCAAAGCCGTTTCCATCATCGGGGCAACATTTTCCGGGTCCGAAACAAAGAGCCCTACTGAACCGATCACATACCGGCCAAACAGGAAAAACGAAGCCAGAAAGATCGCCGCGGCGATGCCGCCGTTCCGGATCAGCTGCTTTTTATATCCTTCAGAATTATTCAGGATCTTCGAAAAATTGGCAATCAGCAGAAAGGGGAGGCTCAGTGACCGGACATAGTTCAGCACATTGAGCAATCCGGCGGTTTTCTCCGCTATTTTCGGATCGATCCTTCCTCCGATCCGGAGGAGCAGCGTAGCGGCAACCACCGTAATGCACAGCCAGCCCAAAGCCTGAAATCCCTGGTAGGAAATCGGTCCGCGGTAACGGATGTCTTCTTCTGCCAAAAGCTCATGCAGCTTGCGTTTCTTTTTCCACATGCACAGGATCCTCTCGTTCTGCCGGATGATCCGTCCGGTATCTATGTATGATTATACCTGCGCGGCGGACAAAATCAATCGTCTGTTGCACACAGGACCGCTTTCTGATACGATGTGCCCGATCCGGACAGCACAGCGCTGAACGCAAGAAGGAATGAGCAAAAATGATACAGGATATTTATCCGAGCACGCTTAAAAATGAATATAAGGCTTATCCGCTGAGAGAGGAGGACAGCGTGCTTGTTTTCAGCGATGAAGGAAAGCTTATCGCAGGCGAAGCTGAGGGGCGGATGATATTTTACACGGGACGCGGGCTGAGGGAGAAGAAAACGGAGTATCTCTTCTCCGTGGATGACAGGAGATTTTTCCTGCTGGCGGAGGATTCCGGGAGCACGGAAAAATACGGGAAAGACAACTTTTCCGCTTATGAAATCAGAGAAATCCGCGACCGCTTTGCAGGGCAGGATGATCTCAATGTTTTCGTTGCCTTTACGGCGTATCATCTATGGAAATGGTACAGGGACAACCGGTATTGCGGAAAGTGCGGAAAGCCGCTCATTCCTGATCCGGTGGAGCGGGCCCTCCGATGTCCGGAATGCGGCAATATGATCTATCCGCGGATCAATCCGGCCGTGATCGTCGGCGTTACAAAGGGCGACACCATTCTCATTACGAGATACAGAAGGGGCTACCGGCATAACGCGCTGATCGCGGGCTTCACGGAGATCGGTGAAACCCTTGAGGAGACGGTGAAGCGGGAAGTGATGGAGGAGACGGGAGTCCCGGTTAAAAATATCAGATACTATAAATCCCAGCCCTGGGGAATGGCCCAGGATCTTCTGGCCGGATTCTTCTGCGATGCAGAGGAAGGATCCGGGATTCACATGGATGAAAATGAATTGAAATATGCGGAGTGGGTCAGAAGAGAGGATATTGTGCTTCAGCCCAACAATCTCAGCCTGACCAACGAGATGATGCGCGTTTTCAAGGAAGGTCTTATCTGATCAGCTGTTTGCGACGCGTTTATTGAACTCTTCCAGTTCTTTCTTCTGCTCTTCCGTCAGATACTTTTCAATTTCCTTATAGCGCATTTTTCCGCCGGCAACCGTTTCGGTTTCGTTCAGATCAATTTCCTTCGTATCCTTTTCCTGATTGGTATTCATGTTATTTTTCTCCTTCATTTTTTTGTTCTGCTTTTCATTCGTGTCCGGGCACAGGACCGCGGACAATTCTATATACGGATCAACCGGCGGCGCCGTCAGTTTTTTTTAAACAGGATTCTGATATCCGGTATAGATCTGCGCCAGCCCGTCATCCTCCATTTCCGTGATGAACCGGCTGAGGGAGATTTTTTCCGCTTTGCAGGTTTCGAGGATTTCGGTGAAGTTCTTCTGGGGATAAACTTCCTTCTCTTCCTCCGATGTTTCGCCTTCGAAGCGGATATTTCCGCCGCCGATACTGAACACCCGGTTGGATCCGATGGGACACCGGGACTATACGACGACAAAGAGGATCTATCAGTCTGCAGAAATCCGGGCAAAAAAAGAAATTACTGATAAACTATAAACTGAAAACGTATCATATTGTCAGTTGGATGTGCATATGAAAAACCGGCAGCCTTTTACAGACTGCCGGTATACGTTTGCGGACGGGAATTACGGTTTACATCAGTCATACTTGCGGGACAGGATTTCCCGGCCGGAGCCTTCCTCCAGCATGCCGAAGAAGAACTTTTCCTTCTGGGGGGAATCCAGGATCCGGACCGGTTTCACCTGGTTGGGGGAGGAACCCTTGTACATCTTGAACTCCCGCCAGAGGGCGTGGGTCTGGGGCTGCTGGAGCAGGACCACCGGATGGCCGATGCTCCGGTCATAGCGGCAGGTGTAGTACTCCACATTCGCCTTGCAGAGCTTTTCCTCAAAGATGCGGGCGTATTCCTCCAGCCGGTCCACCGGCAGGCTGCGGTCCGGCTCCACAAGGAGGACGTACCGCGCCGGATCGGAATCATAATCGATATACAGGCAGTAATCGTAGATCTCGCAGTCAATCGCCTTCGCGAACTCCGCCACCGCGTGGCTCAGGTGCTCCTCCGTGGTTTTTTCCGCGGCCAGGTTCACCATCTGGCTGATGCGGTAGGCGAAGGTGATCTGCGGCGTAGTGTTATGGAAGCCCAGTACCCGGATCACGTCCTTGATGCGGTAACGGTAGAAGCCGGAAAGGTTTGTGATAATGATCTCGTATTCCTTTCCCGCTTCCAGCTGGCCGATGGTCAGGGGATGGGCTTCGTCCGCGGAGCCGTCCGTAGGCAGGAATTCAAAGAAGCAGCTGTCGGTCAGCAGGTCGTATTTCGGATCGTTCATGGCGCTGGCTGCGGCAAAGATCCCTTCCGAGGCGGCATAGACGGAATAATCGATCGGGATATTCCCGATGTACTGCTTGACCTTTTCCGCGTAGATGGCGAAGCCGCCGGTTCCGATGGCGCTGATGTAGGACAGGTTTGGCCAGAGTTTGGGAACAATGGGCGTGTCGAAGCCGCCCTCGAAGATCTTCCGAAGCTCGGCCGCCCGCTTCGGCCGCTTCTTCAGGAAGGGCCGGATCGGATCCAGCTTTTCATCGCTTTCCACCATGTCCGGGTTGACAGTTCCGCTCTCGATGTCGTCGCAGAGCATCTTCCAGTTGTTCTTCATAAAGCCGAACATATCGGAAAGGTTCGTCATGAAGGAGGAGACCATGTAGCTCATGTCCCGGTCCTCCAGCGCGAAGCGGATCCGCATGTACTGCATGTTCATGCCGCCGGTGGGGAAGATGATGGGGAGCGGCGAGGTCAGGAAGAAAGGCATGACCTTCCGGAATTTCCGGATCGCCTGGCCGGAAACGGAGCCCTTGGGGGTGCCGTCCGCCATGGTGGCGGATTCGACTTCCATGGCGTTCAGGCCCCGGCCTACCGGCAGGCGCTGCTGCAGCTGCTCCCGGTAGCATCGGTTCGCCAGGGCAAACATCCGGATGCCGGAATAATCCTGGTAAACGGACATGGAGCGGTCCGTCAGCGGGATCTGCTTCTGGACGCCGATGCTGCCGGAGGTTTCGGCGTACTGCAGCACCGGATAGGCGGTGATCAGGTTTTTTTCGCCTTTTTTGACCATCCGGTCGATATACGGCGCATAATCGTCGTAGGTTGTATACGGTACTTTCTCCTGGTAATCACGGATGGAACGGATTTCGGAAAAACCGTATTTCCGCCCGTATTCCGTGTCGCTGTTGTCCCGCAGAATCTGCATGAGCAGCTGCTCATTGGAACCCATGGCATCCCTGCTGTGCTCGTCCATCCGGCGCAGCGCGGCGCTGCCTTTGATCACCATGCCTTTCAGCATGGCCCAGGTAATCGGTTTACCTGCCTGCATACAGACACCTCTTTTCCTTTACGGTTACGTATATGTAAATTTTTTCCTTGATCCCAATCATCATAACCGAAAAGGGACCGCCGGTCAATGCGGCGCAGGAAGATTCCTGTTGACAGGATTTCCGGCGGGCGGTAAAATAACGGGGAAAGATGATTAGGAGGTCCGGTCCCGTGCTGTGGAAGATGATCGGTGTGCTGCTGTTCAAAGGTGTTAACAAAACCCTGTAAAGGGGGAAGTATGCCTTTTTTCAGCCGGCATCGGCCGTCTGCCGTGTGACCCGGTTCACCTGGTATATATTCTC
>Ga0310690_10001713_pt1 | contig 38095 bp, 53 predicted proteins | sample AusTroGonzalo_MG_2_FD_207661 | JGI IMG/M metagenome (GOLD analysis project Ga0310690, IMG submission 207661) | Bovine rumen microbial communities from tropical cattle in Woodstock, Queensland, Australia - Gonzalo_04 (v2) (version 2) | ecosystem: Host-associated > Mammals > Digestive system >...
CTAGGCCGTCGAACTGGGGCATGGAGAAGTCGTCGCCCTCGCGGATCACCCAAGCCTTGTGCAAGCCGGTCTCGGGCTTGATGCCGACGCCGAATTTGCGGACGAGGCGTTCGTTTCCCACGCCCTGCGGCTTGAAGATTAGGATGTTCCCACGAATGTCGCAGTAGGCTTCGGATGGAATGGTTGCGGGGTTGATTTCGGTCACGGCGATGTTGTGGAGCGACGCGAGGAAGAGGTCGAGGTCGATGTCCGTGAGCGTCTTGCCCTTCTCGCGGAGGAAGGACTGGGCGTAGACGATTGCGTTCAGCGCGCATTTCTTCCCATATTCGGAGTATTCGTAGTCCATGTTGGCCGCCTTGCCGAACAACTCGGCGGAGATGACCTCCTGCTGGCGGGCTGGGGTGAGGTTGCCGAAGCGCGGGTCGGAGACGGAGACGGGCGCGTTGCCCGCCACCGTCGGAACCTTCGGCCTTTGGTTGGTTTTGGTTTCTGCCATTTTCTTTGGCTCCTTTCGTTTTCTTAATTCTACGATCACGTAGGCCATATTCGGCACTCCGCTTATAGCGGAAGCACCGTCGGCCTGTCGATTCCGTCGCGGACTTTGACGCAGACGAGTTGCGCCTCGGTCTTGAGTCGCGTGGCGAAGGTGTCGGCGGAGATTTCGCCGCCCTCGTCGAAGAGGTACGGGAGGTCGGGTAGGCCGAGGCTTTCCTTGATGGCCTCGCAGATGGCGATGCCCGTCTCCACCCGTTCGGACTTCGATCCTGCCGCCCAAGACACGCCGGTGCTTTCGCCTTTGACCGAGTCGTAGATGTAGGGCTTGCATACGGGGTCGAATCCGCCGTTGATGTTCTCCTGGATGAGTTTGATCTTGATTTTGCCGAAGACCTTGGAGACGTTCTCGTCTAGGAGTTTGAGTTTCGCGTATAGGAACTGGACGGCGCACTCGCGCTTCTGCTCGGCGGTCGCGAGTTCCTTCTTCTTCGCGGAAAGTTCGTCGCGTTCGGTGGCGAGTTTCGCCTTTTGGCGTTCGTAGTAGGCGAGGTCGTCGAGTACCTTCTGATACGGGGTTTTCTCGTCCTGCTTGGCGGCGATTTGGGCGTTGGTGTCCTGCAACCCGGCTTGGAACGCGGAGCGGCTTTGCTTGAGTTGTTCGTTCAGGCTTTCGGCCCTGGCGCGGAGTTCCTTCTCCCTTTCGGTTTCGGCGATTTCGCCGCGTTCGGGAAGGGCTTTGGCCTCTTCGCAGATGGCATCGTAGTTCTTGTTGGTTTCTTCGATTTCCTTCTCGAAGAACTCGACCTTGTCCTGAAAGTCCGCCACGGCCTTTTTCTCGTCGATGATCTTCTGGTCGATTTCGGCGCGTTTGGCCTTGTTCGCCTTGCACTTGGCGGTAAGGTCGGAGATTTCGGCGTCGCGCTTTTCCTTCGCCTTTTCGATAGCGCTTTCCACCTTTTCAGTCGGCAACGGCTGACCGCATAAGGGGCAGGTGTCCACGACTTCGATTTCGGCGTCGCGCAATTCGCGGATTCGCTCAACCATCTTCTCGTTGTCGTAGTTGGCGCGTTCCCTTTCTAGGGAATTGATGCGGACGCTGCAATTATAGATTTCTTGCGTGGCGGAGGACTTTTCGCGGACGCAATCGTCCATGTGCTTGACGTTGGCGGCGTGCCTGTTGCGGAGTTCTTCGCGTTTGGCGGCGTAAGGGTCTACGTATTCTTTTGCCGCTCTAGCGTGCTCCGCGATTAGGTCGGCTTGCGCGTCGGAGAGTTTCCGTTGGATTTCCTCGGAGGCCACGTCCGTTCCGTTACCCGACCTTAGCGCGGCGATAGCGGAGTCGATTTCCTCGATGGCGCGCTTTGCGATGGCCACGTCGTCGTCGGTGGGGCGTTCGGTCTTTTCGAGCGAGGAGACGATGGCTTCCTTCTGCGTGATGGTGATTTCGAGGCAGTCGCACTCCTGCTTCAGTTTGCGCTTGAGGTTGTCCACGGAGCCGTTCTGCGCCTTGAGTTCGGGTTCGATGATGGCGAGTTGTGGGTTGGCGGCGAACACGTCCGCGTCGCTCACGTCCCCGACCAGTTTGATGACGAAGGCGCGGAGGGCCGTCCAGTCCTTCCCCTCGCCCATGTCGCCGAGGTAGTTCGGCGCGAGGAGCATACGCACGTAGTCGATTTTGTCGTTGGAGTCGGCCGGGATGCCGAACTTCTCGCGGATTTGGGCGTAGAAGTCCTTGGTGCGCTCGATCTTCGTTCCTTGGATGTAAAGCGTTTGGAAGTGGCCTTTCATCGTGAGGGTGTCGGTTCCGCGCGCCCTGACCCAATCCTCGCCGTAGTCCTTGCGGACGGCGAACTCCTCGCCGTCGACGTCGAACGTGGCCTCGATGGACGTGACGCGCTTGGTGTCGGCCAGAGGCTTGATCGACGGCAGGTTCGACGATCCGTTGAGCAGGGAGTCGTCGAGGAGCACGAAGAGCGATTCGAGCGTGTTGGTCTTGCCGACGTGGTTTTCCCCGACGATGGCGGAGTTGCGTCCGGAGAAGTCGAGTTCGGCGTGCTCGATGTTGCGGTAGTTTGTGAGGCTCAACCGCAGGAGCCTTGCGTTCTTGGGCATGGTTAGTCCTCCTTGTTTTTGTTGATTAGCGAGTTGATGTACGCGGGGCTTTTCTTGGTGGCCTTCGCGATGAGTCCGACGGTGCGGATTCCGGGGCGGCTCTTGCCGTTCTCGGTCAGCACGTATCGGGTGCGGTTGATTCCGATTAGGGCGGCGAACCGTTCCTGCGTCAACGCGTGGTTTGCGCGGTAGGCTTTCAGGAACTCCCCGAGGCTCTTGTATTCTTTCTCCATTTCGTTACCTCCTTTCCTTTGCGACATGATTGTAACATTTTGGAAACGCCGAACGGCACTCAATCGTCGAATCTGATGAAGTGCATTTCGTAGGTCTTTCCGTCGACGGTGATGTCCTTGTTCTTGGCCTTGAGCCGGCGCGCGGCTATCTTCATCGTGACGTTGACGGCCTTCCCGATGTAGGCGGCGAGTTCTCGGCAGTTGTCGAAGATGGCGACCGCGTCGTCGTTGCCGGCGACCTCGGGCTTGTTGTAGAGGCCGATTAGGTATTTTCCCTTGTAGATGCCTTCCATTTCAGTTTTCCTCCTCCAATGAGATGATGGCGCTTTCGTAGAGCCGTACCATTCGGACGGCCTCGTTGATTTCGGGCGTGGTGGCGGCGCGGTCGAGTTTTGCGCGCCATTCGTTGAGTTTCTTGTCGAGGTGCCTGAATTTGCGTTCGAGGGCGGTCATTTTAGGTTCTCCTTGATGATTCTCGCTTCGCCGCCGAGGTATTCGGCTTGGCGGAACTTGATGCAGTCGCTTTGGCTTTTCGCGTTTTGGTCGAAGAAGCGGATCGCGTCCTTCTTGTAGTGGAAGAAGTGGCCTTCGCAGTCGCCGTTCTCCCATATCTCGACCTCGTAGTAGGATTCGTTTTCCGTGTCGAGGTCGAGGATGCTGATTTCGCCGTTGTCGTTCATCGTTTTGTCTCCTTGTTTTTCGGGGAGGTTTAGCCCCCTCCCCTCGGGCTTTTTGTTTTAGAATGAGTAGTCGTAGTATTCGTCCGCGACCCCGAAGGAGATGTTCACATTGCCTTGGAACTTTGTTATTTGCTTGCCGTTTAGGACTTTCTCGAATTGCTTTTCTGTAAGGTTCTGCATCCAGTAGAATTTGGCGAGGTTGACGGCGGCTTCTTCGGTCTTGCAGTTCTGCTTCATGTTCTCGCAGCACTTGTAGAAGGAATCGCGGTCGAACGTCCTGACGTACTTCCATCCATTCTTGGTGAGTTTGATTTCCTCGGGTTTGGCGGATAGGTCGGATTCGTATTTGTAATCCTGCGCGTCGCTCATGCCGTTCTCATCGGTTCGAGTTGCCTTGAGGCGGCGGATCACGATGTTGTCTTGGGATTTGACCTCGACGACTTCGTAGGCGTGGCGGTCGGTGTATAGGTAGACGGTGCAGAGGGTTCCGACCTTGATGTTGTTGAGGGTGCCGTCGAAGTATTTGTTTTCTTCGAGGCGATTTACTAGGCTTCCGATTTCTTTCATTTTCGTATCTCCTTTGCTTTCGCACCATTATATTAAGCCCAAGGAAACATTTTTGCAACATCAAAAAGTAACTTTTTTGAAACTTTTTTGAAGCAAAGGAAAAGAGCCGTTTCCAGGCTCTTTCCTATTTGGATTTGAACGCCTCGTACTCGTCGGGCGTCATCTCGATTTCCTTGTATTCGATGGCGGGCGGAGACGCTTTCGCCGCTTGCACTATCTCGGGCGTTACGACGGCGGCCTTGGCCTTTTCCGCCTCCTCTATGCGCCTGCGCTCTATCTCCTCTATCTTCGCGCGGATTTCGTCGTCCTTGGAGACGGGGACGAACTGACCGCTTTGCTTTTCGATAAGGTACTCGTCGATTTTCTCCATCTTGAAGAGCATCGAGTCCATGTTCTCTCGCATTTCGTCGTTGGCAAGCGTGTAGCCCATGAAGAGCGAGGAGAAGAGCGTCGCCATGCGCCCCGTCGTGTCGAAGGCGATTTGGGCGGCTTCCTCCTTCATCGGGTTGATGGCGGCGAGGGCGAAGATGGCGGTTATCATGAGAACCATGAAGACGCGGTAGATGAGGGCGAAGATTTCGCGCTTCCTCTGGTTGTCCTTCAAATTCGCGTAGTAGGCGTAGCCCGCTCCCTGCGAGCGCGAGGTGAAGTATGAGTACGAAATCTTCTTGAAGCGGAACGAGGAGCGCATGATCCGCAGGAGTTTGTATTGGTTGGCGGTCGGAACGTCGAGTGGCTTGGTGACGGGCTTTCCGTCCTTGCCCTTGCCTACGTAGCACTCGCGCGGCTCGAAACGCAACGCCTTGAAGTCCTCGTCGCTCACGACCATGTATTCGTAATCGGTGATGCCGTATTCGTTCAGAACGGCCTCTATCGCGCTCCTGCGCTCGCGCGGATACAAAACGCCGTCCGCCCATTGCCTGAACCAGTCCTTGTTGACGATCAATGCGCACTTGTTCCCGAAGTCGCGCTTGGTCTCGAAGTAGTCGCCGTACTTCTTGCTCTCGTTCGTGGTCTTGCCGTCCTTGAGCGACATGAGCAAGGCCATGATCGCGATGCACAGGGAGATGGAGAGTTTTGTCGCAAACCGCGTCGCGTCGAAGTGGTCGAAGTCGAAAAGCAACTCGTAGCAGGACGCGAGGACGGAGAGGACGATGATGGAGACGTATGCGAGCCACGTGATGACGCGTTGCTTGCCGAACGCGAAGCCCTGCGCGGCGGCCACGTAGGACTTCTTGACTTTCTTTTCCTTGGCCATCAGAACTTGCCCTTCCTCGATTTATAGAAGACGAGCGCGAACGCGCCCATGAGGACCAGCGCGCCCAACACGGCGAGCGTCGGCCAGTATTTCGATAGCCATTCCGCGAGCGTGTAGCCGCAGAGGTGCATCCATACCAAAAGGCACGCGACCGCGAGGACGACGAAGCCGGCAATCACGCCGGCGAATATCCACGTTTTCCTTTGGATCGTGGACAACCACATCTTGAGTTTCATGAATCTCATTTTGTTTCCCCTTCGGAGTAGTCTATGACGTTGGCGACGGTGTCGATGAGGACAAGGAGCCCTCCGACCGCCTCGCACATGGTGATGAAGAAAAACACGTTCTTGACGCTCATGGCCTCGGCTTCGATTGCGGCGAAGATGCGGTAGCACATGAAGAACGGGAAGACGGTCATGCCGATTTGCAGCGTCTTGGCGATGATGATCGCCCCTGCGTGCTTTCCCTTTTGGATGTTGTTCTCGACCTGCATCGCGGAGATTTTGATGGCGAGGTAAGTGCGAAGTTTCGACCAATATACGACGGTGAAGACGAAGAGCGGAATCCACGCGAACGTCGGCAAGGCCCATTTGCTCGGCACGCGCTGGATATACATGGAGACGGTGAAGACGAGCGGCACGATAACCATGACGACGCGTCCAAAAAGCCCAATCCAGTGGTGCTTGAGCGCGTCAACGAAGTCCTCCCAAAGCGAAACGAAAAAGCCCTTGAAAGCCTTTCCCAACGCCCTTGCGATTTTCTTGAACATCGCCTTACTCCTTGATTCTAACCTTTACCTTGACCTTATTCTTCGCGGTCTCGACGTCCTCTTTCAGAATTTCGATTTTGCCGATGGCGCGTTGGCGTTTGGAGCGGATTCGCGAGGCTTGGGCGAGGTAGGCTTCCTTCTGCTTCTTGTTGTAGGTCGAGGTGGCCAGTTCCTCGAAGAACGCCGCGTCCTCGTCGAGGGAGGACAAAACGAAGTCGGCGATGGCGTTCACCTGCTCGACGGTCTCGTTCATCTTCTTCAGGATTCGCGAGGCTTGGGCGAGGTAGACCTTCGCGTATGCGACGATCTTTGCGATTTGCACGAGGGAGGGCAGGCCGACCGCCGTGATGAAGGCGAGGATGGCTGGGATGTAGAAGTACGCCTTCTGCATGAATTGGTTTAGTTGCTCGAAGAAGTTGTCCATCGCCTATACCTCCGGGAAGGCGACGTCGTCGCCATCGTCTTCGTTTTCGTCGTATTCGCCGTAGATGCGGACGAAGATGTCGCGGAGCACGCCGTTCTCTGCGAGCGCGTCCGCCACCGTCTTTTTGCCGAACAGGACGTCCTCGTCGGCGTTCAAAAGGCTCTGGTCGGAAAGGGGCACGTCCCCTTCCATGACCTTCGTCTTCCAAAGCGTGAAGGCGTTGATGAAGTGCGACCTGCATAGTTTCTTGAAATGCTTGACGTGGCGGGTGAAGGCGTCGAAGCGCGAAACGGCGTCAAGGGCTTCCCGCGCCTTTTTTTCCGCTTTCTCGGAGATGTACGAGGGGTCGACTAGGACGAGGTTGCCTTTGCCGTCGGAGACGACGACGAAGCCCTCCTTGGCCATCCCTAGTTGCTCGGGCGTGAGGAGGATCGCGCCTTCGTATGGGTTTTCTTTTGGCATAATCGGTTCTTCCTTTTTTCCAATTATACCAACATTCTCGACGCGTGCACTAGCGAAGGACGCGGTCGGCGATTCCGAACTCTATGGCGGTTTTGGCGTCCATGCGATTGTCCTTCTCGCACGCCTCGTGGACTTCCTGCGCGGTCCGCCCGCTCGCCTTGGCAATCGCGTTTTCTATCTCCGCCCTAGTCCTCGAAAGATCGGCGGACGCTTCGGCGAGTTCCGATTCTTTTATGGGCAGTCCCTTCTGGAACGTCCAAGGCTGGTGGATCATGATCTTCGCGTGTTCGGTCATGTAGCGGTGGCCGCCGTCGCCGTTCGCGAATATCACGGCGGCGATGGAAGACGCCTCACCGTAGCAAACGGTGTTAATCGGGCATCGGCAGACGTTCATGGCGTCGTAAATCGTCCACCCGGCCTGAACCTCTCCGCCCGGGGAGTCGACGATTATCCATATGGGCGCGTTCGGGTCTTCCCGTTCCATTTCCTTCAGAAGGAGCATGACGCGGATGGCCAAGTCCTTGTCGATTGTGTCGGAGATGAGGATGTTCCGCGCGCGCTGAAAGGAGTCGGCGGTCTTCGCCGATACGTATGGAAGGGCTATGTAACTCGGTACTTGTTCCATGTTTTTTGCCTCGATGGAAAAGGGGAACCGCGCCGAAGCGCGACTCCCCTTGGTTCGGTTAGCGTCTGCCGTCGCCGCCCCTGCGGTCGTAGTCGTCCCTCGGGGAGTAGTTGCCGGTGAAGCGGCCGAGGCGATCGCGTCCCCTTCCCCTGTTGTAGGTGTCGGCGCGGTAGTCCTGCCACGCGCGGCCTTCCTGACCGTCGCGCCCGTCGAGTTTCTGACGGGCCATGCGGTAGTAGGTGTCGGGGTTCTCGCCGAGGCTGTCGTAGTAGTCGTCGTAGGTCGAGTTCATCTCGTATGCGAGGTCGTACTCGTTGTAACGCTCGAAGCGGTCGCCCTGCCTGCGTGCGTAGTCGGAGATTTGCTCGACCGTCCACTTGGGCATCTGGCGGCCGTTGCGGTAGGACCGGCGCGAGACCGCACGGTCGTACTGCTCGCGGTCGAAGTGCGGGCCGTTGACCTTTTCGTAGAGGTCGGCTTCGAGTTCCTCGTGCATGTCGGGGTCGTAACGTTTTACGCTGTGGAGCCAATCCTCCATGATTTCGCGGAGTTGCTCCGGGGAGGCTTTGTATAGAATCTCGTGGTTGTAGTGGGACATACGTTACCTCCTTAGTCGATGCGGATGACGCTCAACGAGACGTTGGACGTGGTGATGGCGACTTCGCTGGCGTTGACGAGCGTGAGGGCGAGCGGCTCGCAGCGGACGCGGACGATGCCGTGAAGGGTGATGGTGCGGACCTCGGTGTCGGGGGTCGTGATGGTCTCCGTGGCGGTAAGGCCGGGAATGGCGATGCCGTTCTGGAAGGCCGTGATGGTGACGTCTCCGGCTTCCGCTGCGGTGAAGGTAACGGTGGCCGTGACCTCGTAGTAGCCGGGGACGGAGGTGGTGATGGAGTCGGATCCGAGTTCGATTCTCGGAGTGATGCGCCTAGCGGTCGTGGCGAGGGGCAACGCGCCTCCCGCGAGAACCGTAGCCGCAGTGGGGGTGATGGCGTAGATAGCCGTCTGGATGCAGTTCATGTTTTTTCCTTTCTTTAAGGTAAAGGGCCACCGCTTACACGATGACCCCTTGTGGTTTTTGTTTGGCGCATGGCCGTCCCGCAAAGGGTTCGTTTTTCGCATCGGTTTTACATCCCGATTAGATGTTGCCGCATCCGCAGCCGCATCCGCCGCACTGGCAGAAGGGCGACGGGCCGGCGTTGTAGGTGTATCCGTTCGGATAACGGACGACGCCAGCGAGTTGGTTGGCCAATTCGAGCGACTGGATCTTGCCCTGAAGGGCTTCGATCTTGTTCTCGGTGATGGCGTCGAGGATGCGCTGGGTCTGCGCGGTGGTGTTCGCGTTGATCGCAGCCGTGTTCATCGCGTTGGCGTAGTTGACGCCATCGATGGCGCGGAGCGTGTCGCAGCAACACTTTTGCTGGGCGGTGCCGAGGGCCGCGAGGCTCATCTCGACGTCGTGGATCTCGCTGTTGAGCGAACCGCCGACGCGTTCGATGGCAGCGATGGTGCTGGCGGTGTCGGTGGAAATCGCGGCAAGGATGTCGCGGTTCTCGGACTGGAGTTCCGAGAAGTTGAAGCCGTTGTTTACGTCTTCCGCCGTCGCGGGGCGATAGCCGAGACCCTGACCGCCGAATCCGCCGAAGCCGAAGCCGCCGGACATGAGGGCGAGGATGGCGAAGAGCCAAAGGCCGTCGCTGAATCCGCCACCAAAGCCACCGAAGCCACCGCCTTGGTAGCCGGTGCCGACGGGGAGTACGGGTTGGATGCCTCCACTTTCGTTCATGGTGCTTTCCTCCTTTCTATAACCCGGCTTCTAGCCGTTGTTACCTTGTTGAATTTCCCTGATGAACTCGTCAGGGTCGATTCCGCGTTGTTTGGCCATCTCGCGGAAGATGGACTCAGGGTTCCTCCCTTGGCGGAGCAGGGCGTTCACCTGCGCCATCCTCGGATTGGACGCCATCATGTTCTGCATGGCCTGCATGGGGTTCTTGCTATTGAATACGGACCTATAGACGTTGCGGACGTTCGCCATGTTCATCCCGCCTTGCGGTTGGGCGGGTTGCGAGGGCATGTTGGGCCGTCCGGGGGCGGGGCGTCCGAACGCCGCGAAGGGGGAGGTCATTTGGCTTCCTCCTGCTTCTTCTCCTCGCGGGGCGCGATCGCCTTCTCAATGGCCACGAGCCTGTCAACGATCGAGGCGAGTTCGCCCTTGGTGACGAAGTTGGCCGTCTCGGCCTTCTGGCGTTGGGCGCGGATGCCTTCTTCGGTCGTTTTGGACAGGGCGTAGAAATCGATGAAGCACTGGCCGATGCCGTTGGCCGTCTTGATGTAGCAGGCGGCGTTCTCCGTATCCATGAGGATGGCGGTGCGGTTCGGCGCGACCGCGAAGGACTTCGCGCCCTCGATCCCGTTCACGAAATCGAAAGTGGGCTTGGCCTGCGGCGGCATCTGCGGTTGCTGGTACGGCTGTGCGTATGGTTGCGGATATGGCATGGAAGGGCCGAACGATTGTTGCTGGTAGGGGTTCGGCTGCTGGTACGGGTTGTACATGGCGTTTGCCTCCTTGTTTCCTAAAAGGTAAAAAGAAAAGCGGACTTTTTCAAATCCGCGTTCGCGCCAATTTGAGGTGGCGTTTGCGCCATCTACCTCTTTCCGTAAAGGTCTTCGGCTATTTCGGTCAGCCTCCTGTCCACGCTCCTAGACGGTTCGTTGCGGTATTCGGCTATGTATTCTATCTTCTCGCGCACCATATACATTTGGATCATTCTAATCTCGCCGTCGTCCGCGTAACCCTTCAGGCGCATGATGCCCTTGATGTGTCTCGGGTCTAGGTTTCCCTTGAACGCCACGAAAAGCATCGCGTATCGGTCGGTCTTCGCGGCCTTGCGGTACATCATGAGGTCGTGGAGTTCCCAATAGAGGCGGAAGCCCAACGCGAGTGCGCATCCGTACAGGAGTGAAACGATTATGGAAACGATGGCGGAAGGCGCGAGGAACGTCACGCCCCAGAACGTAAGCGCGCCGATCGTGACGCACGATAGTTCCGACTTGAAGTGCAAGGAGTGGGAGAAGCCCAAAATAAGCCTCGTCACGCAGAACGCGATATACATAATGGTGAACTCGATGCCTCTGCCGCTAAAAGCCGGGACGAAGGCGATAACGATAAAGGCCACCGTCTGAATGGCGATGACCTTCGCTTTCAGGAAAGCAATCCTCCGCCTTAATTTAGGGGAGATGGAAGAATTATTCTTCTTCGGCAAGGACTTCCGCGAACATTTCGTCAACGTCGGGGAAGACCCACCAGCAGGGTGGCAAGTCCATTGTCTTTCGTCTCCTTTCTCCCAAGGTAGCAATAGCGTTAGGAATCCAAACGCCAATGATAGGGCTATGTGGTATTCGATGCACATGGCATAGTAGAACGAACTTGAGAACGTATGCCATAGGTCGAAGCATTTTGTCCTGAACAGGCTTATCGCTTCGTTGAGAAGTAGCGACAACGCGATTGCGATCACGAACCGCAAGACGCAATGCAGGACGTACTTCTTGTCCTTCTTCTTTATGCAATAAATCCCGGAATAAATCAAACACGCGCTCACGCCACATAGCAAAGTCGTGAAAGACGGGATGGCGTGCGTGGTGAAGTAGAAGACGGTGCAAAGCAAAAGCAGGAAGGCCGTGTATATTCCAAAGAACGCCAGAGATGGTTTCCTTTTCGTCACGAAGGCGCAAACGATCGTTTCCTCCACCGCCGCGACTGGAGCGGAGAGAAGCCATTGCAAATCGCGTTCCATCAAAAACGTCTCGATCGCGTCCAGCCTCGCGTTGTAGAAGGCGAGAATGAATAGGTCGCTTCCGCAAAGGGTGCAAACGATCGCGACGGCGTAGACCAAAATCAAAAGCGCGAGGTTCGCTCCCAGCACTTTCGTCCATTCCCTCTTTGATATGCCCAAAGGATTGTTGTAGTTAACGGGTTCCTGCTTCATAGTTGGTGTCTCCTTATTTGTTCAAGTTTTTTGAAGTAATCATTGCACCTGCCAGTTCTTCGCCGTGGCGATGGCGATGTCCTCGGCGGTGAGTTTCGCGAGATTTGTTGCGCCGATGGTGATGGTTTGGGTAGTCGAGGGTGTGCCTAGGGAGTTGAAGAGGTCTACAAGTGCTTGTCTAGTGTATAGAGATGAACTTACGTCAACGTTAGATGTTACTCCCATTGCTATCAACTTTTCCAGATTCGGTGCATAAAAACTTCTTGCCATTGTATTTCCTCCGCCATTAGGAAACGACATTGATAATCTCTTTAATGTGCTTGAAACAAGCCATTGATAACCGTCGCAATATCCATTGCCAAATTCAAAATTCGCTTCAATTAGTTTGTTTTGTTCAAAAGAAGTTTTAAGAATACCCACATTTGGCATTGACATCTTGGAAATAAATACAAGATTTGAACAGCCATTCATCCATTCTCGACAATCTACGCCAGTGAATGTGCAGGGAGGAACGATTATCAAATTCTGGTCGTTTGTCGATTTGGACGGGACCCAAGTCCTTGCATATACCAACGCCTCGTCCAGGGTCTTGTTCAACGAAAGAATCTTGGCCATGATGTCGCCGTTCTTTTCGATGTCCACGTTTCCCGCTTCGTAGCAGGTTTCCAAGATTTCCCAATCCTCAAACGCGTTCTGTATGGCTTGTATCGACCCGCTCTGGTACTCCGTGAACCACTCCGGCACGACGGCCTTCTCCGCGCTTGCGAACTCGGGGTATTTCGTCAAAGTAGCCTGCACGATTTCGGGCGTGAGAGTGTGGGAGGTGTTTTCGTCGTAGTAGATGGTCGCGGTGGATAAAGTAGGACGCTCTATTGTGTGGATAACGTCCGCGCCTTTCGCGAACGTGCCCGTTCCTTGGTTCGTATAGAACACGTCGTTGACCGCATCGTATAGGCCGATTTCGCCGTCGGCTTTGCGGTAGCATGGAACGAAGTCGCGAACTAAGGTGCCGTTATCATATAATTTGCAGAAATATAATTTACCAACAAATCTTGCTCCTGGGTCGCCTCCAAAAACCCAAATATTTAGGGCTGAATTGATTTCGCTTTGATATGCAGACGATGTAGACGAACCATTTACTGTTAATGTTTTTGTTGATGATGCGTAATCATAAACCATAGTTATGTCTAAGGTCTGTTCACCAGAATACGTGGCGCTAATGACGCTACTATTGCCAGCGTTGAAACCAAAAACATACCCTGAATAAAGCCCAAGATTGAAGCGCTTACTGTCTATTGAAGGAATATTGTCTACGACTCGTTGCTCCGACGAAGGCATGCTTGGCGTAAATATGGTCGTTTCAATTTTCAAATTACTGCTGAGCAAACTGTATGCGCTATTTATGGCTTGCGTTCCACTACTCTCAATGTATTCGACTTCCTGATATGCAGACGGCACTTTAATATCGCCGTATTCGATTTCCTCGCAGTTCTCGAACAGCGCGAAAATAAGGTCGAAGACGCCGGTCTCGAAGTCCATGTAATCGGGCGGGACGATGATTTTCCCAACCGTCGAGGCTATTCCGCCCGCGTTCTCGTAGAAGAGGCGGACGAAGGAGGCGGTAAGCGTCGTGTTGCCGACGAACGGGATGGTGGTCTCGTTCTGCAATATCCACGAATTGAACGTAAGGTTCTGGTAGGTCGAGTAAACGGGGTCGGCCTCGTAAGACGATTTAAGCGTATTTGGAACGATGGCCACGGCGTCCGCATCGGGTAGTCCGCTGACGACCTCCTCCGTGTTCCCGACGACGTAGACGGTGCAGTTGGGGAAAAGCACGCCGAGTGGCGGGATGATGTCCGTTACGTCGCTCGGGACGTAGTAGGAAAGCCTGTCGGGGTTTCCTTCGAGAAACTCCTTCTCGGTCGGCGTGGCGGGTAGTCCCTCGACCTCGAACGACTGGTAGGCGTCCAACCCGTCGTTGAACGGGTAGTACTTGCCGATCACCGATACCTTCTTCGGCGCGGTCTTCAGGTTGCTTTTGTATACGACGCGGATAAGCCCCGCGCCTTTCTTGTAAACGGACATTTATTCTACCTCCTCCCAATAACGCACCGCGACCCCGTTCGTCACCGTGCATTTCAAAACGTATGTCCCGTCGACACTTGGGGCTGGCGGGATGTCGCCGACCACGTCCTTCGCGGGGTAGTCCAAATCGGGATTCATAGGGAATTTGTAGGTTTCCCCCGCCGCTTCGGCCAAAGCCTCTGACGCGTAGACGGTGACGATCTTCTTCCCGGCTGCGAAATGGACGCCGAAGACGCCGCCGTTGTCCAACAGGTTGAACTCGGCCTGCGTGATGGCGTATGGGTAGTTTTCGATGTCGTCTTCGAGGTTGATTTGGCGGATGTTCTCCGCGCTGACCCTGCCCTGCTCGGCTGTCTGGCGGTCGCTTTCCTGACCGAGTACGGCCATGACCTCGGATGCGGCGAATCCGCCATCCACGGCCTTCTTCGTCGCCGCGTCCCATTTAAGGATGTGGTCGTTGACGAGCGCGCTTGTAGGTGCGCGCCCCATAGCCGAGATAAGCGAAACCGGGTCGATGTCTATGATGTTGCCGTTGCTATCCCTCACGGCGTCGCATTTGCCGAAGACGAACTCATGCCCGTAGAGGCCGTAGAAGAAGTCTTTTTCGGAATCGTATTTCGTGAAGGCGGAGCCGGCGTAGTTCGAGGATAGGTCGCTCGTGTTCCCCTTCATGAACTCGAAATAATGGCTTTCGATGGAGGAAGATGTGGAATAGGTGGTTTCCGATACGAACTCGCGGACGGTGATCTTCGCCGCCTTGATTTCGCCGAACTCGCCGTTGGAGAAGTCCATAGCAGTCGCGAGGGCATCGACTTTGGATTGGGCGGTGGAGGCGGCGGAGGAGATGGCCTCGGCCTTGGCGGTCGCGACCTGCGAGGTGGTTGCCAGCGTATATTGGTCGGTCGTCCCCTGCTCGTTGGGCGCGTCGTATGGGAACGAGTAGACGGCATATCCGAGGTTGACCGCTCCGAACTTGAACCGCGCCCTGTCCTTCGTAAGCGAGGAGAATCCCTCCCCGTCGGAGTTTTCCAAGAGGACGATGCCGCCAGCGAACGAGGCCGCCGCGTTGAAGCGTTCGGTTCCCGCGTGGGTATTTGCCCCGGTAAAGTTGTTGTTGGAAGCGAGGAAGGTCGCGATGGCTTCGGAGATGTGCTCGGTGGTCGCGATCGTGTAAATCGTGTTCCTTCCGCTTTCGCTTCCGCTATACGGGAAGACGTACTCCGAAACGTAACCTGCGGTCGGCCCGATGGCAATCTTGATGTTGCTCTTGCCGTTCGCGTGTAATCCCGCCGCGACGTTGATTACGGAGTTAAAAGAGGTAGTGCCTCCAAAAGAAACTGTGCCCGCGCTATTAAAACTTACCGTTCCAGTGAAGAGGGTGGTGGCGGAGACGGTGTTGAAGCCGGCGAGTTTTACGTATGTTTCCTTGATGCGGTTTCCGTCCTCGTCAGCCACGGCTTTGTACGCCGCGCCGTTCTCGTCGAAGAAGGAGTCCACGTAGGACTTGGTGGCGACCTTGATGACGGTCGGCGTGCTTCCGCTCTTGAAGCCGACGTAGATGTTGGACGTGTTCGTCGTGCCGGCCGAGCCCGTGGGGGTACTTTCAACGATGAATACGTCCTTGGTGTTGCGGTATTCGCCCGAGAAGAGGACGGGTTTTTGGCTTCCCACGAACATATGCAAGGACTGCGCCACAAAGCGGTCGCCGTCTTTGGGGTCGATTTCGTTTTCCGAATAATAGGACAAGATTGCGTCGTAGAAGTCCTCGGCGCTCGCTTGGGAGGACAGGGTAAGGACGGTTCCGCGCTTCAACGCGGCCTCGTCCAATTCGGCGATAAGACCTTCGAGAGCGGCGGCCTCATCATAGGTCAAGGTCGAGTCGGATACGTCTACCTCGGTTGCTTCGACGTTGAACGAGTAGGAACCCTGCGCGGCGATGGTTCCGCCCGTCGAGGTGATGGTGACGGTGGCCTTGGCGGTTCCCGGAACGGCAAAGTACCACGAGGTGTTCGCGGTAACAACGAACGCGTTGGGGTCGGTCGATGACGGTGACATGACGACGTTTTGGACGGTTTTGCCGTCGGGACGCTTGAAGTGGAGTTTCGCGACGTATTCGTCGTTCCTGCGCCCCGTGAAGACCGCCTTGAAAGTTACCTCACCCGCGCCGTCGCCTTGGCGGATTCCGACGGCGGAGCATTGGTTTTGGACGATCGCGCCGTCCGAGGTGAACGTGATTATTACCGATTTCGCCATGCTGATGACCTCTGATTATTTTCTATCGTAACACAACGCGGAATTTCTAACTATAGCGTGCTGTCGACGATGTGCTGGAGCGCGACCGAACGCCTCACCGCCTTGTCGCGGGTGAGCGAAAGGTTCACGAAGACGTCGGTGGAGTTGTAGACCGCTTCCTTCCTGTTGACCGCGAAGAGGATTTTTCCGTTCGCGTCGATGAAGCCCCAGCAAGCCGCCATCGTACCATTGGCATAATAGACTCGGAAGCAGTTGTCGGCGTATTTGGATATGGTGACGTTTGCGGGATCGTTGGTCACGGTCGCGTCGGACGGAACGTCGTCCTCGTCCTCGTTCAGGAGCCTGTTGAGCGTAAAGAGGCGGATGGATTTCTCGAAGTATTGGAGCCCCGTCTTCGTGGGGTTTACCTTGGCGACGACGACGCGAGATGCGATGCTTCTCAAAGCAGGAACAAGGTTATCTTGGCTTTCTAAATATCCGTCCATAATAGCGAATTTTTCGCCATCGTCTACCGCCGAATAATTCCATTCGTAGGTTGCTCCTTGTGCGGAAACGGCCTTTGCGTATTGCAATTCAGAATTATTTGAAATAAGAAAACCAACATAAAGATATGATGACGATGCCGACGGAAGTGTGGCCGTTGTTTTAATGTCTCCAGTGGCTAGGATTCGGAGCCCCGAATATCCTTCTTGCTCTCCTTGGAGGAAGTGGTGGTTTTCGACCAAAACTTCCTTCACGATGATGGTAGGCTCGTCCGCGCAATATTCGATTTCGGCGGTAAGGGCGAACGTCTCGCGATTGTCTTTGATGATTTCCTCGTCGACGTACATGCTCGTCTCGATGTCGTTGCCGTTGGTGATGATGGGCTTTTCCCGGCCTTTTGATATAACGGCATCCTTAAAATCTTCGTCCGCAAAACCCGAAACGTCAGGCCACCAGTTTTCGATTACGTGAGCCGATCCTATTCTATATCCGCCCCATACGAACTCTCCTCCTGCTGGGTCGATGTAAGGTGAAAAACCGACGACGGCGCGAACGAACTCGCCGTTCGCATCCGCATATGGAAGGATGCGGTTTACGTATCGGGAGCCGTCCATCTCTATTTTTTCGCCAACGGAGTAGTTATCGGCGAGCGTTACGCTTAAGGAAAGAGAAAGCCCAGTTGCGGAGACCTGACAATCGACCGCGTAACGCGTCGTTCCCGTGGTCTTCGGGTAAACGGTGTTGTCGGAATCGATAGTCGTGAACGTCGCGTACTTGATGGATTCGTCGTTGTAGAAATGGTAGAGGGCGGAGAGGATGGTTTCCGGGCCAAAGTCGTAATAGTTAGGCCCTTTGGCGAATACTATGCCCTTGTTGCGAAGGGCGGTGATGTCGCTTTTGGACGTGCGCGAGAACTCCGCGTACAACTTGGCGTTATCGTGCCTCGTGAGGGCTTCCTTGCCGCTTGCGATTGCCCACGAACGCGCCTTGGAGCGAATTGCGGTGAAATAGTTTGAAAGCACGTAGTTTTCGGTCGCTAGGAGGTGAAAGTGGATGCAGTCGTCGAAGTATTGGATTTCGCGCGAAAAGATTACCGCTCCTTCGTGGGTCTGTCCGAGTTCTGGAACGTCGTCGTCCTCGAAGCAGGTTCCGTTGATTTCCTTCACCTTGTTCGCGAGGCGGTTGGCCTTGAAGTACTCGAACATTGATTGCTGTCTGATGTCCACGTAGGACGAGCCTTGGTTGTCGAAGGCGGAGGTTTCGCAGTTACGCAAAGGAAGTTTTTTGCCCGCCTTCAGGTTGACCTCGCCTTGGGTGAGGTATTCGACCTTGAACATGACGTCGCGGTAATCGACATAAGTAAAATTATCATTCACAAACGAGGTATTCTCAACATAGCCGCGAAGTATATAAGAGATTGCGGTTTCTTGATGTTGGCCTCCGAAATCAAAGACTTTACCAAAACCATCGATGGCGCGGCTTCCGCGCGTAAACCATACGTTTGCGACTTGCCTTGTTTTCGTGTTGTCGATAAAACTTTGACTATCTGAAAATCCTACGGGAATCGGAGAAAGAACATCATAGGCCATTTTTTCCTTAATTGATTGCGTCATGTCGACTTCGCGAAAATATCTATGTGTCGTTCCTCCCGCTCCTCCCGTGACGTATGAATATAGGAAGGTCGCCGTTACCTTTTTGATCTCGTAGATGGGCTTCTGCGTGACGATTTGCATGTTGTCAACCGTCAGAACCGCCTGATTCTCGTTTCGCGCCGAAATATATTCGACAACTCGCGCTGGTCGGCTCGAAATCGCGTTCTGCATGTTGACCTCTAGGTTTTGGTTGTAGTCCTTCGATGTCATCGAACGGACTACGCGGACGAAGTTGGACGAATCGGCGACGCCTTTTCTTTCGCGGAGGTCGATTAAGCCGATTTCGTGGTTCTTGATGACCGGGATGCAGTCGTCTACCTGCATGAGGTCGGTCAAAACCTCCGATAGCGTCGGCCTGTTCCAAGAAAATTCTGGACATTGTATAGACGAGAAGCGGTCGCTGACCTCCTGCGATACCGTCCACTTCTGCTCGTAGTCGAACGAGTTTCCGCTTGTGACTTTGATGCGCGGCGCGTATTGGAAGAGGTAGTCCTCAATGGCTTGCATGACGGTCTTCCCCGTTCCGTCGGCGTGGCGCGTTATGGAAAGGTTGGGAAGGGTGACGCGTTCGAGTTCCTTGGTCTCGGAGAAAAGGGTGATGGTCGTGTCGTAGACGGGGTTGTCGCCGAAGCCGATTTGCTCCTCGGCAAACGAATCGACCAACATCGGCTTGTCGTTGATCGCGACGCCTCGGCAGGTTCCCGAAACGATGACGAAGTCGAAGGGCTCAACGTCTAGGTGGGTCTTCGTTCGGACGATGACCGTGGCGGAATCGCGCGTCTCGTTGTATTCGTCGCGGTAGACGATTCCGTTCTTGGCGGTTAGTTCGACGGGGGTTGACCCTCCGTTGTATAAATAAATCTTCAAAGCCATGTCAGTTCTCCGTTCCACGGCTTCCGTCGGTGTGGACGTTGCCGCTCCTTTGGCGCGCCATCGAGGTATTGATTTCCTCGTTTTGGTAGTTGATCTGGCGCGATATTTCCTGCGTGATGCCGCGGACGGCCAGAGACGCGGTCGCGATTACCGCCCCGACCCAGCCCCCCGCCATCGCGCCCATAGCGACGGAGGAGACGCCGTTTAGGGTTTCTAGGGCGCGGTTGATGTTTCGTTGGGTGATGTAGTCGCCAGTGAAATTGCCGACGTTGGACAGACCAAACTGGACGGCTTGGCGGACGTTGCCGATGGTGGCGTGGACGAAAAGGGAGGTCGTCGCCATGCGCGCGGTCTCGGGCGATTTCTCCCTTTGGAGGACTTCGGCGTTCCCTGCCTGTTGTTCCGCGCTTTCGCTTGTGATCCTAACCTTGACGTTCGGCATCTTCCCTTACCTCACGCGTCGTATTGGCTGAAGGAAACCTGCAAGGACGGAATAGCGCCCCTTACCGAGTTGAACGTCGCCCCCGAGACGATGAACGCCCCCGTGAACGTAATGGGGTTCGTATCGCCTAGCGTAATCGTCAGCGAGAACGAGGCGTTCTTGTCCTTCGAGCCCAAGACCACGCCCATCACGTCCTGCGCTAGGGCGGTCTTCTGCGGTGCCATAGTCAGCGAGAAGGAGAAAGCCGCACCGCTCGCGGTCGACTTCATGAGCGATTGGCCGCTCTTGTTGTTGGAGTTGAGTTCAGCCACGTAGTTGACGGTGGCTTGCGCGAACTCTACGGTCTCCCCTTTGTAAGCGACTGATTTGACGTCGAGCAAATCGGTCAGGATTCCGAATCGGACGTACTGCACGACGCGCACGCCGTGGTTCGGGCCGATTTCCAAGTCGCGCTCCATGATTGTCGGGCTCATGTACGAGCCGACCACGTTGTAGATGGTGACGTTTCCGTCCGGGTCCTCGGATTCGCTCACGAAGGTCTTGCCCGTTTCCGTCTTGGCGAGTTGCGTCAAAACTGCGAGGACTTCCTCGGGGTTGTTGGTGTAGGCCGAGATCTCGTAGGTGATGTTCGCGCTGATCGTGCCGACGTCGCCGGCCATCGCGGAGACGACGATGACGCGGGCGTTCACCGCGTCCAACTTGCGTTCGTTGGAGACGGAATAGGACTCTATTTCCATTGCGGCGCAGATGGCGTCGAGTTTGGCTTGGAAATAGGCCGCCGCATCGAAGTATTGGTATGGTTGCATGGTTTATCCTCCGTAGGTGAATTTGGGCGTCACGATGCCGAACGCGGTGAGGTCTTCCACGTTCTTCGCGGAGCAGAAGGCGGCGACGGCTTGGGCGGTCATCTTCTGAACCCATCCAGCCCATTTGCCGCGCTCGTTGGTGTAGGAGGCGTAATCGGTGGCAATAACCACGTCCACCGTCTTTTCGTCGATGGCTATGACGGCTATGGAGCGTCTCATGTTCCCAGATCTCCAAAGCCTTTTGTCTTTGACCATGTACCCCCTCATCTGTGACGCGACGTTCCGCGCTAGGTTCACGAGATCGGAGTTCATGATCCGAGCCCCCGAAGCGTGAGCGTGTATTTGATGTTGGGTCGTTTGGAAAGGCGCGTGACGGAGGAGTCGTTGGCGGTGATTAGCGGTGCCTCCACGATGAAGATGGTGCCGTCCTCGGAGACGACGTACATATCGGGGCGCGCCATCGAAAGGTCGTCGATGGTCTCGATCTTCCCGCGATACTGCAAGACGGTCGAGACGTAGCCGTTGACCGTGGGGCGTTCCCAGCGGAACTCCTCCACGTCACGCGAATGGAAGCGCGCGAGGAAAGGCGCGTCAGGCTTGAGGCGGAGGGTGTTGCCGTCCACCGCGTCCGAGGCGTAGAGGTAATAGGTGTCGCAGTATCGGCTTCGGTTGCCGATGTTTCTAAGGTCGCGCATCTTCTTCTATCCCCTTCCCCTTATACGTTGGCGAAACCAGCGAGGCGGAACTTGCGGAGCGCGCGCCTGGACATCTCGACCTTGGAGTAGTCCGTAACGATGCCGAGGTCTACGTTGACCCCCGCGTTCTGCGCGAGGTTGCCGTTTTCGAGTAGGTAGTCGATTTGCTCGATTACGCCCTCGCGGAAGAGGTGTTGCCTTTCGTCCGTCAAAATCGGGTCTGTGGGGTCGCCCTCGTCAGGCCATGAGTCCAACTCGAACGCGCGGTATTTCTCCTTGAGGTAATCCTCGCAGTAGTCGGTCACGTCTTCGATGAAGCGTTTGGACTTGTTGCTCGCGTCGTCGAGGTCGTGCAGTTCCTGATCGAGGTCTACGCCCTTGGCCTTGCGGTATTCTTCCTTGGTGATGTACTTTTCCATATCGTTGCCCTTTTTTCAAATTATAGGGCGTTCGGAGGCAAAGAAAAAGCGCGCCTTGTCGGGGCGCGCTCCCTCCCGTTGTTTTCGGTAGGTCAGTTGACGTACTGGATGTAGACGGAGTCGATGGCGTTGCTCTTCGCGTTCGGGAAGACGAAGGTGTCCCAGAGTTCGCGGTGCTGGTAGAGGTAGCCGTCGCCCTCGGTGTGGTTGCCCGGCTCGAAGACGTAGATGGACGCGATCTTGTGGACGGTCTTGACGGTGCGGGTCGAGGCAAGAAGAAGGTTAAGGTCTTTCCCAGCGAGTTTCTGCCAAGCGGTGTCGGTCTCGACTTCGGAGGCGACGGAGGACTTGGTGAAGCCGTAAGTGCCGGCGGTGGAGTTTCCGTAGGCGAACTTCGTGGCGAAGCGGTCAAGGTCGATGACCTCGAAGACGGGGACGCCGTCGACGTTGGCGACGCGGGTGGAGATGGAGAACTCCAAGTCGGAGATGGTCGTCCACTGGATATTCGCCTTGTCCCCGAGGGCGAGTTCGAGGAGGCTCATGAGTTCGGTGCGGACGTAGCAGATGAGGCTGTTGCGGTAGCGACGGACTTGGTCGATGGCTCCCTTGATGTCGCCGATGATGGTCGACTTGGTGTAGGTGTTAAGAGCCTTGGCGGTAGCCTTGGAAGCGTTGACGGCGGCTTCGGAGACGCGCTCGAAGAAGCGGGCGTCGAACTCGGGGACGGCGTTGGTATCGACGAAGTTCCTTGCGACGTTCTCGATGGATGCGGTCGCGTTGGTTTCGTCGACGTTGGCGCGGTCGATAAGGAACGAGGTATCGCGGTCATGTTCGAGCGTGTAGGCATGGTCGGTCTCGGTGATGGTTCCACGGTTCCAGCCACCCGAGCGCGAATGGTCGCGGAAGCCGGTGGTGGAGAGGCCAGTGAAGTGGAACGTCTTGGCGTCAAGCCATTTGACGTTGGAGGTGATGAAGGGCGAGGTGAGCGTTCCTTGGATGATTACGTCAAGGAGTTCGCTTTCCCACACTTCTGCGTAGTTGAAACTATCGGGCATTGTTGTTTATTCCTTTCTTGGATTGGGTCGCCCCTGTTTTTAGTGGCGGTTCCAAGGGTGGTTTTGAACCCTCTGGGGGGGCGTGTAACCGCTCTGGCTGCCTCCTCCGCCTTCGCCACCCGTGTTGACGTGGGTGGGGGTGGGTTTGCTGGGCAGCGTTTTCTTCTGCTCGGCGGCGTATTGGGGGTTGTCCTTGAGGTAGTTCTTGACGTTTTCCTCAAGTTTGGCGTCCTTCTCGCCGCGCTCGATCTTCCCGGATTCCACCTGATAGCGGACGAACTCCGCCATGTCGGTCTTTACGCCGAAGCCCTTGAGTTTCTCCTCCAGGGCGGTCGCGGACTTGGCTTTCTCGTTGTCATCGCGATACTTCACGAGGTCGTCGTAGTCCTTGTACTTGGCGTTCGCGTCGTCGCGCTCTTTCCGCGCTTCGTCGCGTTCCTTGACGGCGGTTTCGTATTTCCCCTTCCCGACGTATTCGCCGGATTCGAGGTCAACGAGTTTGCGGTCTTTCAAGGCCGCGTTCGCCTCGTCGAAGGTCATCCCTTCCTTGTAGGCGGTTCCGAGCAGTTCTTTCAGTTCGGGCATGATGTTTACTCCTTGCGTTTTTTAAGCGAGGTTCACTCCTCTTTAAGTGACCGATATTTTAAGCGAGTTCGGTGTTCTCGCCTAAATTATAGACGATGTACAAGGGGTGTTTACAACCCCAAAATGCGGACGCGTTCGGGAAGGTGAAATATTTTTGTTTCTTTTTTGTTTCTTTTTTGTTGCGTTTGGTTTTGGGCGATGCTAATATAATGGTGCCGAAGGGCAAAGGAGATAAGAAAATGCAAAACATAGAAATCAAAATCGCCATCAACGGGCAAAAACAACTCACCATCGGAAAGACCTACACCATCTTCGGACAGAAGAGGGTCGCCGCCGGATTCTGGGGCGACGGCATTGCCTTCGTCAACCAGAAACCGGCCAAAGCGGAAGATGCCGGCATCTGGCTCTACACCGTCCCCGAGGTCGCAGAGTTCTACGAGGAAGGAAGAATCAAAGGTTTGGAAAACATCGACTAAATACAAAGGAGAAAGAACAATGAACATCACCGAACTCGAAGCGAAATTCATCAACCACATCAAAAAGGACTTCCGTTCCTACAACCTCGGGTCGTTCACCGACGAAAGCGTGGACGAATACCTCCACTATTCCGAAACCTTCCCGATCGACCCAAAGCAAGCGCGCGGAGTCCTGACCTCCCTCAAACGCAAGAAGGTCATCGACTACTGCAACGACCCCCATTGCTGGAACCCCGTCTACATTGGCGAGAGATGGGCGGAAGCCCTCGCCATCGCCGAAGGACGATAAGGAGGAAGCGAACATGACCCCCAAGGAAAGACTGCTGAAAAGGTTGCCGAAGGAATACCGCGAACGCGTGGCAGACCTGACCGTCGAGGACGACCTCGTGGACGGTTGCAAGTACCTCCTGTCTTGGACGGAGAGGTTCACCGACTGCGGCGGAGACGGGATTGGCTCGTGCTTCCCCGTCCGCTCAATCGACGAGGCCGCCGAGTACGTCAGGCACAACCTGTACGAAGCCGCGTAAACCGAAACTAAAAAGGGAGCCGCAAGGTTCCCTTTTATTTTTTTTCGAGTTCTCCGTCAACTACCTTGTAGTCGTACTTTACGCCGACGTCCTCGGCCATGAGTTTGGCGTTCTCCCTCGCGTAGTTGCGTTCGAGGATGCCCTTGTTCTCGCGGATGAGGTCGCGTTGGCGTTTCTGCCATTCCCTTACCTTCCTGTCGGCGGCTTCGCGTTGGGGCGACATGATCCGCGTGGAGGTCTCGCCGTTTATCTTGGAGGCTGTCTCGGAGCGAAGTTTGTACTTCCGAATCATGCGCTCGTTCAGACGTTGCTGTTGGAGGGCGCGGTAGTTCTTTTCCTCGTAGTCTCCGAACTTGTAGCCGTTGTCCTCGACGATCTTGGACGCGGACTTGCCCGACATGACCTCCTCCACGGTCAGGGCGTGGAAGTTGTGGCGGCAGTTCGGTCGGCTCGTGAGGTAGGGCTCTCCGTTCACCACCTCCTGCATCGAGAGCAATCCCTCCTCCTCGATGAAGGCGCGGATTTCGTCGCTCATCTCGGATTCGGCGTTGTAGTAGATTTTGCCTTGATAGTCTGCGTGGTCGGGGGCGCAGTCGGCAAACTCGTCGCAGCAGTAGAAGACGATGCCCGCGTCCCTGCCGGCCTCAATTTGGAGTTCGGTAGCCTCCTGGGATAGGGTTGTGCGGATGTTCATCTCCATGTACGACCGCCACGAGCGGCTCGACCCGTCGGAGTACGTGACGCGCACGCCGTTCTCTATCCCCTTCGGCATCTGCCTCTTCACCGCGTCGTAGAGTTCGTCCACTCGCGAGGTCTGCGAAATGAAGCGGACGGTGGAGTTCTTGTTGTTGACGGCGACGTTGGCGAGGAGGGCGACCTTCTCGGCGTTCCACCTCTTCGCGTCCGCCAAATCTGCCCTGACGCTTTCGGGGAGTTTCTTCACGATGATTTCTCGCTCGGTGACTTCGATCGCGTCCTTCGCGGTCTCGCGGTAGGACAGGATGATGGCCTTCTCGGTCTTCGCGTCTATCTTGCGGAGGACTTCGGAGGCGATGCGTTTCACGTCCTTGCGGAACGAGTTGAGCGAGGCGTATTGCATCGTCGCCCATTCCTCGGGCTTGTCGAGGTACTTGAAGAGTTCCTCCTGCACGCGGACGGCGATGGTGTTCTCCGCCCTGTCGTATTCGGCGGCCAGAATGTCCACGAGGTCGTCGATGCGCTCTTTGTTCATGGGGCGCTATTCCCCCTTGCCGTCGCTCGCGCTTTCGTTCCGTGGGCCGAAGCCTAGCAGGTCGTCGGCGGAGATTGTCCCGGCCTTGGCCTTTTCCTCGACCTCCGCCGCGTATTCTTCCAGCGAGGCGTAGCCGGCCTTCTTGAGGAGTTCGAGTTTGTCGCCGAAGATGAGGTAGACGGCGAGTTTCGGCGTGACTAGGCTCGCGGCGATAACCGGGGCGAGGGAGTTGAAGCGCGTCACGACCTGCTCGTCGCCCATGATGGAGTCGATGGCGGCTTTCGCGTCTTCGGCGCTTTCGCCCTTCCAACGGGCGCGGTACTCGGAGCGGCTGAGGATGCCGTTCTGCAAGTCCTTGGTGTCGCTCTCCTTCTCGGTGGCGCGGTCTTCGATGATGGAGTCGTCGAAGATGATCTGGACTTTGGGGTCGTCCACGAGCGGCGAGTTCTCGGTAAAGAGTTGCGATGCGACCGCGATGCCGCGATATAGGCGTTTGATGGCCGGCTCGATGACCTGCTCGTGCTTCTTGAGGTTGCGGTAGGTATCGGAATTTTGCGAGATGACCTGCGTGGCGGTCATGATCCTGCCGCCCTCGAAGCGGTAGTAGTTCGCCCCCAGGCCGACCTGCTGGGAGAAGAGTTGCATGTTCAGCGTGAGGTTCGCCGTATATTGCTCGATGCGGAGCGGGTCGTTCGGGGAGTATACGTAGGGCTTTTGGTTCTCGGTCTCGTTGGTTTCGGGGAGCGAGTAGATAACGGTGTCGTTCGGGTCGAACGTGCGGACGGAACGGGATACGCTCTCGCCGTTGCTTTTCTCAAATAGAATCTTCGTCGTCGCCGCGCTCGCGAAGATGCGCTTCCTGCCGAGGGTGATTTCGTTGTCCATTCCGTCGAAGGCGTTGTCCATCGCCTGAATGGTGCCGATCGAGTTCTGGATGATGGAGGCGTAGCCGTGGAAGTTCGCGCTTTCGTTGTCGACGACGTTCGGGTGGAAACAGGAGAACATCGGCACGTCCGAGTTCGTGAGGAGTTCGGCGTATTTCTCCTTCCCGTCCTTGTCTTCCTCGACCACGACGATGACGTAGTTGCCGTCGTCGCCCTTGACGAACGCGGTCATCTTCTTCCCGCCGTCGGGGACGGTGGAGAAAAGGGCGACCTCGGAGATTTCGCCGTTTTCGCATGCGAGGGGAACGACGTCGAGGGCGGAATAGTATTCGAGGGAGATCTTCCCCGTGGCGGGGATCGTTTCGCCCGTATCGGGGTCGGCGTCTATTTCGACGCAAACCGCGACGCACGAGAAGCCGAGGCCGAAGCCGAGTTCGATGGCCTTCGCCCCGACCTTCCAGAAGCCGATGTCGACGAGGTAGGGGACGGCCTTCTCCTTGTTCTTGCAGGAAAGGTCGAGTTTCTCCGACCAGATGAGCGACGCCCAATCCTCGCAAGCCTTCTTTCCCATGCGGAGGGACTTCTTCGTCATCGAGACGGTCTTCTCCCCGTTGTAGATCGTGTACTTGTGGAATTTGGGGTCGAAGCCGACGTAGTAGTTCGCGGCCTTCCTGGTCGCGCTCGTCGGCTGGTTTATCTTGCGAAGACCGGCCTTCGCGTTTTCGTACAGTTCTAGGTAGTTGGCTGGCATGGTTGTTCTCTCTTTTTTTCAATTCTAGCCCCTAGGGACTATTTTATGCACATGTTTTCGATTATCTTGCGGTCGCGCTCGAAGGAGTACTCGAAGGCGTCCAAGACGTCGACGCAGTAGGAGCCGTCGTCCAATCGTTCCTCCTCCAGCGACTTCGGGTTCCAAACGGCCTCGCGGAAGGACTTGATGAGCCGCTTGCAGTCGGAGTGGACGAGGAGGCGTCCAGACCCCATGAGCATCGTCTCCATGCGGATTCGGTCGTTTATCCTGTCCTTCAACGCACCCTGGAGTTTTACGGGCAATCCGCTCGCGAGGACGGCCTTCTGCAACCCCCTAGCCAAGACTGGCTCGGCTGAATCGTAGTAGACGGTGAACGGCTGGCGGTAGAAGCCGTGGACGCGCTTGCAGAAGCGGACGAAGCCCTCCGCGAGTTCGGTCGGGTCGACCTGCCTGTCGATGATTTCCTCGTCCACGGCGGCCAAAGCCTCAAAGTTCGGGGTGTAGCCCGTGGCGACGAAGGCGTGCGCGGAGCCGTTGCCGCCGAAGTCCACGCCGCATCGCAACGCTATGACGTTCGGCCTTTGCTCGACGATGTACGCGTCAGGTTCGTCGCAGAAGCGGCGGTATATAGCGCCCTCCGCCCTGACCCACTTGCCGAGAATGTAGCGGTCGAAGAAGACGGTTCCCCGATACTCGTTTTCCATCGCCTCCACGTATGAGCGAGGGAGAAACGGGTTCATGTAAAGAGTCCAGTTTTGGACGTAGACGTCGACGTCTTCCTTTTCTATGAAGCGTTTGATGAAGTTCGTCGGGTCGCTCGGGTTTCCCGTGAAGTCGCAGCACGAGCACTCGCAGGATAGGCGCGATTTCAGCAACTCGAAGACCTCCTCGTTCATTTCCACGGCCTCGTCGATGTATAGGTACTTGATCCTCGCGCCTCGGAATTTCGCGACTTGGTTTATCTTCTCCGCGCCGAGGCAATAGACGCGCTCCCCGAAGAGGGACGCGGTGTTGTCGCTTCCGATTTCGCCGACCAGTTTCGAGCCGTAGATTTCGCGCATGGGTTCGAGTACGTTTCGCTCGATCGTGCCCTTCGATACCCCTACGATGAAGTCCAAACCGTTCAATCCCTTCCTTTGGATGATTCGGCAAGGGATTACGAAATCGGTATCGACGTATGTTTTGCCGCATTGGGTCGCTCCGATTTTCGCGTTCCATCTATGCTTGAAGTCAATGCCCTTTTCCGGATTTGGCAGGAAGGCGTTTCGGATGTATTCGAGTTGGGATTCTGAGTATGACTTGTTCATCGCTCGCCCTCCGAGTCGGCCTTTCGCTTGACCTCGATGAAGACGTTTTTGAGGTTCTCGACGATCTGGTCGGTCTGCGATTGCTCTTGCGACCCTTCGTTCGAGTAGTTCTTGGCGTTTTTGTTGACGAGGAAGAACTTGATGGCGTTGACGTCCGACGGAACGTACCTTCGGACCGTGATGACCTTTACGCTCTGCTCCTTGCACTTCTTGCCCTTCTTGTTGTAGTACTCCTTGGTCAAAACAACCTCCCTATCCTCGTCGTAATAGAAGCCTACCGCCCTGCGGTAGAGGGAGTTTTCCACGTTATGAACCTGGACGTCGGAGAACTCAAAAGCCACGCGCAGTTCCGCATATTGCGGTTTGCTGTTTCTCCTCATCTTCCACAATAAAGAATTAGAAACATCTAATTCTTTCGCTACGTCTGTGAAGGAATATCCCTCGAAGAACATCCTCTTCACGTCATCCAGGCGGGGTTTCACCTTGGAGCAATACACGTCGTACACGTACTCGTCCGAATACGTTACCTTGCCGTATTTGGCGGCGAACTTGGGTTTGTCTTCCATCGAGGAAATTATAACCCTCGCCTACGCGCACGTGCCTTTCGCGACGCGTTTTTAATTTCGGGCGCACGCGTAAAAATGGCACTTGACAAGGACGAAAAAAGGAGCGGTTTCCCACTCCGTTTTGCGTATGTTATTTACCCTATAGTCCCTAGAATAGCCCCCACTCCGCGAAACGCTCGAAGCCGCCTTGCACGCGGATGAACTCGCGGGCGATCTCGACGATTTCCTCGTAGGGCTTGCCGTCCACGTACTCGTCGCCGATGGCGCAGAAGAGTTCGACGGGCTTCCCCGTCCTCTGCGCTTGGAGGAAGGCGTAGATGTTTACGGAGACGTCCGCTTTGGATAGGTCTTTTCCGTGGAGGCCGCCGCCCGTCACGCCTTGGGCCATGTCGCTTCCGAGTTTGCGGTTGGTCGCGCCCGTGTCGACGTTGATTCCTCCCGTCCATTCTCCCAATGGGTTGATGGTCGCGGTCTGGTAGATTTTGCGGATGTCCTCGGAGCGCGCGTTGGACTGGCAGATGATGAGTTTCTTCCCCGCGAGGATGTATTTGCCGTCATACGGATACTTCGAGTAGATGTGGCGTGCGATGTTCGAGAGAGCCTTTTCCTCGTCGGTGAGGGGCACGCCCTTGAAGATGCCGTTGTCGCCGCAGCGGATTTTGCCCTGCTGGTTCTTCGCGAGCGAGCGGTCTTGCGGCTTCTGCACGAAGTCGAGGTGGCAGTCCTGCCCCGTGATGCGCTTCACGATTTTCAGGACGGATTTGTACGTAAGTTCCACCGAGGTCTCTACGATGACGGTGGCGTGGCGGTGCCCGACGAGCACCTCGACGGCGATCTTCGGATCTTTCTGCTTTTTGTACGCGAGGTCGACGATTGCGCCGGCGATGCGGTCGGCCACCTTGTCGGGGTGGCTTGGGTTTACTTTTTCGATCATGTTTTTTCCTTTCGTTATTTTATATTGTACTTCTTTCGGGCCTTTGACGTCTCTTCCATCTTGGCAAGTATCTTCTTCCTTGCCTCCATGAACGAGAACGGGAAGTCCTCGGCGTCGGCGCATGGTACGTGGAGCGACTTGGCTATCTTTGCCCCGATGGGAAAGACCTGCAACTTGATGTCCGCGCCTTCGTCGTCGGTAGGCGAGACGGTGATGACGCCACGGACGGTTCCGACGGTCTCGACGAATCGGATGGAGCGTTTCTTGGAGAAGACGATTTCTTTCGCCTCGTCCACGTGCTTGAGGGCGAACGGCTCGCGCTTCGCCTCCACAGGTTTTGCTTTCGACATAATTATCCCCTTTCCCCTTACGCGTCGGCGTTGCTTGCCGCGAGCCTCTTGGCGAAGTCCTCCAAGGCCATCGCGACCTTGGAGACGTTCACGTTGTTTTGGAAGTTGTACGCGATGGACGCCTTTCCGTCCTTGTCGACGGTTATGGCCAAGACGAAGATGGCCTCGTTGCCCTTCGGTATCTTGATTGGCAGGTTCGTGATTTCAGTTTTTTCGCTCATTTCTTGTATTCCTTTTGGTATTTTCGGTTGTATTCGCGCATCTTGGAAAGGTTCTTCCGGCGATACGCCTTCATGTATTCGCGTTGGTAGCGGTGCCGTTCGTCGTGGAACTCGATGCGCCTTCCTCCCCTCGCGGTCTTGGACGCGATTATCGATTCCACGGCTTCCATCTGCCTTTCGTCGCAGGTGGCTTTGAGGTAATCATACGCTTCGTCAAGGTTCATGTTGTTACACTTCCGTCTCGGCGTGTAGGCCGTCGCAATACTTCTCGATCTTGGCCTTGTAGTCGATGCCGAGCAATTCGCCGAACAAGGCGACGAGTACGGTCGTGACGATGCTATCGCCGGCTTGGTGGTAGACGTTGGCGGCGCTTTGCCCTGCGTCCTTGCACGCGTCGTGGTCTTTCTTCTGGAAGCCCATTAGACGATAGCACTCGCCCTCGGTAAGTTTTCTTATTCTAAGCATATCGCTCCTTTCTCGATTATCTTCGTCCTCCGTCACGTACACGTAGTTGTTTCCGTGGCCGCCCATTTCGGCGGTAAGTGTTGGCGATAACCCCCCCCGTCCGAATACGGCCCTCGCTTGCTTCCAACGCTTGCCTGGCCAATACCCAAGGAGGATGGGCGCTTCGCTATTTTCGTTTTTCATGCTCGAATATAACTATCTGCCCTTTCTTCGTGTAGTCGTATGGCTTGGTGAGGACGGTTCCGCTTATCTCGCGATCTACCGGGCGGAACTCAAAGCACTCTACGCGTTTAATCATCTACCACCACCCCAATCGTCTCTGGCGAAGTGAGCAGAGTAGGGATTGCCCCCAATTGAACAACTCCGCGTGCGCCTTTCCAACTCGGTATCACGCCATCCCCTGCATGGGCTTCCATGTAGCCCTTCGCGGTTGCCGAAGGGATGGCTAGGAAGGGTTTGCATCTTTGCCTCCTTCCTCGTCTACGTACCGCTGGAACTCCTTTACGAGGTCGTCGGAGAGGTAGTATTTTTCATCCACCTTCTTGTAGATGAAGTCCTTTAGGAGGTAGCGCAAGGGCATCTTCTTGGGGAACGAGAACGAGTACTCGCCCAGGATGGACAGCATGAAGCACCTGCGACGGTTCTGGGGGATGCCGTAATCCTTGGCGTTCAAGATTTTGTGATAGTTTGTATAACCCATATGCTCTAGCGCATCGAGCCAATCATTCCACGGCTTTAGGTTCTTGGAGCCGCATACGCCAGGCACGTTTTCCATGAGGAGGACTTGGGGTAGGCAATCGGCTTCCTTGCATTCGAGAAGGATGCGCTCGACTTCCCAAAGGAGGCCGCTTCGCGTTCCGCTCCCTTTCTCCATTCCTTTCAGCAAACCTGCGTTTGACAGGTCTTGGCAAGGGAAGGAATAGGTGAGGATATACGTATGCCCCCCCCCTGTCGGTTATGCCGAGGTCTTCCGCGTGGAGTTTCGATACGTCTGGGCAGTAGTTGCGGTTAGCCCACATCCTGCCCAAGAGTTCGCGCGCCCATTTCTCGCCCTTCTTCTTGAGTTGGTCGAATGTCATAGGCTTGTTATAGTCGTGCGATACCCCTTCGATTTCGCGTAAGACGTCACCATAGGTCAGTTGGGATGTGTCCGCGATCTCGCCGCCCATGTGTATCGCGTTGTAGGCGGTGATGGACTGCCACGACCACTCGCACGTCCTCCAGTGTTCGAAGTCGGCTCCGAGGATTTCTAGGGCTTTCGCTTGCGCCCCGATGCCTGCGAAGAACTCGATGAGCCTGATGTGGCTCGGCAAGTGGTCGGGCTTCTCGAACGAAGCCTCGAATAGGTTTAATTGTTCGTGTTGGTCTTCCATGATTTATTCCTTTTCCTGCGCTATCTCCATCGCGGACTTGCGGATGACCGCCTCTATGAAGCGTTCGGTGGGGTTGCCCTCCGCGTCCACCTCGATGGCCATCTGGCCGTCCTTCCGCGCCTTGTTGCGGACGACGCCCATGCGCCAGAGCATCTTCCTCGCCCTCGCTTCGAGGTCGTTCGCGTAGTATTCGTCGAGTTCTTCGAGGCTCGACGGGATTTTGAGCGCGTAATTGTTGTAGATGAGGGGCGTTTCGACGGTCGGGTCGGCGTTGATGGCCTCCTTGTCCGACCATAGCGCCGGGCATGGGTTGTGCGCGGCGTGGTTGCTGTTGATTCGGTAGTTGTCGCCCTCGCAGTATGAGAGGTCGCAGTCCATCGCCTCCACGATTTCCTTGAGCGGTATCCACCGCGAGTTGTCGATTCGGGCTTCCCGCGTAACGTAGTCGAGGAGCCATCTTTGTCTAGGCGTAAGCATTTTTTCGTTTTCGTCTCCTTTGTTTATTTAGATGTTAAACCTCCGAACCCCCGATTCGGCACCCGAGATGAGAAAACGCGCCACGATCAACGACATGGCGCGCTTTCCCAAGGAGACGCATAGGCAGGGATGGTAGAAGAAGTACGTTGTCCGTTTCCCTTGCCGTCGGGAATATCTTAACACGGATTTCCGCGAAACGGCACTAGGGTTTTAAAATACCGACCTTCCTTTTCATCTTGCATAACTCCTCGTACTCTTCCATGAGGTTTTGCTTCAAATCGTCGCCGGGGTTGTAGAAGCGGTGGCGAACTCGAAACCTAGGAATGGGGGTCCCGTATCCGTTCGACCACCCCGTCCATATCTCGATGTCACCGTCTGGAAGCAAGATGAGCATTAGGCGGTCGTCCGGCCTCAATCCATAATCGGGGTCGATTTTTATTTCCTTGACGTCGGGAAATACTTTTTTCAAATCTTCGTTCATTTTGCTTCCCCCCAAGGGTCTTCGATTTGTCTCAACGCCGTATCAAAAGAATAGAACAAGCGGCGAAATTCATGAAATTCTTTGATTGAATCGAAACCATTGTCAGTTATATCCAAACTATCCAATATCCATAACTTAAGTCTTGGGTAAAGGCCTACGCTTAGGTGCCCTTTCTCATAGATACCACCGATGTCTGGGTCAACGCGCTTGGCCTGCTCGTGGCTTACATTCAGGCGAAAACCGTGGTGTTTTAGGAATTTCTCGATGTTCGTCATTCCCTTTCCTCCACGTATTGCCACGATTGGGGAGCGCGTTTCAATCCGAATTCGGAGAGGTCTTTCGGCTCATCGAAGATTTGCAAGTCGGAGATGCGCCAGGCGTAGAAGGATTCATCGGGGATATATCTGTCGATGTCCTCGTCCGTAAGGCACGCCTTTTCGTAAACCCCTCCTCGTTCCGCGTCACCGAACATATATCCGCTGTCTTTGGATACGTTATTCCCGTTGATATATTGGGTCACTTCCCTAAGCGTGAACTTCGCGACGACCTTGCCGTTTAGATGGTTGCCTTGTTTAAGCACTCCACCTACAAGACCGCACCATTTTGGCTTCGACTGATATGGTGCTTTCTCACCCATAGGCATAAACGCTTCGTATAGTTCTTCCTCACCTTGCGTGCAGTAGATATAAACCTCGCAAGGCAGGTCTTTCGGGGCGGTCTTTCGCACCTCGATGGTTTTCTCCCCGTTGAGTATCTTCGCCGTCCATTCGGGGCGGATGCTGATGATGATTGATTTCATAACAGTTCCCATTCTCCTTTCTCGTTCAGTTTCGCCACGTAGATTAGGCCATTGTCGGTCCAGATTGCGCCATACAGAGTTCCTTCGACAATCCAGCCATCCAACTTGAATGGGTCATATATGAATTTGTCGCCGTTTTCACCGCATATAACGAATTTGTCGATAAGTTCCTCGATGTCGTCGGATTGCTTTATAATGTTCTCTTTTTTCAGAATCCCGACGCCATAGCGATGGTACTTTCTATCGAGAACGCCTCGGTAGTAATCGCCTTTCGCTTGGTTTCTTAAAGAAATAGGCATTTTCCCAGCGTATACGAAGAATCCGTCTTTCGTTCTGAGGTATTTCATTTTGTTTCCTCGCTTTCGATTTTCCAACCTTTGCTTTTTGCGTAGGCTTCGTATATTCGCCGCTCAAACTTCTCGAAATCAAAATCTGAATAGTCGATCTTGATTTGCAGTTCCCTTGCTATCTGCTTGATGGTGTGGACGCAATCGGCGCAGCCGTTGCACAACTTCTGCCTGCACTCGTCGCAGCACCAGTGGTATCCGCAGCAGTATTCGCCGGTGGAATCGCCGCGTTCCTTATAGACGCGATTGCAGTATTCGACGTACTTTTCCGTCCATTTCCGAATCTGGTAGTCGGTATAGTCGGGCTTGATGTCGAACAACGTTAGTTGCTGGGCTTTCATTGCTTTTCCTCCTAGAAAAGTTTTAGTTGTTCTGTTTTGCATAGGTGGGAAAGCGTAGTTACCACCATTCCGTCCTCGCAAGCATTTCGCACTCGACGGCGACAACCTGTTCCTTTTTCAGGTATTTCCAAATCGTTTTCTTGTATGCGATCGCCCCGAACCATTTTTCGTACCAAGAGCCATAGACGTCTTCGTATATGATTTCGATGAAGTAGTATTTGTTGAAATCTGAATGTTCTGCGACGCAATACGCTTCGTTCGTTTTGTAGACGTAATCCGTTATGCCGTTCTTCTCGAACTCGTCAATTTCCTTGATTTGTTCGACGCACCAACCGCTCGGGGTTTTTGCCCCTTCGTTGCGTTTCGCAATTAGGATTCCTGTGGTTAATGCCGCGCTGATAACCCCTGCGACGCAAGCGCAGACGACGATTGCTTTTGTCTTTGTTTTCATGCTTTTTTCCTAAACTGTGCAGTTTTCTGCACGGTTTCGTAAATTTCGGTATTTTTTGTTCCGTTTCGGCGGAATTAGGTCAAAATTTTTGAACTAATAGGATGGCCTCCAAAGCCTCGGGGCTTTCGGCCTCGATCACGACCCCTCCGTGGAGTTCGCAGCGTATCCTGCCTCCCCTCACGACGGCGGCTCGTATCTTGCCCTTGTTGGCGTATGTCACGCGGATGTATGCGAGGGCGACCTCTTCGGTTGTCGCGTGGTCGAAGTCAATCACCATAGCCGTCGTCCGCCTTTCTCATTCCGTCCGTGAACTCGAACGGGAAGACGATGAAGTCTCGGATTACGCACAGGAGTTCGACCGCTATGTTCACGATGGCGATGCCGGGGCGCAGGAGCAATCCCCATAAAATCCAGACCGAGAAGAAGGCGATGGATTCCGCGATGTCGCACACGAAGCGCGTTCCGATCCTTTTTAGCGTTTTCGTCATTTGCATTTCGTTTCCCCTTTCCGTTACCAAGGCTTGTCGTCCTCGTACTTTTGGATAATCCCCCCGAAATCGTTTAGGGTGTTTTCCCATTCGGGCGGCAACCGCACGCCCGATTCGCGCCTCGCCTTCATGGTGAGGCACTCCTCCGCCACTAGGTCGGAGGATTCAATTTCCTCCCTTGTGTAGGCGTATGCGCCCGAGGTTTCCCCCGGACCCCTTTCTTCTAAACTACCCTCAATTATTTCTTGGTTATTCTCAACTATACTAACCTCCTCTAATCTACTCTCTTCTATACTATTCTCTGTATCCATTCCCGATACGTTCCCGATTTCGTTCCAAACTCTTTGGACTTCGTCGTTGTTCAATGGCCCGGTCGTTTGATGGTTTTGGATGGAGGTGTTGCAGTGTCGGCAGATTACGGAGATGTTCGTGATTTCGTGGCGACCGCCCATAGAAATCGGAACGTTGTGTTGGATCGTTGGGCTTGAATAGTCTTTCGCCTGAATCATCGTCACGCCGCAAATAGGGCATCTCTTGCCGTTGAACGCGCGGCGAATCTTGTAGTCGAAGCAGTACGGAAGGTCGCTGTTTTTCCTCGCTTCGTATCTTGCGAGCCTCGCGCCTTCGAGCGGTTTTTTCTGCGGTGCCATGTCGATGATCTCACCGCATTTATCGCTTTCAGATTTGAGGGTGTAGGAGCCGTCTTCCTTGATGCCGAAATTGACGAGCCTGTCGGCGTAGTCGCTTCGCTTCTTTCGGTCTTTTTGGATGTAGTTGTTTTGCCTCCAATGCTTTACGAGGTACAAACCGTCCTCGACTTGGATTATATAGCGTTTGGAGAGGAGGATTAAAAGGTCGTCCTTCGATGCGTGCGAGTTAATCATGGCGGTCTTTATGTTCACAATAAATCCGTCATCGTCCGCATCCATCGATAGGTGCACGTAGAGCATTTGGGCAGTTGCCGGCATATCGGTGAACCATTCTGTTCCGATAACGTCACGGCTAAACATTCGTTTATGAGCCATTACTTGAAACCTCCTTTTTTCTTCGCCACGTAGGTGCGGATTCCCGTCTGGCGTTCGACCGAGTTCTTCATCTCGTACTCGTTGGCGTTCGCGTCCGAGAGGTGCATGAGGAATATCGCCGCGCATCTCGACAGGTCGAGTTTCTTCAGCGAGCGGAGGCAACCGGCCAGCGACATATGCGCGTCCACGTTCCTCTCGAACTGCTTTATCTTAAGCCCGACTTCCCTCTTTTCGGCAGCGGGCAGTCCGCCTTCCGCGAGTTCTTCGTGCAGAGCGTTGATTTGGGCGTAGATTTGCTTTTCCCAGTAGTTGCACTCGATGAAGACGTAGTTGGGGCGGAAGCGCGAGAGGTTGGTCTCCCAGTACTTGCAGTCGTTGACGAAGATGACCGTCTCGGCCTTGGTCTTGATGACGAAGCCGAGCGAGCCTTCCGCGTCGTGCTTGACGGGGAACGGGAGCACCGCAACCCCTTCGCAGATTTTGGTCGGCTTGAGTTCTTCCAAGGCGTTTCCGCCGACGTTCCACCTCTTGAGCGTTTCGGCGTGCGTGTAGACGGGTATTCCCCAGTCCGAGACGGCCTTCATCGCGGAGGCGTGGTCGCCGTGGTGGTGTGTGACGAGGCAAGCCTCGACGTTCGCCACGTCCAACCCGTTCTCGACCATGCCCTTCAGTATCGCCCGAGGGGGGATGCCGCACTCCACCATGACGGTGGCGGTGCGGCTCCCGGTTTCGAGTTGTAGGAAGTAGCAGTTGCCCGCGCTCGACGAGGCTAGGCAGATGGATTTCATAGGAGGTCGTCCAATTCGTCCGCGACGGGTTCTTCTTCGGCCTTGGTCGGCTTTGGCGCGGCCTTTTCGGGCTTCGGCTCTGGCTTGGCCGGTTCGGTTACGATCTCGCCCGTCTCGTCGTCCACGGAGAAGTCGTGGACGGGTTCTCCCTTGGCTGGGCGTTTGGTCTCCTCCTCGACCTTCTCGATCACGTTCTCGGAGACGTCGACGTATTGCGCGTCGCCGTCGAGCGTGTCGTCCCTGTCCTCCGCCATGTCCGCGACGGCCTTGGCGATTACGGACGATTCGTAGTCCTTGGGGTACTGCTTGAGGGCGTTGTTCTTCATCTTGCGCTCGATCATGGCCTCCATGCTCCCGTAGGAGGTGTAGGTGGGGTTGACGTAGCGTTTGATTTCGGCGTTGGCGAGGAACTTGTCGAGGTCGCCCTTGGCGGCTTCGGCCAGTTGGTTGACGCGTTCGTAGTAGGCGTCGCGTGCCTTGATGTCGACGACCTGCTTTCCGTAGCGGTAGACGGGTTTGCCCTGCTCGTCCTTCGCGATGAAGGCGTAGAGGGCGTTCTGTCGCACCTGGGCGACCACGTTGGCGATTACCGATGAGCGGTCGGCCATGAGCCACTCGACGTCGCCGTTGGCCTTTTCGAGCGGATATACGACGGCGATGACCTTTCCCGAGAGGGATTTGGGAGTCCATGTCGGGGCGATGATTTCTAGGCCGTCGAACTGGGGCAGGGAGAAGTCGTCGCCCTCGCGGATCACCCAAGCCTTGTGCAAGCCGGTCTCGGGCTTGATGCCGACGCCGAATTTGCGGACGAGGCGTTCGTTTCCCACGCCCTGCGGCTTGAAGATTAGGATGTT
>Ga0310690_10001714_pt1 | contig 38090 bp, 32 predicted proteins | sample AusTroGonzalo_MG_2_FD_207661 | JGI IMG/M metagenome (GOLD analysis project Ga0310690, IMG submission 207661) | Bovine rumen microbial communities from tropical cattle in Woodstock, Queensland, Australia - Gonzalo_04 (v2) (version 2) | ecosystem: Host-associated > Mammals > Digestive system >...
CAAAAGGAAGGGCTTCAAGCAGATTGCCGACCTTCCCGACAGCTATGTTGTGGCCGACAACATCGAGACAGGTTTCGGCAACAAAATACCCTTGTGGCTCTTTGGATTCATCTATTAGCATCTGTGCAATCCGTGTAATCTGTGTGACCTCCTTTTCGCCGTCAGGCGAAAACCTTTTTGCGCTCTCTGCGATTTCTGCGAGACATACCAGCTGCGAAGCAGCCCAAGGCCGAAGGCCGCCATTTCTGCGCTCTCTGCGATTTCTGCGAGAAACAATTTATGAGCGTCAGCGAATAAAAATTTCTGTGTTTTCCGTGATTTGACTTCGTCTTCCTCCTTGTCGCTCGGGATAGCTCAAGCAAGCTTGGCTCTCCGCTCGCTCCTGCGTCGGTTCTGTGCGACCTCCTTTTCGCCGTCAGGCGAGTTATTTCTGCGCTTTCTGCGAGCCATTCCCTTTCGCCGCTAGGCGAAAAAACGATTTTAGCGGTTTTTTATTCAATTGCAAACGTGCGATATATTTAGGAAGTGTGCAAGGCGGCGATCGCCGCAAGCTTACCTTATTTTTGATTTTTTTCTTTCTTTGTTTCTTATTAAGAAAACAAAATAACATATTAATTATCAACTGATTACGTTTCTTTTCTTTCTTTATTACTGTAAAAAACCTTTTTTACTGCCAACTCTTGAAAGAAAAGATTTAAGGCAAATTGTAACGTCTATATTTACGCCCGCCTTCATGCACCAAAGTCCCTTCTATGGCCATCTTTCTAACACACTTCTGAAGATCAGTAAAAGGTATATCCGGCAGACGCTCGCTCATTTCCGACACCAAACTGCGAGGATGATATTTCAAGTCTTGCAAAATCATGCCAAATGCTATCATAGCTTTCTGGCGCACAAATGGGCTTTCTTTTAGCTGGAATTAAGTGGTTTTTGGCCTGTGTTTTGGATAAAAAAAATATTTTTTTGCCCTGTATTTCGGATAAAAACTATATCTTTGTACTTGAATCTCAAACGTAAAAATGTATGGCATACTATAGGAAACATATTGACAGCAAGCCACTTGAGTGGAAAAACTCGGCCAGACGCAAGCCGCTGCTGATTCGCGGTGCACGTCAGGTGGGCAAAACGGCTGCAGCAAGAAAACTGGGCAAGACGTTCAAGAACTTTGTGGAAATTAACCTTGAGAAGCAGCCCAAGGCCGCAGGCCGCCATTTATGAGCGTCAGCGAATAAAAATTTCTGTGCTTTCCGTGCTTTCTGTGTGACCTATTTTTCGCCGTCAGGCGAAACCCTTTCTGCGCTTTCTGCGCTTTCTGCGAGACCTAAAACACATATTCCGCGAGGAACAAAAACAGGCCAGCGCGTTAGCGCCAGCCTGTTCCTTTTTAACGTTAATACCCGTTATTTAGCCATATATTCTTCCATTAATTATTCCACTTCGACAACATCTGAGTTTTTATTCTCTTTTATTCTTTTCCGATTTCAAAGATACAGAATAAATTTCAATATGGCGGTAATTTGCCATTAATTATTATACTTGGATAGGTTCAGCAAACATCTGGTGAATATTGGGACCAATGATCTTTCTTTCCATAAAAAAAGTGACGACCTGCATCGCTAATCGGCATTATATCATGATTTATTTTTTGTTATTCTCTTAAAGTGGTAATAGTAACTGTAGGGCTTCCCATAGAACCTGACCGCCCCCGTTAGCCGTTCGTCTTTCTTTTTAGAACCTGATTTGTATTCCTCAATACGAGTTTCGTCCAACTCTTGATTCTCAAACTTCTTGGTAGCAATTTCTATGGCATTGTTGCGACTACGGTCAAGCAGCCTCACCTGCCGTCGGGCGTAAGGGTTGTCGTTCAACCCCCGGAAGCCGTTCATCCAGCAGAGTTCGTGTGCAATATAATCCGCGTTCCAGAGTGTGGCTCGCCCTACCGACATATTAATAAGGTGGTTGGTGATGGAGGCGTTGATTGTGTCGTTGCCCACACGATCCAAGCCTTTCAGATTCTTAAACAGCTCAGCGGTGTATTTGCGCTGCTTCCTGATTTCGTTGTTCAGCGACTTCTTTCGAATGCGTATGCAGCCGTCGCGCTTGATTTCGTAGCCCACAAAGCCAATCCATTCCGGCGCATCGTCTCTGCCCATGTCCCAAAAGTAAGGTTTCTTTGTTTTGTCTTTCCAGAACTTCCTGCGGTGGAAAGACTCCTTGTTAGGTGGATGAGGTATCAGCCGCAGCTCCTTCAATGCATGCTGATACACCTCAAAAATTTGTTGGCAACGGTCTGCGTCGGTCGATAGCAGAATCATATCATCGCAATAGCGCAAGTAAAGGTCTTCGTCGGTCAGCATACGTTCCACCTGCTTGTCCACTGCATCAAGCACTGCGTTGGCTATTAGCCCCGACAAGGCTCCGCCCTGCGGCACCCCCACCTTCGCACTTTTGACAGAACGCTCTTTATAGAGTTCTTCGGCTATCAGCTCTTTCTTCACCCATTTATATGAGCCTTTCGGTATTCCTTTCTCGTTCCAATAAGCAGGATTATTCAGACGAAGCACATTTTTCGGAAAGGTATAGCATTGAAGAAATGCACCCACCAGTTTTTTCTCTAGATCGTATTTGCAACCAGTTTTGCGCTCCAGTTTGCGGAAAAGTGCGTTGAAGGCCTTGCGCACCACACGGTGGCTCACCGTGTCGTAAAACTTCTTCATATCACATTCGGCCACAAACAGCTCGCGGTCAGCAAAACGGTTGCGATACTCGCAAATTCGCTCCACAGCATCGTGATGTGCGGTGTTTTTTTTAACGCCATGATACACGCGCTTGGCTCTGAAAGCCAGCGACTCTTCATAAAACCAGACATCGAACTGATAGGTAAGAAACTTGTTGATGAGCACCAGCAGCACCGCCTCCTTCAGGTCGGTGAACATCGTTACGGGTCGACACTCTACATCCCCTCCCTTCTCATATTTCTTTGGAATTGGCACCACCTTTACGTGACTAATAGCGAAACTGTCGCTCTTCACCCATTCTATGAATTCGGCCACGAACTCATCTAGACGCTTCAAATAAGAACTTCCAGTCCGTTTCCTGCGGTCGCGTTCTATGGTCCTGACAAGGGCTTTCTTGTTATAATTATACGAAGTGATCCTTTGTCGCTTCCCGTTGTCCACCTCGCGCGTGCGGTCTTTGTATTCCAGCTGAGCCCATTGCCGCCGTGGAGGCATAATCTGGTAAATCAGCGGTAACGTTTTTGTTTTCTTTTTGTTTTTCGATTTATACTTGCTTGCCAACCGTCTTATCTTGTCGTCATTACCACGCCTATCGGCCTCTCTTGCCCGCATACGGCAGAGTACCTCAATGATTTCATTGTGATTATCAGCTGCGACAAATTCAAGAAAAGTGTTCTTCATAAAAGCAGATAAAACATAAAAAAAGGTGGGGCGCACCGGCCTGAGAATAATATTCTGCCATACAATAGACCCCCTCTATAAAGAGAGGACCATTGAGTGTATCAGGTTTCACTGACGGAAGTTGCCTTCATTTTACTGTAAATCCGCCGACACCTGCAAACGGTTGCCCGATTGCCTTCAGTACGACCACCCACCTCTTTTTCTATTTATTCATTGATTCATAACCTTGTTGTTGTGCTTTATATAGCAATGTGCCGAAAGTAATGCTTCCCCGTGCATTTTTGTAGCAGTTATCAAGCATGCGCAAGCAATCCGCTTCGTCAAATTTGTCTGTATCCAATGCGCTCAGCTTAAGGAAATACTTCTTCCCCAAGTCGGGATTGAAAGAATTCACAATGGCAAACCCCACTTCCAGCCAGTCCTGATAGCTGTAAGTGATGGATTTATTGTGTCTTTTTAGGTAGCGAATAATGGCCTCAATTTCATTTCGTTTTCTGATGCTGTTGCGTCCTTTTATGTTGTGGATACCCACCAACAGCAGCTTTTCTTCCGTTACTTCCTCTGTAACTTTGGCTTTCCTTATTGGCTTTTTTCGCTCCTTTTTCGCAGGAGGCAGCACTGGGAAAGGCACCACCTCCGTTTTCAACACTAATTCGTTATCCCAGCAAGCGAAGCAGAGTCGCGAATAGTCAGAACCAGAGCCGTCGAGTGTGATGCCATAGTATTCTAGAAAATGCTTTTCCAGCTGGTCGAAAGCATTGTTGTGGCATTCGTTCAGTTCACCTTCATAGTTATATTCCAAATATACCAGTCCCTTCAGACCTTGGTTGGAAGGCGACTTCCAGTAAGAAAACACATACTCATCTGCTGCAAGGCACTTTTGCGCTTTTGTCAAATCATCCTCTGCAAGGTCGTCTATATCAAGCACTACCACATAGCTGTATTGTTTCAGATTCTTCTTCCCGTGCCCACCCGCAAAAGTACCGCTGAATGTTACTACCGGCAGCTCACCTTTCTTCGCCTTATAACCCGCCTCATCGCCTCCATCCAAAATTCTGCGGGCCTCTTTTACCGTTTCGGCATACTTCTCGCTTTTGAAAGCCTTCAGTACTGCCCCGATCGTCACGTCCCTAATGTCACGACTATCTTTGCTACGAAAAATGGATACGGAGGTATTCAGAACTGTTGTCAGCAATGTACTATTCATGTCTCCTTTACTTTGAGTTGACCAACTTGCTATCAATCACATCGTATTCAAACAACCGCACACGCCTTACAGAACCGTCTTGTTCCACTTTCGTCCATATTACAATATGTGGATATTTCTTTTCGTCAGACACAGTAATAGAATTTATTGCTGTCAGAAAAGGCTCACGACTCACCTTACACAATGCTTCCTCCACAAAAAATCTGTACTTGTATCCAGCACCGCCTGCAATACTATCCATTTCAAGTAGTCCTTCAATGTTATATTCCACACAGTATGGACAATACTTTTCATCAGTAGGATATTTATCTTCCAATGTCGTCAATGAAAGTTTATAAGAATCGTCTTTCAGTACAACTTTATAGTACTCTAAATCCCTTCCTGAAAAGGTTTTCATTACATAATCAATATCCGCCGCCTGCATTCTGCATCCAAAAACAAAACCCTTAATCGCTCTGTAGTCAATCTTTAAACATCGCTGTCCTTTTTCGAAAATCAGTCTGTGTTCCTTTTCATGCTCCCAAACCTTGGATTTAGTACCCACCAAACAAGTCATAGTTTCTTTCTGATTGTAAACAATATTCATATCAAACCTTGGCAATTTAGACGAATATTTCACATCAATCTCATACATTCCACCCCATTTGCTTCTTTCAAAAGAATCAAAGAGGACTTCGGTATCGAAAATAATCGCATATCCACTATGACCACTGGCGTAATACGCCCACATTAACTCATTATAGATTTCCTTGCTTAATGAATAAATGCCCGACAATCGTATAAAATCAAAAAGACTTCGAAAAACATCCTCTAAGCCACGCGCCGTCCCGTAAGATAGGAATGGTTTCATCCACTTCAATTGCGACTTCAAAACGTCATCGTTCACCAAAGCTTCTGCAGGATCATTAAGTTGCTCAACGGTTGGAACATATATAGTATCACGCGACAGCAACTCTATGTCTCGTTCAAACACATCCTTCCCTTCGCTATCTTTTGTCCCTCTACCAGAACGGTATTTATAGGCAATCATATTATCTATCTATTTATAATACCGAACATTCAACATATCCATGTTCAACGTTTCCGTTCGTTTTCACATTCTCTAATAAATTAACTCTCCCGGCACATATTTGCGATTAGCCTAGGGAAGATCAAATTATAAAGCACGATTTCTATGTCAAGATGCTGTATGTGTTTCGTTTTTTCAAAATCGCGCACGTGGAGTGGAGGAGTGTCCACACAATTCACATAGTATAAATCAAGCACTTGTAAAGGAAAAAGTCAATCATGAATAAGGCGGTAATTGAAAGATAAAAAAAGGCCAAACTTCCGTTCCAGAAATCTGAACTTTTATAAAGATATTATCTACGCCATGGTCCGTCTTCTCTTTGAATGCTTTCACACCACACGCCTCTCCGTATCAACATACGATTCTCAGCAAGGATTTAGCAATCAGAGCAATGACTACTGCTATCGCAAAACTCATCAAAGTGCCCAGCAAAACATACTCGGTCATTTTTATTTCATGGTTTTCCTTTAAGTCCCCAAATCTGAAAATGGATTTTGCTGCCATCAAAAAGCCTATCGACTCGTAACTGCCAAGCAACATAAATGTCATTACCAATACCCGCTCAAAGTACCCAATCCATCTTCCTGCTTTTGGCAACGCCATATCGTCATTATTGATTTTCCATTTCTTGAAAAACAATGATATACAAACGGAAGTCGGTTTTAGCAACAAACTGTATCCCAACACATATAGCCAACCATTCCAACAGGATGAACTTATTATCAAATCGTTTTCAGGAATCAAAAACAAGCAAATCAAGACTAATGTCCCCACATGCAGTGTTTGATCCACAGCAAACACCCATATAGAATCCGGCTTGTTGATTTTAGCCTTTATTACATCCATTGCGAAATGCGACACAAAAACCAGCAACGGAAGCTGCCAAAACGACCATATCGCCACACACAAGTATGAAACCAATGCGTGCGAAAAGGCATGCAACACTTGTAAGAGCCACCCTCTGGCACCTGCAGAAATCTTCCCCTCACAAAACCCATCTGTTTGAATAAAGAAATCGCAAACGACGTGAGCAACGAGAAGTTTTAGCAATATTAACCATTCATATTCTGTCATATATCAAACTTTCAAATCTGTGTAAATAGTTTTTTATTAGTTCTATCTTTGCCGCTTTCAGTATTTTACTAACGTTCTGAGCAGACATCTCCCGTTCCACTGCCATTCTAAATTGCGATACATCATACAACAAACTATCATATACTAAATCTGCTTGTCTGACAGTCCAATTGGAAATGATATCATCAGCAAACGGTGTTGAAACCGCAAATTCTTCGTTTATGCTTTCCCATGAAGTTCTAATTGCCATTCGTTCATGCTTCATATCATCCAGTGTTCTGCCAGAGTATATGAATGCATGCCCACTGGATTTGGCAAGATCCTTTGATCTGTAAACAACATCTCCAATCCCTATTGCCAATCGAGCATCCCAAAAAAACGGACAATCAGATGACGTTTGGCTGCACAACGCTGCACGAAGAAGCACCGCCACACGCAACGCATTTTCGGGTCGTTCCACGAGAATTTGAAACGAATCTCCGCGAAAGAATTCCAATTGCATGATTCCCAAATAGCCACTCATTTCCGCCACTGCATTATCAACAATAGAGAGCATTGCTCTCCTCCAAAGATCGTCTCCTTTTGAGGAATTAACGAAATCACCCGTTACAACACTAACTATTTCCATTTTATTTTTTTGCGGCAAAGATACTTTTTTTGACAAATCAACGAAAATCGGTTGATTTTTTATTATCAACAAAAATTGGTTGATAATCATTATTTTCCTGTTTGCACATCCAAAGTACCCTTACGTGCTGCTTCGACAAACAGTGTCACACCGATTCACAATGCAAAGAAACACTCAAAGCACCACAATCATCTGTGAACGTAGTCACTTAAAGTAATAGGCACTTCTGCATGCTATAAACCGTATTCTTAACTATTCCTTCCACAAATACTATCCAGCCACCCCTTCAGCACTGTTGAGTTGCACATTCCTTGTAATGAAGCCTCGAAATAATGCTGAGATTCATCATAAGCGGAAACAAGGTGACCTATCTTTTCACTGCTGTCCCGTTAAAATTTATTATTGTTCTTTGAAACGATTGATATATAGTTAGTTGTAGAGACTTTTCGAGTCAACGGATTTGATTCTGTATCTTTGCGGTCCTAATGAACAGCCGTCTATGAACAAATCAAAATACGTATTCGCCCAACTGACGACATTCCTTGACAGGAACCATTTCAACTACATCGTCCGCAAGTATGGCGGAAACAAATACGTGAAGCATTTCACCTGCTGGAACCAACTGCTTGTTATGATGTTCGGTCAGTTGAGCAACCGTGAGAGCCTGCGCGACGTGATTGTCGCCATCGAGGCGCATCGCAGCAAGAGTTATCACCTCGGTTTTGGCAAAAATGTTTCCAAAACATCGCTTGCATGAGCCAACCAAACACGAGATTATCGCATCTTCGAGGATTTCGCATACTATCTCGTGGGCGAGGCAAGACACAAGAGAGCGACCAACATTTTTCGGCTTGACGGCAATGTCTATGCCTTCGACTCCACGACCATATCGTTATGCCTGGATGTGTTCTGGTGGGCAAAGTTCCGAAGTCACAAGGGTGGTGTTAAAATCCACACCCTGTATGATTTGGAGACGCAAATACCGGCCTTCTTCCACATCACTACAGCATCTGTCCACGACTCCAAGGCGATGAAACAAATCCCCGTTGAGACTGGTGCGTACTACATATTCGACAGAGCGTACAACAACTTCAAGGAACTCTATCGCATACACCGGGCATAGTCTTTCTTTGTCGTTCGGGCCAAAACAAACCTGCAGTACAAGAACGTCAAGTGGAAGCGTAGGCTGCCCAAGGGGATTTTGACTGATGCGGTGATTGAACTCACCGTATATGGCAGTCAAAAAGGCTATCCTGAACAGTTGAGGCTTGTGCGGTTCTTCGACGAGGAGCAAGGCAGGGATTTCATGTTCCTCACCAATGCAATGAAACTAACAGCCCTGCAGGTCGCCGACCTCTATAAGAACCGATGGCAGATAGAGCTGTTTTTCAAGTGGCTCAAGCAGCATCTCAAAATCAAGAAATTCTGGGGCACAACAGAAAATGCCGTCAGAATACAGATTTACTCGGCCATTTGTGCCTATTGCCTTGTCGCTATCGTGCAACACGACATGCATTTGGACAGAAGCACGTATGAAGTTCTGCAAATACTCAGTATGTCACTTACAGATACGACACCTCTCAAAGAGCTCTTCAACAAAACTATATTCAAAAATGACAAAGAACGTTTTGGCTTTGACGGGCCAGACTTGTTTGATAATATTGATTAATAACCCGTCCCGATTTTAACGGGACACTAGTGATATCAAATTGAATTTAATCGTAATTCTAATTGATTATAGTTAATAATACGGGGATTTCGTGTTATCACGGGAAATCTTGATATCACATAGCTTTGCACCGTTGACAAGCCCAATTTCTCTTTAAGCAAATCTTCTCGATCGTCTTCTTTCTTCAACGCTTTCTCATAGTAACGATTCAGTCGCCTGATGGCATTACATGTGCGTTTTAGCCAGTCATCTCCTTGTTCTGACACGCTGACTGAATTGTTTTTACATTGGAAATTGAAAATAACATTGTCTTTCACACAAACCACATCAAACTCTTTACGCTTGATTCTCTTTACATCCTTAACGTCGTAACCATATCGATACAACAACGCTTTCACCTCTTTTTCAAACACAAACCCCGAATCTATTTGAAATTGTTTCCTTTTGTCTAACAAGTGCTGTACCGCATTTACCATATATCTTTGATATAACAGCACTGTGGAATAATATGTTTTATCAAAACGGAAGAAAGCCGGTCGGCTATTAAGCATATCGTCAAAACTATCACTGTCACAAACCAGTTTTAGGCGTGAGCATTGGTTACAAAGCCTTTGAAAGTCTTTTTCAGAAACAATAAAAGCATAATTATCGTGCAAATAAGACTTCAAATCCTTTGCCATATTTTTCATCTGTTTATACTCTTCTATTTCGTTCAATCCATATTTATCATAAACAACAGACGATAATTTAATATTATGTTCAAGCTCCTCATACCCATAAAGCTGACTGGCTATAGGTTCTGGAAGTCTGGCTTTTTCTTCCTGCGACATGTTAGACATCACATCGTTAATGGTCATTCTAATTGGCTCTAGGAAATCACCCTCTAAGTGATTGTATGAAAAATATGGCTTCATCATACAACCATCATACAAAACCTCATAGTCCTTAATACATTTGTTCACCATCAAGGCATTATAGCCATTCCTGATATTCACCATACAATCATCGATCATAGGTTGAAACACCTGTAATAAATCTGTGAAAACAATTTTTCGACTCCCCTTTGCATACGCTGGAATAAACATTAGCATAGTAACATAGTAGAGTCTCATAGCTTGACACCGCGCAAATGCATTGAACAACGTATCGCAACAATTCCATATAAAACCTCTGCTGTAACAATAACGATTGAACAATGACAACATTTGGCAAGACTCCACAAAACGATTTTGCACATCTTTGCCACACCTGCAACCAACAATACTTACAAGTTGTTCAAATTGAGGGTCATCATCTATATCAATACCGCACGAATACAAAATTTCATCCTCCTCGTCTTCTTCTGTCATAAATGAGATATTGTATAGTTCATCAACACGTCGAATAAATTCACGCCATTTATGGAATAAATCAGCAGCATCAAATTGAGAAAGAAATTGCTGGAATTCCATTTTCTTTTCAGCAATACCATTCTCAAAAAAACGGTCCAATTCTTTCCCTTTTAAACTTTTATACATCATATTTCCATTTTAAATAGCATTATTACAACCCCAGTTTATTTCGGGCAAAAATCTACAGCCTCCTTGACAAATACTTTTCATAGAGCAATTCATACATGCTGTATCACCGCCATACTGTTTACGTTGCTCTATGAAAGCTTTGTTTTCTGTCCAAATTTCTTTCATTGATTCTTTGCGTAAATTGCCAAAAGTATCCGAGCCCACCATAAAAGAGCAAGGATACATTTTCAAATCCTCACTAATAAACGCAGAGAACCTTGCTGCTTCACACGCTTCAACTAATTCGTGACGAACGTCCAACCAACGGGCAATGCCCGAAATTGAACAACTGTCAAAACCGATTTTCTTTTTGGATTCGGACACTTTTCTGAAAAACTTTTCCGCTCTATTGTAACACAAAACCTCTTTGTCACCATGTCCAACACCTCGTCCGACCGGCTTGTAGTTCAAGAAAACGCATGCATTCACTTTTTCAAACCATGATGGTGGATACTCCAAAAGCAATTCTATTGCATCAACAGTACCTGCTGAAATTATTAGGTGCAAATTGGTCTTTATTTGATAATAGCTGCACCTGGCAAATAGGTTTTCATAGAAATCATTACCGTTTGACGGGTAATAGCTCACTGCCATTGCTCCACATAATTCTGAGGTAGCAGCCAATATAGTATCTGTTAGCCCCTCGCCATTGGTTGTGTAAGACGGAACAATTCCATATTTCCTTGTCAACTCTAGTATTGTTACAAATTCAGGATGTTGATTGGGATTTCCCCCTCCTAATGCCACTTGCAATACTCCTATTTCACCAGCTTGAGTTATTACGTTCTCATATTCTGACAAGCGCATGTGCTTGCCCGAAATGGATGATGAACGATAACAAAACTCACATCCTCTTTCGCAGAAATTAGTAATGGATATATCCAGCAACTCCGGCCCGTGCATGCTCCATAAAGGTTCCTGGTAGCCTTCATCCTCACAGCGCATAAAGAATCCTGTTCTTTGATTAAACAAAATCCTATAATGTTCCTGCAAGAAGTGCCGAACTATCAAACTACCATCCATCATTAGTGGCATCAATTAATAAGCCTTGACCATCAATAATGAAACAATTCGTGCACAGCAAACATTCCAGCACGCCATTGTCACTATATAAGTCCCCCATATAAACCGTCATTCCCTTTGCTTCCGCATCTTTCACACGTTGTAATGTGTTTTCCGAAAACACTTCCGCAACAAACTGCTCAAAGGGGCGCCCTTTACACCAACGATGGTTACGGGCAAACTCACGTGCCGGTTGCAAATCATCACTGAAGATTTTGAATATATCCCGAAACATATCCTGAAACGGTGAATTCTTGTCAATACCCGCTGCCTTTAAGAATTTGTCAAGGGTAAACTCATCTTCCGTCATTAATATGAAACAGGTGGAAGAGCTATTAGTCACAAAGTCTGTCTTGATTTTCATAGGCTTAATAAAAAGAGTTTTGTAAACTTTTCGCCGTAATCTTCGCCATAAATGAATTCATCTACATCGTTCACACCGTAATTCACCGAATCATACCGAATAAGCGTATAGTTCTCGTTCTCATTCAATCCATTCATCAAAGCCTCCAACGCTTCATTGGGAACAGCAAACTTTGCACCTATAAATCCCCTAAAACTTTCACATTCAGGTTTGTAATAACGTTCATACAAGTCTTCCATATTCTCCGCTTCAGCCATAACGCTGTTATAGATTTTGGAGAACATATTCTCACCAAACCCACCATTAATACCGGCATTGGCAAGGAATTTCTCTAAGGTAAGATCTTTGTTCACCACCTTCAAGTGTTCACTAAAAGGGAATGAGTAACAATATGTTTTATTCTCTACATTTTCAACCATTCCTTTACTACATTTTTAAGTTCAACACACTTAGTAACCGACACAACGTCCTTTATCTGCCTTTCGTCGTTTGTATTGCTAAAATAATCATCGTATAACATACGGGCCGAATAATCAATAGCCGACATATACAGTACAATCTCGAAAAGATTTCGTTGTTCGGGATGTTTCAATGAGTGCTCTTCGTTTTCAATCAAACATCGAACATTATCAAGAAATTTTTCACGCGGCGATGGTTCGCGATCATATATGGAATAATATGCATTTCGTGAGACGTCAGACCAAGTCTTGTCAAAGAAATTCCGCAATTCAACACCATCTAAAGAAGAGAGATGCTCCAAGAGCAATTTGATATTGATTCGCTTGAACACATCAGTATTCCACCTTCCCCAGTATGTCAAGTATCTTGCCACTATAATATCACATACACTCAAAAATTGCTTAATTAATGCGATGTCATCATCGGTTATATCCGTTTCCTCTACATCCCATATCATATTTCTAAACACCAACTTATACCAAGGCTGTGTTTGTATTGTTGTCAACGCAAACGGGTCTTTTGTCCTCTTGATGTACGAAAACAAAAATGTTGTAAGACCCTCTGAAAGTAGATGCTTTGAATCAGTGTATTTTATAACATAACTGCTAAAATCCGCCTGGTTTTCCGGCAATACAACATCGACCAGATAGTGCGAGACCAAATAATCCCTGAATTCATCAAAAGTGAAGTTAACTACTTCTGAACTCGCAAATGGACTACTTCCAACCGATTTCAAGTCCTTTCGCATCAAGACATTGTTGTCCAAGAATCTATTGATAATCTCTCGTTGCTGAATGTCAGCACCAGCCAACAATGTAGCTAGTGGAATGTTGGCAAACGCGTCATTTTCAACCATTCGGCCAACTACTTTTTTCAAAAAATCGGATATAAAAGTATCCGCAGCCAAACTACATCCATCGCTTTTTAATTCTGCGGCGACCCTGGAAACCATTATTTCACAATATGCAGCAAACAAAGGCTCTTTTGCAATACTATGAATAACGGTTAAGTTTTTCCTAGCGTTTACTTCACAAAAAATTCTGAACAACAACAAGTTTTCACAAAAATCCCTTTTAACATGGTCTGTAATATCTGTACAACTAATAGAAAAATGCTTGAAATAGAGTTCTTTGAGTTTTTCCCAATAATCATCAAGACGACCATTGATGTTCCTTTGAATGATGGTGTCATCCTCAAACAAATCACCTATCGAAGAAAAATGGGTGTCGTAATACTCCGTCCGGCACGACACAATCACTTTTACAAAATCATACTGCAAGACCGTGCTTAAAAATGTTTCCATGCTAGCCTGCAATTGTTTGGGCGAACCGTTCTCATTCAAGCCGTCAATGATAATGACAAAGGGCACTTGGTGTTGTTCGCAGTAGCACTCGGCAGCCTTAAGTACATCATCGAGCGAAAAATTTTTGGCAGAAAACAGTTTATGGGCAAAACTCATTTCCACATTGCCTGCTTCCAATTCATATCCGTTCAAATAAGCCGCGGGGATTTCGCGACGCATGAGCACATTCTTTGCAAGGTCACAAAGCACATTGGTCTTTCCCTGTCCCGCTTTTGATGTAAGGATAAAAAACCTCTTGTAGATGCAATTATTAAGATCAAGAATGTCCTTTATCTTGCGAGAATGGCAATAGCGTATATTTCCACCCCCATGCAATTCATTATGCTTTGCCAACAAGTAATCCGACAAACGTCTTGATGCCTCATAGAGAAGTTCAAAACCAGCAGGCCGAGTACTATTCCCAACAAATTTTTCGGCGTCAAATTCAAAGCCTTCGCTTTTCTGTTCAGCCAGCACCCACCTGAGATTGTCGAAATTCAATTTTGCCGTTCTTTCACAACTAAGCTGGAAAAACAGGAAAGGGTCAACAAAGAAACGCAATTGTTCTTTCAACTCATCCACCTCCAAATAGGTATCTTCAAGATACTTACCAGAACTGATATTTCTTCGCATTTGCAAGTCCAACAAGCGTTTCTGACTTTCCATGAACTCTTTTTGAGAGATTTGGCATCGTTCGTGATAAGACTTGATTTCTTGAGTCAAACGATTAGTATCTTGGAGCAACGTGAATATGTCCGTCAAAAGCGACTCCTCAATTAACGTCCATACCTCCGTGTCTTTCCTTAGCTCTTCCTTGTAGTATTCGAGCAATTCAATGTCCGAAGCATAGCGTTGTCTTCCTTGTGGATTCTGCATATAGTCCACCAAGTCCACCAAACGCTCCTTGTACTTGCGACTCTCCCATTCCACATCGTGTTTTGTCCATCTTTTCAAAGCACGCACATAAGCTTTCTTCACCTTTGTGTCCAACTTCCGCTGAAACAACTGTGGAACCAAAGATGTGAGGCCGTTGGCAACGACACTTGCTATTAAACCACTGACGATAGGATCCATAGGCACTTAATAATCTAATTGAGTTAAAGTTGCTTCATTGTCCATTTCTTTGGCCATTCCTTCATACTGCTTGGACAAACTGTTGAACACCTTGGCCACTTTAGGATAAGAAACAGCGCACTTTTTATATAATCCCTTGAAATAATCGGAATTGTTGCGTTCAATATTTCCACCCTCATAAGGACCGCGAGAGGTAAAGCCACGCTTGTTGTACATCGCGCACTCATAATTTCTGAAGAATGATTCTGATTTAACCGTTTCCATAAGGGCAAACAAATCCATTGCCGGCCAATATTCTGACTTTTCAGGATACTGGGCGAACAATTTACCCAATTGGATATAAGCCCCTTTTTCTCTTTTCCGCTTTTTTGCGGCTTTTATGGCCTTTTCAAGCCAATCACTCAAAAAGTTTATATCTATTCCACCTTCGTTATCCACGCCTGGAATATCCTTCCATAGGTCAAACAGCGCATAAGCACGCTCCGCATTAGCTTTAATCTTCTCTTTTTCCTCGTCGTTTGATGGAGCTTCGTCTTTTGATACACCGCTGTCGGGAATGAAAAAATAGGTCAACAATTCTGCAAAGTATTCAGGGTCATGATTCAGATGTTTGATGAGCAACTCAATATCCAATTTTTTAGGATAATGTCTCATCAAAGGCAGGTAATACCATTCCAAAATCTCAAGATCAGCCTCATTCCTGTCTGTTCTTTTATGCAATTCTTCCAAATAGGCTTCTGCCGACATATAATCTATTGTGGCATTCAATTCAACTGGGATGCTTATCGCTTTAACCAATACCTTTTGGAGAACCGCCGTAGGGAATTTTTCAGCATGATACCAGGAACCATTCAAAGCGGTGATGGCTCTTCCAGCTGATATCAGTTTTTCAACCGCATAAAGCGTCCTATTGGCATCCGGTCCAAAGAAAAGCACATGTACCCTGCGCCAATACTCTGATTGTATCTCTTCGTCCAGAGTTTCTATCAATTCCCAAAGATCGAGTGATTGATTCAAGCAACATAAGAACCTCACGTTGTTTTCAATAGACTGCCCTTTTTCGGCGAAAGTCTTATACAATCCAATCATGACATCTTCGCCAATCTTTCTTTCTTTTTCCGCCAGATAACTGCGTGCGAAAGCGTAATCATCATCGTTTTCAAGTAACGACACCACCTTGACGAGCAATTCTTCAGGCTTGTCGAAGTGAGCCAAAGCAGTTCCCAATGTAGCTGGCTCACCCACCCTCCGTCTTAAATCTATTGTTTCATCCAAGCCCAAAACAGCGAGCCAATTACGACAAGCTTCCTCACGAAGCTTCATGCATTCCCCATTGCTTTCATCAATGTCTTCCGTATCATTGGTAGGAATTGGAAGGTGAGGAAAGTGTTCATCAAAGAGCCATATATCCCTTTGTACAACATCTTGGGGAACGAGATCTGCGTATGCCTTTTTGATGGCATCCAATTCCTCCTTGCTAAAATCAGTGTAATCACGACGCCCTTGCAGTCCTTGATACCATAAAGTCTCACGAAGTGCTTTTAAGGTCTCCACATAATATCCATCCAAACTCTTCACCGTCGTCCCTATCCATTCGATTAAGTCCTCGCGTATCATACGCGGCAGCGGCTCGATGTGATTAATCAACTCCGCCATCTTCTTATCCGAACCGTCGTATAAAGTCTTCAACATATCCACCACATCCGCAATGAATTGATTCGGCGTGTACTTGGTGTCAGCTTTAACCAATTCATAATCGAATTGTCTCCATCGTGGCTTATGCGTGACAGAAAAGGCCATGCCGACTTTGGGCAACAAAGCCAACAATAAATCCCACATTCGGGAATAGGGCTTTCCGATAAAACTTCTAAGAATGATTGATCTCGTTTCGTTGTCCACTGAGGTTTGAGGCACCCAAGGATTATAAATCACAATCAGGCTGTTGAAAGGTCGGTTGGCCAACGTTCCACCCGGATCCTGTTCGGTCAGTTCTAACAGAAGTTCTGTAATCTCTTTCAAATATTCAGGTGCCCATGCCAGCCCCTCAAGTGCCCACAACAAATCGGCATGATGACTTTCGGGGAAGAACCAGCTTTCTTTTTCTTCAAAAAGACTAATGATGGAATGTCCAGGGCTGGTCAATGATTCACGAACATGTTTGATAAAAACTTCTGGGGCTGCTTCAGCAAACAATATTAAGGAAGAATAAATATGGTTCCACTGTTGGGCGGTATCTTGCCTTAGAATCTCTCCAACAACTTCATTGACATATTTTTGCCCATCATCGATAAATTTCAAACGCTGCCCATGCAAAGCTATGATAATCAAAGATTGCAGCAACCCGTTGCACAACTGAGCCGAATACTTTTCTTCCTCCTCAGAATTAGAGGGAAGAAACACTTTCAGGCACGCCTCTTTTAGCAAATCCTGCCAATTGACAGCCAGGTGATTTTTGAGATCAGCCCACAAAGACAATGGCGAAACAATACGCCATGTGTTACCTATTTGCAGCACGGGCGAAAGTGGCAAACCGCTCCATCTCACCATCATTTGACGGTAATCGCCATACGGTTTACCCGTCAATTGTTCGATAATATGCTTGTCACCCTCTTTATTTTCATCCCAACGACCACAGAGAAGTGCCGCAAACAGTTCAGTCACATTCTCATTGTTCAGCCATTCCGCCCGTTGTACGAAAAAACCAAGCTCCTTTTTAATGGCAGTTATGCTACAGGTTGCATCACGTACTATATTATCAGCCTTGTCGTGATCCAAGCCACATTCCTCCAAAGCGCTCACCAGTTCCTGTTTGTCAGGCCGGGTCAACTCTATCTTCTCTTGTTGATAATCAGTATCGGCGCCCAATGGAATCAGCACACAATTTCCCTCAGCGGCCATTAAATATAGCGGACGGGCGTCTTCAAACCTTGGAATGATAATCAAATGTTGATTCGTCGGCAAATTTCTGAGCGCATCGACATCCTCAACCACTATGGCTTTTGCTTGGAAACGCCCATTATTGTCACCCGTGAAAGACATTCCAGCCGCTAAAATAAAATCAAGTGCCTCCTCTTTGCTTGAAGCCAATACACCGACAATAGGTATTTCTAAGTTCATTATCGACTCCAACTTCCTGACTTGCTCCATTCTCCCTGCAACAAAGAAACGAGAAGAGAGTTCGACCGAAGGCAAAAAGCTTTCTTCTCGCCAGTATCTCGAGGCATCAACAACACCTCTTTCCGGATTTAAACCAATTTTTCTTGCCAGCCAAGCGGTAACCGACTTCATATTCTTCAACAAGTCGGCTATACCCCGCGAATCATAAACCCGAACATCCTTCCACACATTTTCCTTCTTTTTTTCCTCCTGCCACTTTTCACAGCCCTTCCAACAACGCGGTGTCATGAAAATAAAGGTTGTTTGCGCCCTATCAATCACCTCGTTTTTCGAGTTTGTTCTTGTAATATAATCGCGTTCCGCTTTAGTTTTGGGTTTATCATCTGTTCCAAACTCAATAATACTGCGCCCCGCAGGGATGAATCCAGCCCCTTTTTCAGAGCACACCAAGCCATCCCATCCACCAATATTCACCGCGCTGCCCCATGGGATGAATGAGAAATCGCCAGGGGGCAATGTGGCATAGACCATCATGGACACAAGAAGCGGAAAATCAGCCTGCGCCTGATACTGCTCAGCCCAATCCTCAATACTCTTTCTGTCTATCTCCATTTCTTTTTAGTTATAGTTTATTGATACAACAACGGTTGTGGCTCGTGCAGAAGCCCAATCTAAATTGCAAAAATACAAAATTAATCGGACAAAATCACAGATTCGTTGGATTCATTCTCATACCTATTAAACCAACAACGGCCACAACTTGAATTGAAGTTGTAGCCGCTTTGATATTACAGTCAACAGTATAGTATAACGACACATCCGTTTCTTTATCCTTCACTAGCATTCCCTTAAAGCCTGAATTTGACGGTTTAAGCGACGGCGTGTGTTTGGAATTAATGGATCTGTCTTTTTTTGGGTTATCCATTTCCTGTACTAATGCAAGATAATGAAATCTTTAGCTGTAGCTATTGCCTGCCGCATGCGAGCGTCATACTCTTTCTGAGCCTTCATTATTCGTTCATCTATTTCACGCACCTCTTCACGTGAATAGACTGAATAGAAGTCGCGCACCACTATTTCCTTTTTCTCTGTCTTTTTCGTTTCCATATAAATCAAGTATATTTATGTGCAAAAGCTTCACGCGCCTTTTCTTTATCGTCCAGATTTGCCATCTGTTCAAGCAATTCAACTCCTGGTATTTTTATCGCATTATTAGCCATAACTTCATTTTCATTACTAAAAGCGTAACATAGCCCAATGAACCTTTCCTTCTTACATCTACTGATACTGATTTACCCTCTTATACTTCTCCCCCATCTCCAACAACTTTTGAAACAACACTACTCTCTCCTCTTTCAACTCTCCGGCATTCATCTTTTTTCTCGTGGCCTTGAGCCAGTTGAGCATGTCGTGTTCTTCCAGTCTGTGACGTGATGGATTTCTGTGGTTTGTTTCCATGAAGTTCATCACTTCTTTATATTTGTTCAGCCAACGAGTATCTTGATCCATACATCTTACATCTTACGCCAGCGTTCGTCCTGAATCATATTTTTATAGACTAATTTTCAGACAACCCTCATAATGACCGATAGTCGCAGGCTTGCCGCTGCCCTTCCGGCCTCCAGCTCTAATATCCTGTTAAATCGTGTTTCATTTTTTGATGAAGGCCTTTGAATTTGCCCTCTTCGTATGATGGTCCGAACAGAATGTCCAATTCCTTTTCCTTGGAATCTATTATTCCCATTCTGAGCATTTCGTCCAATTTTTCATCTGGGAACTGCTGTTTGCGTTTCAACAGTTGATATGCTTCACCTTTACGATTTGCATACCGTTCTTTTAGGCCTAACACCTTCTCATTCGTCACCATCCCACCTTTGGCATGAAGCAAAACCTCGCATTCATCCGGGGTCACACTGTCCATGTTCACCCCAATATCAAGGTCTGGGTACAGAAATGTCAAATCCTCTATATCTTCATCATACGGGCTTGCGCCCAATTCTTTCTGAAGCTTAAGGCCATTACAATTTTGGCCGCTTAGCACTAAGTTGAAGAAACACATTGCCAATGCGGGATACTTGGTCTTCCCTTCCGGAAAAAAGTGGTCAAACTCGCTGGTCCGCCTTGTTTTATCATCAGATTTCACCACATCCAAATACTCATCATCGCAGTAAGGACACACGTTGATGTTCATCTTTTCTATCAGCGTGTAAGCATTGTAAGTTCCAGCAGAATCCACAAAATTGTCAATTCCGTTAGAGAACCTCGAACCATACAACACCTGAAACTCAGTGAATAGCAAATCATTTGGATGGTTTGCCACCCATCCTCTCATAGTATCCAAATCAGCTAATATAAACTGCTTCAGCCAAGTATAGTCTGCTACGTTACGTGAAGTATTATATCCCTCAAAACCTTTCAGCTTGATTACAGACGCATAAACTGCGTCTTGCGCATCTTCCTCAAGATGCTTCACATAATCCTCCACGGCATTGTAGTGGAGAGCCTTCAACTCATCAATATTTTCAAACTGAAACTTAAGCATAGGCCAAATAATCAAGCAGTCTTTCAAACACACGTCTAATCATCTCATCGCCAATATACGGCAACACTTTCCGTATTTTCTTCACCTGTTCCAACTCTTCCGGCTTGATGTTAGGGTATCTGTCTGCCAACCCTTTCAAAAATGCGAACTTCTCTGTCAAGAATGTTCTGGCATACTCTCCTATGGTGTAATCCAAGAAAAATCCGTCTGCCATAATGGAAAAGATATTGGCAGCAAAGAAAGGCTTCTCGGTGGGTTCATATATTATGCATTCCCCGTCATCATCATAATCCACGCATGTCACCTGCGACGAAATCGTGTCAGACAACATAAACGGCGAATGAGTGGAAATGATGAGTTGTAACTGAAGGCCTGGATTACGGCGTTCCAATATTTTGACTGTCCTATAGATGAATTCTCTGCAATATTCAGGATGCATATAAGTTTCCGGCTCGTCCATCAGCACAATCAAATGTATCTCCTTTATTTCTTCAGGTTTTCCATCCTTATAGCCCTTGGCCAGCTTGGTTTCTATGGCCTCTTCCAATGCGCCCCATATTTTCGCAAACTGATACTCTCCAGAACTCAGATAGGTTAACGTATAGGGCAAGTATTCTTTGGGGAAAATCTCATACTGATCCCGATGGTACTGCCCCATGCTCTCAAACAAGTCGCGAAAGCGTTTTTCGTTTTCATCGATTTCCACTAAGGGATAGATAAATTGGTCAGGGGTGAAATAATTGTCCTCAAACTGATCCAAGATCTTGATCATATCACAGATTTCCTTGCATTCCTGCCACACCAGTCCTTCGTTTCCATGCATACTGTCTGTATAATAGTCTATATATTGCCCAAGCCACATCAATCTCTTTTCCAAAGTCAAATCTTTCACACCATCTGGAAGAACTTGGGGATTGTCAACATCATCCAATTTGTGCAGAGGTCTGTGTTTAGGTAGCTGCTTACCCAAAAATGTGACCGACGAAGCCACCTTTCGCAAATAAATGGCATAATCCGTCAGCAGATCATGGAGAAACATTTCCTTTGGGGTTGCTTTACCTCCAGATTTTCCTTTCCGTAAACGTCCTGTAAAAGGAGATGCGTATGGAATGTCCGACAAGGATTGCACCACACCGTCCAAACGCCGCTCTCCATATAGCCAATACTCCGATTCAAGCAAATCATGCGGCAATTCCACATTAAGCTTGTGTTGCCAGTTTATACGGCTGATAACAAACGACGCTTTGCGTTTGATGCTGTCTTCGGGCATCTGTTCCACATATTCTTTGGCCGCATTCACTATTTTTGCAGGATATGATTCCGAATAAGGAGTCACTATTCGCGGTAACCAATTTCCTTTTTCTGGCTCAACCACATCGTGATATGGATATTGTGCAAAGGCATTTCTGTCAAAAGTGTTCACAATAGCGGTGCCGAACTCCACACCATCCTCCACGGGGTATATTCCCTTAAGCTCATTCCGCTTAAAATCATATTGAAACTGCCAAAAACTAAACTTGGAGGTGTCTTTCTTTCTCTTTAATTGCGCACTTAATGTTCTAGATATTTGCGGAATAAACATATTATACACTTCTACCGCAAATTGATTGTCGTCGCCATCGCATTTGTAGAGCAGAAAATAGGAACCGGCATTTTCAGAAAAGGAGCGTTCAGAGAAGTCCATGCCTATCAGCTGAAGCAGATTTGTTTTTCCCGCACCAGTCCGACCCACAATAATATGCATGTCCTTTATTAAGTTTCCCCCATAGAGGAAAGATTTCACCTCCTCCACATCTGTTTTCCTGATGCTTAGTTTGTTTCTCTCAAACGAAACATCATATTCGTCAGAGAGCATAAACTCCAGTTCACGGATGTTTTTGAAGCTCTTTATGTATGCAAATATCAGCTTCATTATCTTCTATGTTCTAAAAATCATCCCTACACCCCCATCCACCAAATCAATGATCCCATGATGGGATTCCTGTGATTCTTTTCCCTGAATTCCATCACCTCGTTATATTTGGTTAACCATCGAGTTACCTAATTCATATATATTATCCAGTTAATGATTCTGTTATCTTCTGGAAAGGGATGATAATCAGATTCTCCATTGAGGTATAACGCAGAAAGGAGGTTGCGCCCCCCTCTCTGACCATAGTTCCGGATGCTGTTTGTCTCTACTGAAACGTATCACCCTCGGTTTTGCCAGTGAATGAATATAAGAGAAAGCCAATGTCTTGTCTTCTTCATTTAGTTTCTGATACTTCTCAATCTCTTTATCGGCGCAATCCAGCAGGTAATAACTATAAAGCCCTCCTTCCTCAGATGGCATATTCTTGGCGCCCTCTTTAAACGACGCTGCAGCTCCTACTACAAACAATCCTGGATAAAGGTGTTTCAATTGTTGGTTATACAATAATCTACATTTTGTACTGTATCCAAGACTTCCTTCTCTTGCAAATATCTTAACCCTGGCACGACTGTCACCAATGCTCTCCGTCAAAGGATAAATATTCCGGCAACAATCCGCAATTAGCAAGCAACTACTATGTTTTACTCTATCTTCCAGCCAATCCACAGGCAGATCTTCTTTCGCAGGAGAATTAGGATATAGTTCCAAAAAAGGATGCCCTTCGCTGTTTTCCCATCCATGGCCTGCAAATACAATTAGCCAATAATTCACCCTTCCGTCCTCTTCCTGTTCGTCCATTACCGCTGCCAATTTCTCTTTTGTCCAAGAGTTCACATCTGGAGCAATAATCTCACTATTGAACCAATATCCTCCCTCGGGCGATTTGAAAAAGTCAAGGTAATTTTTCCTGTCTTCTATCACACTGGGACAATAGTTTTTCTCACCGCCAGTGTTTGCTATTATAATAAGCCTACGCTTTATATTATTCGGCATCGTCTTCAGATTCATTTTTTGCAATTTTTTCAACCAAGGAAGGCACAAATCGTTCACTAAATCCAGACACAAACCCAATTAAAGCGCTGGTATATACCATCAGTGAAACATCAATACTGCTCAACAGCAAGCCACATTTCACGGCCTCCATTGCAACAAGCGCAAAAATAGCACCAACCAACAAGCGGCACAGAGCTTCTGCAAAATGTAACAACTTGGATGACAGACCAGTCATTGCCGTTTTTCCATAACGCGTCCAGATTGACACAAAGGCCCCTATTATTCCTGAGCAGAATCCAGTCACCCATGCCGGATGCCATTTTACAACATCTATGTTATAAGCCATTATGGCAATTGCTAAAATAGCCATCGGTGCAGATGTCATAATAAACAGGCTGCGAGACACTTCCCTATTTCTTGACTTAACAAACCTATAGCACTCATCAATCACCTCTTGAATATCATCAAAACACTTCACCATCACCAATTCATATCCTATGGCAAGTTTCTTCTTGAAGGTCTGCTTATCTTCATCGCTGATGTTGGTGCATGGTTCCATGTGAACAGCATCAAGTTTCGCAATCCATTGTTGCTTTATCTTCTCCTCTTCTTCCGTATAGAAATCAGTTCTATTATCTATCCAATCCACGTCATTCTCGTCATCAAGGAAAACAATAAAACCTTCTTTCTTATCATCATCAATCTTATACCGGATAAGATACTTATCTTCTATCTTAAAAAAAGCTCTATACCTCTCCTGATCCGCATCCTTGGGCTGATTGTCATTTGATGCCTGTGACTCTTTTTTCTTGAATAAACACATATTTATGCTATTACTACGAATGGAATAATATTTGTATTATTGCTTCGACAAGGGTGTTGACGTCCTTTTCTCATTTTCACCACTTTGGGATACGCGGAATCATGGACTTGGGCGAGCGAAACCGCGCTTTCTCCATTACGGAGATAATTTACAACAAGTTGTTGTTTTACCTGATCCGCACTTTTCAGTAGATTATATGAGTACACCCCACCCAACATATCTGAGTCACCAGCACACTCTCCTATGTTTGTTGCATAGGCCGCAAAGAAAGAACCTGATGGAAGTGTTCCAAGAAAACGGTTATATGCTAATTTACACGCATCCTTATTAAGTTCCATAACAGTGTCTGAAAAAAGCGACTCTTCAATGAGTTCCGATACTTCAACATCTTCCTTTTTTCTACAACAATCCGCTATAAGGGTACAGGGTGAATATGTCACCCAAGTGTTTATCTCTGACGCTGAAACTTCACTACCATCACTCATGCATAACACTGTATCATTGTAAGAATTCACGAATCCATGACCACAAAACACTATCAACCAATAATCAACATGTTTAGAACTCTCCATCATCATAATATAGTTATGAAGCAGTGAGGCAGATGAAAAATCAACCATTGTATGAATCTCTTCATCCTCATCCCATGCGCCACCCTCCGGCCGGGTAAAGAAATCATGATAATTCTTCATGTCAATGGCCACGCCGGGGAGCTTGTTCTTTTCGCCCCCATCGTTGGCTATCAGTATTAGTCTTCTATTTATGTTACCTTTATCCATAGTAATTATTCATTATCCTTCATAAATAACCTTTGGTCTTCTTTGAGACAAAAACACAAAAGAGCAAAACGCCCAAATACCTTTCATGATTGATTTAAACTTTTACATCTTACTTCTTCCCTCTGCCATCTGATATCTCAAGTATTCCTTCCTCCTCATGCGGCACAAACGGGCCTTCCTTGCATTCAAAAATCACGGAGTCGGGCTCTAACGATTCCAATGTGTGCCAGGTATTCTTGGGGATGTCAACGCCAAACTGACCCGCTTTAGAATCAAGAACTATGCTGTCAATAATTGAGCCGTCATCGTTATGGGTGGTCACTTTAACCTTACCTCTCAAAACCACAAACGATTCGTCTTTGGAGGGGTGGCGATGAATGGGAATCTCTGTGCCTAGCTCAACAGCATTGAGCATACGATGGCACTTGTCATCCAATGACTGATGAAAGTTAAAGTTCATTCTGAGGCGAGACGAAGCTTTGGCTTTCTCACTCACCTCATTTAGCAGCTGTATATCTATTATTTTCAATTCTTTCATATTTATTGCCGGCATCGGCGAACGCACTCTGCGAAACAAACACCTCTATTCCTCCACGCCATCACATGGAAGCCCGCACAGGGAAAAGGTTTCAAAAACCTGAGAGCCAAATTCTAATGAACCCAGAAGAATATGCGTGGCTCTCCCCTTATTCGTTATTTCGGTCGGCAAATATAAATAATTTCTTCCAATCACGAGTTTCAAAAATGCACGAAACACGATCTGTGTCATCTGTGCCATCAGTGTGACCTAAAGCTGCGAAGCAGCACAAGACCGAAGGCCGCCATTTCTGTGCTTTCCGTGCTTTCTGTGTGACCTCATTTTCGTCGTCAGGCGAAAACCGTTCTGCGCTCTCTGCGCTTTCTGCGAGCCCTTCCCCCTCGCCGTCAGGCGAAAACAAAAAAGGCCGACCTTTCACAGGACCGGCCATAATTTATAATTCACAAATCCTACTTCTCACCTTTTCCGTCCCCATTGAGGCCAAAAGAGGTATGAGCAGAACTGCCACACCGCCTTAGCCAACAATCGCAGCCTTGATGGCATCCACGATATATTTGACATCTTCATCTTTTACGTAAGGACCCGCGGGCAAGCACATGCCCACTTTGAACACGGCCTCGGAAACACCATTCACATACGCCACGCTACTCTCGGAAGTCACCACAGAATACTCCTTCCCTCTTCCTTCCTCCATCTTACCTCTAACCTCTTCCTTCTTCCCTCTTAAATACACCGGCTGCTTATGCATCGGTTTCCATACTGGTCGTGCTTCAACCCCAGCGGCATCCATAAACACGCGCAAGGCCTCCACGTTGTCATTCGGTTGGCAATCGGTATTGGCACTATCCGCTACGTGGATCACACCTGCAACACCCCCCACAGCTCCTTGTACGATAGCCTTGTAGGCATTCTCCTGTCCCTTAATCTTCACATCAGGGTCGATTGTGATAGTACAAAGCCAATAGTTGCTGTCGAAAATAGTTTCAGGTTTCAAGTGCCCGTTACCACTACCTGAATCTTGAAACTTGAATCCTGAAACTTGAAACTTCTCTCACGAAATCTTCCAAATCTTTCTCAAATCCGTTCACATTCGGCCCCAACGGTACTACCCAATTAGTGTCAAAAGCTTCTTAGATATACTTTTGTTCCAGTCCGGCATCACTCATGGGCGCCAAACAAAGTTAAATACGTTTGTTGGAGATAAGGTTTATGGTTGATTATACGATTATTATTCAAAAAAACGGCGCATTTGATTTGGACGATTAACAACACGTCACTTTGTCACTCTTCCAATCCAGTTCCACATAGTGATGGGCTTTCTCCGAATAAACAAAGTCAACGACAGAGCTCTCCCAATACGATATCACTTTACTGTTGTATATACCAGAATAAGCCCCTCCTCGTCCCATCAAAATAGCTTTTGACAAGTTGTGGGATGCACATGCTAAAATTGACGTATGCCTTTGGGGATAGTTACATGGAATCGCTGGATGTCCATTGATACTCCCATGATGTGAAACAACATAGTATTTAGATTCGAATAAATTAGCACTACACAAACTCGCTTGGCTCATTTTTTCAAACCCATGCTGCTCCAAATCACCAGGAAATACCATGATATGACCATCAAGTTCTATGCCATATACAACTGACGAATCATTCACTTTCGAGACCGTCCGTTCCCCTTTATTTACAGGACTTTCAGCTTTAAGGATTCTACATTCTGGATGATAAATATGAATGGCTCCGACACTTCCGTTCTTACTCATAGGCTCTACGAATTTACAACGGATCTTTATCAGTTCTTTCAAAATAGAAGTCCATATTGGCGAGGCGCAATCGAAATAAAGATTGACATACATCAGTGTATTACCATCAACATATCCATTCTTAATCAAATAGGAAAGCCCATTGTAATGATCAAAGTGTGTATGGGTTAGCATAAACCTTGATATGTGCAGATTCTTTAGCTCAATATTCAATGTGGCTGCAATGTCAGATAGACAACAACACAAATCATGACTATAGTCACACCGTATCAAGTAGTCATAGGTTGAACAGTCCACCATCCATAGTTCGTAATCCGTACCATACATCAATAAAATTAAGCTACAGTTACCATGACCTACATTCACGTGATAAGACTTGACAAGGTCAGGCTTTCCCAGTAATGCAAATGCGTACTGTGATTGTATTTCACGTTCTCTTAGTTCCTGCCGTATATTCTGGCTTTCGTTTCGCAATGTAGTAACTATTTGCTCCTCATTGCCATTTAAAAATCGATTATCGGAGTCTAGTCGGTAAAAGACAAAATCATCTTCTTGTATTGAACGTTCTAAATTTTGAACAAACATTTCATTTGCGGTCAATTCAAGCGACAGTGTTCTTGGGTACCCCCCATCCGACATCTCTGCTCCCAATAGAGTCACATGAAACTTCTTTTCATCTTCACTAATAGAAGATATGCTGTCCACATAATACAGTTGCCCCTTAATCAGCCCCCTGACATAATCTAGAATTTGCTCTGCTTGTAAATAATTAAGATATTCCTGTCCGGAAATATCATCAAAACTGGCTACATATTTCTCCACCCATTTCGGGGTACAATACGCCTCGTTTGTACAAAAATCATCTACTAATTTCACCGTTTCACCTCTGGTGCGGGTGGCCACTATGGCTATGTCTGGTTTATCTTTTCGTATTTTTTCTAAATTCGAACGTTCCTCCTCTTTATTATCACCCCATGTGCAAATCGTCACGCGTTTACCCAAGTAATCAAGAGTAACACGCATGTCTTTTCCTTCAACAAAATAGTTGCATCCCGTGGTGTCTTGGTAAATCAGATTGATGAGATGTCCTAAACAATGGGTTTTTCCAATATTGCCTCTGCCAAATAATGCGATAACTTTCATATTTATGTAGTTATTTTCTATTAAGTCAGTGCATAGCTCTTTTCCCTAATGTCTTTTTTAACAACTCCTTCTCAACCGAATCATTTGGCACTATTGACTTTATTATGGATCCCATTATTGGAATTGCCATCGGAACTTCTGCTGGCGAATCAACAGAAACACCGGCTCCTGCAATAATAACGTATTTTTCCATAATGCTGACTTCTGATGAATAAGTTAAAACTTAAGTTTACGACTAACACTCCTCCTCACCTTCAAGAGAGATACAGTCCCCAAAGAATCATCGGTGCAAGTGAGTTGGTTAATGCTTGTTGAGATTGTTCTTCAGGTCGGTGTGCAGCTGGCATATCGTTGACATGGTATCACACCGTTAGTCTGACAAAGCGTTCCAGCTGTTCCGTGCCGATATCCGCCGGCAACGTCAGCGACACCCCGTTGGGGTAGGTCAGTTTGAAATACGGGAGGCGCGGTCCGCCACGGCGTTTTTTCTTTTCAGTTCCACTTTCTTCATTTCGGATGTTCACCTCGGCAAACAAGGGCGTTTTGGGTTGGTTAGTGCTCTCCCTTACAATCGATTTTGTCGGATTTTTATTCGACCGCAAAAGTGCGAAGTCTTCAGGAGGTGTGCAAGACGGGGTAATCCATAAACTCACCTACCGACGAGGACATTCACCTCCGCGAACAAGGGCGTTTTTAGTTGTTTTACGTTTCCCATTGCAATCAATTATGTCGGTTTTTAATCCGACCGCAAAGTGCGAAGAGTTCGGATGATGAGTGTGACGGCGTTCACTGTAAACTTACCCTGGGTTAGCTGTACTTGATGGTTGTTGTTCAAACGTTTGATATTATTTACAACAAGTGTTATCAGCAGCTTTTTCATAATCCCCAAACCAGGGCTATCCAATTTGACATTTAACTTTCAACTATTTACCGCCCCTGCAATGCGACTAAATCTACATGTTTTTCATTTTACCTGTCTTTCCATTTTCTATGTTCAGGATCATAGCCAAAATTCTTTAAAGTCAATTGATTTCCCCTTGAATTTGCCTCAAAACCGTCAGGATGTATATACCGAATAATTTTTAATGATCTGGGAGCTGAAGCCGATCCACCAACACCTTTTATAAAAAACAACCTTGGGGCTTCAACAATTTGAGAATCCGTTATGTCTCGTAACTCTATTGCTTTTTTTGCAAACTGATGCTTGTAAAAATTTCTATTCTTATTATACTCTCCTTCTTCTTGGTAAAACCTGTAACAAAAATACAATACTATCTCATCCTGATTGCATACGGGAACAAAATATAGACTTTCATAATTGTTCATCATAGCAGAGAAGTTAGGATAATTACTGCCCAACAAAGACTTAAGTGCACCTTTTTTTCCAAGATATTCGTTGAATTTTTGATCAGATTCAAAATAACGACTGGAAAAGACACAAATTGCTTCCTTTTCGAGTCTTATGCAGTCGTCAGCTAAACCATACCCAATGCTGTTTTCTTCATTATTCTTCTCATAAATAATAATATGACTCCCTGATCCCTTCTCGTTAGACGAATAATATTTGCATTCTACTACTGTATGGTCAAAAACATAAACTGCTTGCATTGGTGGAGTATTCAAATAATAAATCTCAAGTATTCCTAATTTTTTACTATTTTCATATTCTTCTTTCAAAAGATTAACCTTGTCCATTATATATCTTTTAATCTCTTCAGAATTATTCTTCTGAGTTCTCTTTACGACTAAAGACACATACTCACTTTCGGGATTTAAGAAGAACCATTTACTTACAGAACCAGGCTTGTCAAATCTGGAAACAATCGCTTCTTTGTGGTCATTAATATATGATTTGCCATGAATTAAAACAGATGTGGCACTTTCAGATTCTCTATAAAGTGCAGTTATATCCTTTTTAATGTCAGATTCTAATGTTGCTTTTTTTATTCCAGAAGGCAGCACTGACAATTTGTTTTCTATATTATCTAATCGCCCACTTAAATTCCTATTATATAGGTCTTTCTTTTTTTGCTCATAAATATTGAGTGATAATGTACAACAAATGGCGGCAAAAACACTAGCAATAACACTAATAATTGGATTATATCCATCCCATTTAGGGTCCACAAACAAAATGAACAAACCACCTATGATAAAAACAATGACAACAGCTATCCAGAGGCCTCGTTTATATGCTTTCAAACTGAGATTGTCAAAGGCCTTCTCAAATTCCTGTTTCTGAGGAGAACTTGTATTCATATTGCATGATTATTAGAATGCATAATTATAAAGTCTTACGAAAACGCGCAAGACGTGTTCTGTTTAGACTCAAAATTATTTAGGGATTGTCGTTTAATTCTTTCTTTTTGATATTATCGTTCGCTTGTGAACGGATTTGCTCCGCTTTTTCGGGGCGGCATTGTTCATAGCCGCCGTTTCCTTGTTCATAACACCTGATTCCCGCTTTTTTCCGCACATCGGATCTGGAGCTCTCGCATGAGGACTCCGTTTTGGAACTGTTTTGGGCACTTGGCTACGCCGCCTTTGCTCGTTGCTGCTCTATCAGTCGCTCCGCCAAGAGCACCCCGTTGGCGGTGTGGATTATAAAAGGGCATCTCACAAAGTCTTTCTCCTTTGCAATCTTGGATGGACAGCCACGCTTCACGAAGGAGGTTTGGATGTTTTTCTCCTTGCAGAAGTCCCGGTTCTCTTTTCCGGCATAGCTGGTGTCGCCGCCCACCTTCTTCACGTCCACTCCGAAGAAACGCTTGTGCATCTTGACGCAGTGCTGCGACCTACTGTGCTTGCGCTGCTTCGTATACGCCATGTTCGCTCGCTCAACATCCAAATACTTCGTCCGCGGCGGTGGATGTCCAGAAGGCCACTCGTCTGAGTGTACGTTTTCAGGAACGCCAGCGCCACCTTCCCTTCCGGAGAGAAGTACAGCTTCGGCCCTCTATTGGGCGACTGTCTTTTGCTCACCAGGCCCGATAATTTTTGTATTTTTGCCATCCATTCAAATTTTTGATTCCCTCGATTTTTGCTTTCTCACGGCAATTGGGGGAATTGCTTTTTCTGCGACAAAGATACAAAATTTTTCAACTGCTTGTTTGTCAAATCTTTATATTTCTTTTCGATAATTTCGGATAGTCACTATCTAGGACTGTATTGTTGTAAATCCATACTTCCCAAAGCACTTTGGCACAACATTTGCATATCTCATTTAACATATTTAACAAATGAAAGGAGGTATTATACTTGAGTTCTTTAGATTTACAATTGATTGCAAAAGCAGGCGGCAATATCGTAGTCGATGCCAAAGAGTTTACCTCTTTAGACCTTCAACTGGTTGCCAAAGCAGGTAAACAGAGCGATTCCACATTAACCATTCTTGGGGCTGGTAAGTTTTCATCCTTGGAATGTCAATTGATTGCCAAGGCCAACCCTGGTCGAGTGACTTTCAATTTCTGCTAATCTGTTTTCTTAGCAGACGAATCTCAAATGAGATTGTTCCTTACTTTACCTTGTGGTCGTGAAACTGTCCGCAAGGTAATTTTTTTGTCCCGAAGCTATCAGGATAGTTCTCAAACCACCTTGAACACACCCATATCGTTTTCTACAGTACCCAGCACGCTCTAACAAATTCATCAAAAACAGCAGCATTCACAACCTAAAATGCTGGATGCTATAATGTAATCCGATATTCACTCATTCTTTCTAAACTTCTCATACACCTTTTTCACACTCCCAAGCCAAACCTTGAAAAATGGCGCAAAACCCGTCATGTCGCCTTTATATTCAGATATTTGATTCTGAAGAGCATAAACTTCTATAATATCCGAATTCTTCACATCACTGTCATTATCTAGCCTGTTTGACAATTCACTTAACATGTCATAAACATCTTTGATTAGTTCCTCATACTTTTTCCCCATCGCTTGACGGTCTTTCACAAATTCAAATACATCTGTCATGGTTTCTTTGTCGATACTTTCTTCGAGAAGTGATTTTTCAATCACTTGAATTTCATCGATTTTCTTTTCGCACAACTCTACAAGCATATCCCATTCTTCATTCTGGTATTCGCTAAGTCCGAAAACTTTTGCCACCAATTCAGGCAATTCTTTTTTAAAATCTTCAAACCAAATAACCTTGACTCCTAAATCTGCATATATTTTTTCTATTATCGTATAGTTAAGGTCGTAAATCTCTTTTTGTTTCTTCCTGTCAATTAAGCTTTCCGAAACATGAACATATTTGCATCTTTTGTCTATATCTGAAATACAATATTTATCAAGTTTTGTTCTTCTTAAAAATGCAAAATGACAATCTCCGTTGGATTTGTTCATTCGCTGAGCCGTATCCAACAACCTCCTCAAATTAGGATCTGTCATTGATAAACCAATGAAAAAACAATGCATTCTGGAAAAAGCGTGCAGTTGTTCCACATTCGACCAATGATATGCATCAGAATAACGATTATGGTACTCTTCTTCTGAAAAAACAACCGTATCCACCGGTCCATTTTTGGGAATGATACCGTGAACATGATAGATAGGCAACTTATTGTGTCCTTCTATTTCAGCATCCTTAGCTATTGATGTGTAATGAACACCATCTTTAAGATTCTGTTTATTAAGATTCTGTTCCAGCAAGTCATCAAAATTGTATGTGATTACCTCGTTCACTTTCTTTTGTTGTACAATGTGAGAAAGAATGGTAAGCAGTTCTGATGAATTTTGGTCACTATATAAATATTTCTGAATTAATTCTGTAAATGAAATTTTGTCATCATTTAATCTTACGGCCGTTTGTAGATAACGACCCATAATAAGGGAGGATTTTCCACATTCTTCCAACACTTGGGAGTCCAATTCTTGAAAAGCATCAAGAGTCTGCCCCTTAAGTTGCTTAACCTCACCCATCAAATTCTTCAATAATTTCTCCCATGATGGCATGTTGGCAGAAATGCTTACACCTGCACCTAAAATCAACGCACTGTTACCCTGTTTGACAGCATCCTGAGCTCTTTTTACAATGTCTTCTCTTTCTTGAGTCCAATCTTGTGTTTTGAGCTTGTCAGCATAAAAAGTCTTTTCTTTCTTTGTCGATCTGTTCTTTTTCAGCTCATAATATGAAATATACTTGAGAACTCGGCCGCTCTTTCTAAAATCCTCGGGCACTGTGGAAAGTGAGCTGTCAAAATATACTACAAGTAGATTATACGCATTACAGAGCTTTTCGAACAATGAATCTATTTCTTTAACAGTAGCATAAGAAAGATATTTTTTGACTTTAACAACTGTAGAGCCATCAATCCCCAACGATGATATACCTTCAGGTGCATAAATGTCGGTAGAATAAGAAAGGCTTTCATTAAAATTAGGTCCAGAAGCAGTCACGCCACTCTCTTTTCCTTTCAACAGTTCATATACACAATACTCATCGTAATTGAAGACTTTCACTTTTATGGATTGGTCTTGTTTATTCATATCTTCTATTTTTAACAAATTAAATGTTCAATATTTAACGTATGTTTACGGTCAACACCCATCCAAATGTAAGAGGGAAACAGTGCCACCTGATTTTCTCTAGAAAGGATAACTTTGTTAATGCTTATTTTTGTTGTAAAATAAGTTTCTCTGTCTTTTCCTTAGTCATGAGGTAGTGCAGATTTTAGGATTTTGTAAAGCTGATATCTTTCTGTGTGTGGGCAAGCCACCCTGTGCTTTCTGTGTGACAATTTTCTTTCGCAACCAGACGAAAAGGAAACGATTTTTCCGATCTTAATTCGACCTCGAACGTGCGAAGTCTTCATAAGGTGTGCAAGACGAAGTTCATCGTAAACTTACACTTTTATAGGCAGACGCTCTCTGCGAAACTAACGCCCCTATTCCTCCACATACCATCACATGGAGGCCCGCACAGGGAAAAGGTTTCAAAAACCTGAGAGCCAAATTCTAATGAACCCAGAAGAATATGCATGGCTCTCCCATTATTCGTTATTTCAGTCGGCAAATATAAATAATTTCTTCGGACGTTGAATCTTTAAAAAGTTTTTTCGTTCCTTCACTATCCGCTTTTCGGTTAATCCAATTTGTTGCCGGCCGCCACTGAGCAGGTTCAGACGTTCTGTTATTCTATACCTCGCTGGAGCTTGCCGACCGAAATGTGTTGATGAGGGCGACAATTTAAAGATAAAATACGGCTGTAGCTTCAGTTGAAGCTCCAGCCGTTAATATAAATAAGCAAAAGACACAAAACTGTGAACCATCAGCTTCCTCTTTTGTTATCAAAATCTACGACATTTCCAATTGCGTTTTCAATTCTTCATACTGTTTCTGTATTGATAATGTATAGTGCTTGATATCTACGCCTGTGGCATGGAAACGTGCCAGCATCTGCTTGGCCATTATCTTGTTGTTCAGTTTCATATTCAGATATGCAGCATAATAGATATCATATGCCAATGTTCTTTCGTAATGATGCTTTTTCAACAAGTGGTTGATCTCCTGCACGCTTTCAACGGCCTCTTCTTCTGCGAGATCCATTTCTTCGTCTTTCACCTTGCTGATGGCTGTCTGTTCTGCAGGCGTCAAATTTTTCATATTCCTGAATGCTGTTATTTCATCGCGATAAGCCATCATCTCATCTGCCAGCACTACCAAGAAATGCAACTTTTCCCGATCATCACCAGCCTTTTCGCAAAGCGATATGGTTTTATGCAGAGTTTTGATCAATGCTGTGGCGTATCCCGCAAATTCCAACCGTTCATTGGCGTTTGCCTTCAGGTATTCCCTTTTCAGATTCAGCATCTCTTTCTTTCTATAAAGGAAATCATCAGGAAGTTCAATCAGTTTTTGGTCAAATTCCTCCACGCACTCTTCAATACGTTTCAGTATCCTGCCATATAGAATTTTAATCCCGATGCCAGGTTGCAGATTTTGCATCCTGCAAAATTGTATCACTTGATTGACAGCCCTCAAATACTCGAAAGCTACTCTACCGGAAAGGTTCAGATATGTGTCCGCATCATTAAACAGCTTAATACTATATTCCTCCCAGCCGTAATCGTTCTCAAAATACAACTTTAGCAACCTGATTTCAAATATCCTCTTCTGCTCTTCGTCTTTCATCAGGTGGCTCTTCTCTACCATAAGATCAATCAGTTTCTTGTTTGCAACAACATACCCGTGTCTTTGGTTATAGAAGTATAACAAGTCATAGATTTCCAGCAATTGATTATATTCCTCGATGTTCAAGTTCTTAATGATAGTCTTAATTTGTTCTATCTTTTCCTCGTTCCCTTTCTCATCATAGTAGTACATCAGGTCATCAAACACTTCCACCCAATATAGCTTCTGGTCATATAGCAGTTTTTCCAGCTTCTTAGCATAAAACTCTATTCCTTCTGTGTCTTCCAAAATCTTATATGCTCCGAATATGTTAATGATTGCTCTCGCTTGTTCGCTTTCATTCAGACGCTTGTCGTTCTCGAAAGATTTTAACAGGTCTATCACTTCATGGTATTCGTGCCTGTTCCAACAGACAAACGATTTCAAGCGCTTCCATTCATACCAATCCTTATACTCCTCCAACCGTTTCAGCTCTTCATCAAGTTTACGTATAGCTCCTATCTCAAACAGGATATTCATAGAAGGCAGCAAAAAACGCTTCACTTCCCATCTGAATAGTTCTTTCTTGCTCAACCACTCATAAATCTCGTAACGCTTGATATCATAGTCCAGCAAATCTTTCGACTTTAAAAGAGCTTTCTGTCGTTTTTTTAATTTGCGCCATCTCCATACAACAGTTACTGCTGGGATGAGCAGCACGCATGGGAGAAACCAATAAAGTCCAAAAATGAGCAAGGCCACCGCTGTTGCAACTGACACAATTCCCACCCATACCGAACAGCTGTTTCCTAACCAAGCCTTCTTGGACAAGTAGTCAAACTTGAAGACCAGCAGTGAAAGTAATATTCCACTGAGCCAAGAGATCAAGCTTGCTACTGAAAAAAGAGATTCAATGCATTCCATACGAATAACCATTACAGATATCCTTACTTAAATTTTACGATACGTGTTCATTGTTTGATATCTTTCCCCTTACATAATTAATTGTTGCACTACAAGCAACCAGCATAAACAAGGCTTCATCAGGAGAAGGCAGGTTGCTGTTGTCTGGTTCGACTTTAGCATGACGTATTCCTGTATCTTTTTGGTTGGTGTAGTCATACATTTTCTGTATCATCTCTTCCAACTTGGGATGAATAGCCAACTGTTTCTTTACTTTGTCATAAGCTTTGCCAAATGTGCTTTCACCAGTGATGTTCCTGAACAGCGTTTCTACAGCAGTAATGGACTCTTTAATGGAATTTCTGCTTTGGGGAACAGGTCTTATTGAATACAAACTCAATGCTTCCTGCAAATGGAAAGACACACCGTCTTTCTGCTCCAGAGCCTGATTCAACGATTGAATCTCAATATCCGAAACCACATCAACTATTCTCCCTTGCAGTACACGATAGCCATAGTTTAGTCTCTCAAAATGTCTGTTTATCTCCCTCACAAATTTGTCAACAGCTGCAATCCGTCGATTGTCTATAAAATTCTTCCTCATGAATTCAACAGCGAACTCCACACAGTCGAGCTTTTTGTACCATTTCATCTCCCGACTATTCAGGCACAACTGTACAGCATCATATTGACGCATCTTTATACCACCCACATAATTGTCAGCTTTTTTGTTCATAAAATCTATCCACACCGTCCTATCCATCCTGTAAAAAGATTTCTTTTTGAGATCTTGCCAATCATCATCGTCATTCTCCAAACTCTCCAAATAGTCGGCATCATCCAAGTCTTCTTTCAACAGTGTAAAACACGACGAAAGGGCATTAATTATTTTTGAAGTGATTTTGCCCTTGATCACGCAATCGGAGGGCTTTGTATAACCATATCTTTCAGAAAACAATTCACACATCGTCAATATTATTAATGATAAGCTTTTATCATGGTCAAACACCACTGTTTTTCCACGCCCAACCACATGGGGGCCCGCACAGGGAAAAGGCCGCAAAACCTGAGAGCCAAATTCTAATGAACCCAAAAGAATATGCATGGCTCTCCCCTTATTCATTATTTCAGTCGGCAAACATAAATAATTTCTTCGAATTACGAGTTTCAAAAATGCACGAAACATAATCTGTGTAATCTGTGCCATCTGTGTGACCTAAAGCTGCGAAGCAGCCCAAGGCCGGTAAGGCAACGCAATTTAGAAGTCATAATGCGTCAAACACAGCCCTTCTTGCACTCGAACCAATAGACTAACACTTCAGTACGATTTAGATGTTAACTGCACCGATATCTCCAGCTAATCTTTCGGTCAGATAAACATCGTCATCATCACCGGTAGAAGAGTCACGGTCCCGTCCTTGCGCAGATCCTTCGTATATACAAGAAACCGCTCGCCCACACGGGCCGAGAACTTCATGCAGAAGGCATCCAGCGAAGCGTGCGTTTTGTAGCCAGATGATTTCACCTCCA
>Ga0310690_10001716_pt1 | contig 38058 bp, 62 predicted proteins | sample AusTroGonzalo_MG_2_FD_207661 | JGI IMG/M metagenome (GOLD analysis project Ga0310690, IMG submission 207661) | Bovine rumen microbial communities from tropical cattle in Woodstock, Queensland, Australia - Gonzalo_04 (v2) (version 2) | ecosystem: Host-associated > Mammals > Digestive system >...
TCATATATTTGGTAATGCTGGTTCTGTTGGAACACTTGGAACGTATCAGCCAGCATCATGTGCGTCCAGTGGAAATTGTTTAGGGAATGGTGTGGAATTATTAGCGTGTGGTTCCGGTGCCGGATCTTGTTTGCATATCATGCCCATCGATGGTGTTTTTGGAACAGATTATTATTTTGCATTTCATACCACGGGTTCGGGTAGCATACCATTATTGTCCGGATACGGTGGTAGCGGTGGTGCATACGGTGGCGGTGCATCGGGTGGTTCATACATGGTACAGGGCGGTGGTGTTAGTACCTCGAATGGTGGTTCAACACCGTATGGTAGCGGTGGTGCCGGGGTTCCCAAGGGCAATGCAATGGGAAACAATGGTGGTGGCATTGGTGGTGGTCGTGCCGATGGTCATGGCGCCGCGGCTTGGTTTAATGGCACGGAATGGCAGACAAGTACAGGACTTGGTGGCCCGGGCGAAACTGGCCACATTATCGTTAAATATTTGGGGCCAATTGAATAGAGGTAGGGCAAAATGGCAGAAAAAAAGCAAGATTATTGGGCAAATCAGTTGGAAATTGCGATCAAAGACGAAAAATACAAGCAATGGCGCAAATTATCCAAAGATATTACCCGTCGGTATCGTAATCAGGCGTTTATGGCCGACAAAGATATCAAGGCGGATAACTTGGACAGCGTGTCCAAGGGTTACAACCTGTTGTACCGCAATGTGTCGGTGCGGTTGCCGTTCATATTGCCGTTTATTCCAAAGGTACAGGTGGATCGAACCAATCGCGACAATGATGGTGTCGCCCGGACCGCATCAATGATACTGGAACGGGTTACAAACAAGATAATTGAAAGCGCGCAATTTAAGCGCGCTTTATCATATGCCAAATTGGATGCAGAATTGTCCAATTTAGGTGTTATTTGGGTCAGTTATGCACCATATCGCACAGCCGCCAATTTAATCAAAGAGGATATTACATTCGATTATGTCAGCCATGACGATTTTATATGGCAAAAATCACGCCACTGGGACGATTGTGGTTGGGTTGCGCGCCGTATTCGTATGCGTAACGACGATGTTAAAAAAGCGTTTCCGGGATTACATTTGGACGACAATATATCCAAGGACGAATTGGATGTATTGGAAAAAGAGGGTTTGATTGATTCCAAAGACCGCGAGGAAAAGACCATTTCCGTATATGAAATATGGGACAAGTGGGATCGCAAGGTTTATATTTACCACCCATCATACAAACGCATATTGAAAACATACGATTATCCATATGATATTGATTTTCCATGTGCGCGTCCATTGTCATATGACGAGTTTGTTGATTCCACAATACCAGTGCCACGCCACGCGCAGTTTTTGGCGCAGTATGAAGCGGTTGATAAAATCAATCAGCGTATAACCAATATCAAAGACACATTGCGCGTTGTTGGCGCATATGATGCGTCGGTTGCAGATTTTGGCAAGATTTACGACGACGACAACGAAAACTGCATGATTGGGTTGAAAAACGTTGAAAAGTTAGAGGGCAAAGGCATTTCCGCATTAACATGGTTCAACGATAACACGGCGGCGGTTACGGCGCTGGAACGGTTAAAAATCGTTCGCGACGAATATATTGCGGATATTCAGAAAGGTTTGGGTATTTACGATGTGTTAGAGGGCGAAACCCAGGTGCAAGATGCGTATGGCACAAACAGATTAAAGGGTTCGTTTGGAACAATGCGGTTGCAAGACGACCAAAAAGACGCCATTTATTTCGTCCAGGATACCATCCGTATTGCATGCGATATTATTTGCCAAACATTTGATCAATATTCGTTATTGACATATTCAACCATCGAATATGATGTGGCGTCGTTACCAAATGTTATGCAGGCAATCAATTTGTTAAAGACCGACAACCTTAAAAACATTCGTTTGACGATTTCGTTAGAGGATGTGCGGTCATATTACGATGCGGATTACAAAGCAAACATCAGTGAATTATGGACCAATGTGTTCAAGCAGTTGGATTCAGTATCTGTGATGGTTCAGCAGGTGCCGGAAATGGCGATTATCGCCAAGCCGGCAATTATGTCCATGATACGCGGATACAAAGTCGGTGCGCCGGTTGAACAGGAAATGGAAACGGCCATTGATAACGCAATTGCGGCATACCAGGAACGGTTGAGCCAGCCACCACAACCAACACCGGAACAAATGAAATTGGGTATTGAACAGCAAAAAGTTCAAGTCCAACAGCAAAAGTTGCAATTGGATGCCCAAAAGGTTGGTGCGGAATTGCGCAATACCGCCGAAAAAGACCGGACGGCAGTTATGTTGGAAAATAAACGCGCAGATGCGGAAATCGCAAAGATTGTGTCCGACACCGAAATCAACAAAGCAAAGGTACAAATTATGCAACAAGACGCAGACCGCAAGGAACGCGAATTGGATGCGGAAATTGAATTGGCAATGTATTCGGCGCTGCACCCCGAAATTGCCGTTGATACAAACTTGGGCAGTTTAGCGTAAATATAGGGGGAAAATTATGGGATCAAAACCATCAACGCCGACATATGATACGGCGGCGGCCGAAGCACAGCAAAAACGGCTGAACCAGGCGGCTGGAAATCAATTATATGCAAATGTTAATAGCCCATTGGGATCATATAGCACATCAATTGATCCAGTAACCGGACAAATTACGGTCAATAAGCAATTGGGCGCCGGCAGTTCCGCGGCACAGACCGCACAATTGTCCGCATTAAGCAATTATTCGGGCGACCCGACAGAAGCGGCCAATGCATATTACAATGCCCAAATGGCGTATATGCAACCACAATTGGATCGCCAAGTTGAACGCGCGGAAAGTTCATTGACCAATCGTGGTTTGCCATTGGGATCAAGTGCGTGGAATAGCGCAATGGGCGATGTATATGACGCACAGAATCGCACATTGACGGCGCTTTCCAACGAAGCATTGGCAAACGGCCAGCAATTCCAAACAAATATATTGAACCAGGCGGCATTGGCAGGCGGTCAAGTCATTGATCCAGCGGTATTGTCGGGTCAAGCCGGTGCAGGTTATGAAAATACCTATGACAAGGTATATCAGAACCAAATTGCCAAGTATCAGACGGAAATGGCAAATCAAAACGCATTGACCGGTGGTTTGTTGGGCGCATTTGGAACGATTGGTGGCGCGGCATTGGGGTCATTATTGGCACCAGGTGTCGGAACCGCGGCAGGTGCGGCGGCAGGTTCAAAAGTAGCCGGATAATAAAGGGGTGTGGATATGAACGGAAATAACAATGATTCAACAGTTTTAAGCGCATTGGGATACGGGGCATTGCCACAGTCGGTCGTGCCGGTTACAAAAACACAGACCCAAATACAACGCACGCAATATGATCCAAACAAAATGAAAGCGTTGATGGATGCGCTGGGCGCACCAAAAAGCGTACCGGGCATTGGCGAAGCAATTGCAAATGCATTGACCAAGATGCCGGAATCACACACATATACCGGTGGGTTTGGCGAACAGATAATCAATCCATGGGAAGTTGCGATTTCGTCATTGGCGCGTGGTGCAGGCGATGTGTATAGCCAACGCGCGGCGGCAGTTCGCGATGCCGAGGAAGCGGCGCGTGAAAACGCAATCAAGGCGGCACAAATTGAACTGGATGCGGATAAACAACAGATTACATCACAGGTTGCCCAAGATTATTTGAAAGTCAATGATCCAAACGCGAAAGGTGCAGGTGGTACGCCGGAACAACAGGCGGTGCAAAAAGAATCTGCGTTGGCGGCATTAAAAGAATTGGACGATTTGGCAAAGCATGGTGGTATTACATCCATGAATAAATCAACAGACAATTGGTGGTTGGCCGGCAGTTCGTCAAAGAACATTGGTCGTCGCGAACAGGCATTGAGTGCGCTGTTACCATTAACCAATGCAATTGCGCGTGCGTCCGGTGGTTCGGGTATTAACACCCTGGGCGAAATGTTGGCATATTTGGGCGTTCCGGAAAACGCAACAAGTAAGCAGTTAGAGGGTGTATTGCCGGGATTGGTTAAAAAATTGGGGTTGGAATCCGAGTTTTACCAAATGTCCCCAGTATCACAGGCACAGACAATCAATGGTTTCACAATTGAAAAGGTAGAATAATGGCGAAATATAAAATCACAGCACCGGACGGGCGTGTGGTTACAGTCAGTGGCGATACAGAACCAACCGAAGCCGATGCACAACAGATTTTTGCGGCATTGCCGCCGGTGGAACAGCCAAAACCGAAAAAGATGGGCACGTTGGATACAACAAACGCGTTGTTAGAGGAAACCGCGCGTGGTATTCCGGTTATCGGTGCGGCATTTGACCCATTTATGGCCGGTTGGGATGCAACAAACGATTATATCTTGACCAAATTGGGCGCACGCGTGTTGCCAAAAGACAACAAAGAATCATGGCGCGAATGGTATGATTATGAATTGAACAAGAAAAAGAATGCCGCCGCCGCATTTCAACAAGCAAACCCATATAAGTCCATGGGTGCATCGTTTGCTGGTGGTGCATTGTTGCCACTTGGCGCGGCCGGCAAGGCAAACACATTGGTTGAAGCAATGGGTAATGCCGCCAAGGTCGGTATTCCACTGGGAGCGGTTGATGCCGGTTTAAGAAAAAGCGGCGATTTGGGCGATAAAATCCAGGCATCTGTTCAAGGTGGTGCCGAGGGTGGTGTTGGTGCGGCATTATTTGGCGGTGCAGGATATGGTGTCGGCCGCGCCGGTGCGAAAATATCGCCAATTGCGCAACGAATACTGGAACGCATTACCAATCGCGGAACCGAACAGCCAAAGACACCGGAATTGTCCAAGGCATATAAAGAATTGGTGCGTGTGTTGGGTCGTGAAAACGCGGAAAAAGTTATTAACACGGCGCGCGAACGCGGTGTGCCATTGATTGATTTGGGCGATGCCAATGTTAATCAATTGGCGCGTACGGCACGCAGTATTTCGCCGGACGCCAACGAAGCAATCACAACCCGGTTTAATACCGCCAAGGAAAATACGCCATCACGCGTAACGGCGAAATTAAATGAAATATTTGGGACAGAAAACAGCGCGACACATGCGGAACGCATTGCGGCGGCATTGGATCCGGAAGCCAATACATTGTATGAAATGGCGTTTATGGGCAATACGACCGTCGTTCCGGGCACCGGACGGACATATACGGCGCGTGCAAGGTTGCCAAAGGATGCGTTCGCAAAACTGGATAAAAACCCATATATCCGCGATGCGATAAATACGGCGCCAAGTATTCACAAAGAATTACAGGTATCGGGCCGCCGTGCAATCAAAGATGCCAATGGTAAAGTAACCGGATATGAACCGGCACCGGCAGAACGCAATGATATGCGCCGGTTGGATTTTGCCAAAGAGGTGTTGGATAACCAAATCGCGCGTGAAAAAGCGGCGCCAGCGCCAAATACACGTCTGATTGCCAGTTTGACCAATGCCAAACAAGATTTGGTTACCACGATGGATAATTTCAGCCCATTGTATAAAGAGGCGCGTGCAGTGTCGGGTAAAAAGTTATCAGCCAATGCGGCGCGTGAATATGGCGCCAAGATTGATCGCAACGACATCAGCGCGGATACATTTATTAAAAGTATCAGCGAAATGTCGCCGACAGAATTGGATGCGGCACGTGTTGGGGCACGTGATTTTTACATGTCCGGATTTGAAAAGAATAACCCGGCAGTATTTGCCAAACGGTTACTGGATACGGATGCACAACGCAAGATACACGCGTTGTTGCCCGAGGACCAAGCAAACGCGTTAATCAATTTCGCGCGCGATTTGGTTAATCAGAACCGCGCCGCAGATTACATATTGGGCGGTTCGCGCACAGCGGAAAACACCGCACAGATATCAGATGCATTGCGTGGGTTAGAGGAAATTGCCGGTAATCCGGTCAAAGGAACGGCGCGTAAAGTTGCGCGCACCGTGGATAACGCCCGGACGAAAAAATTGTATGGCGAAGTGTCGGACGTTTTGTTGAGTGATCCAAAAGAACTGAAATCTGTTTCGGCACCGGTGCCGGTTCAACAGACCAAACCATTGGATCCAAAGGTGCAAAAGATTTTGGATGCGCTGGGTCGCGGCAATGTCCGCCCGGTTATTCCAAGCACCGCATCGATGGACCAGTTGTTAAAAGCACTGGGATATTAACCATAAGGAACCCAAATGATACAAACCCAAACCTATGACGTAAAGGTCAAAGACGTCAAAATGACCATTGAGGACGAACAAAAACGCAAATATGCCGAGGATGGCAAGATTGTTGTTGGGCAAAAAGTGAGTGTCAAGGACACCGTGGATAGCAAAGATGCGCCGGAAACAACCCCGGACGGCAAAATAAAGCCGTATGGGTTGGAAACAGATGGTGCATATGACGTTGAGGTAAAAGAAAAAGTGCCGGATGCAGTTGTCCAGGAACATATTGACACGGCAATAGCCAGTGAAACACCAAAACCGGCAAAACGGAAAGAAAAAAATGGCATTTGTCATTAAACGGTCAGACCCCGACGACAGCGCGACAACAATTACACGAAAAGACACGCCCGACAGCAATTTACGGCGTGTTTTTCGTTTTTGGCACCGCGGCGAATATCAATTGCGTGCGGTTCAAGACATTGTTGTCCAGTTACAGTTAAGTTTATTGCGCGCAAATGACATTTTATCGGCGCGCGAACAGACAGATGTATTGGACGAGATATTGGCGCGGTATTTGCGGCGCGAGGTATCCAAAGAACAACACAGGCGCAACGATATGCGCGACATGATTGTGGTGTTGCGGTTGTCGTTGATGCGGACATTATGGGAAGCACGCGGATATTTGGATTTGCCATACATTGACAGCGTGATCCGGACCACAATACGAGATTTCAAAAACAAACACCAAACCCAAATCAAAAAAGAATACTGGGGCGTTTTGGCGCGTGAATGCTGGGTTGAAATTGACCACGCGGCGCGTGTTGAGGCAGACCAGGAACGAGAACCCGTTGATATCGGCGACGACGATATTGACGCATGGATTAACAGCGATTTCGAGGAATAGAAAATGGCACAAAAGCACAGCGCTGAATACAGCGAAAAGCCGATGACCCGTGATGGTCGCGTTCAAGGTCCATCAAGACGTTATCGCAGATTGCGCCACCCGTCGTTTCCTGCGGCGGAATGGGCAGAAAAGAACCCACTGTTACAACGTGGGGAAATTGGAAATGAAAGCGACACACACCGCGCCAAAATCGGCGACGGAACAACGTTATGGAACGATTTGCCATATACGGACAACGCAAGTGTCCAAGACATTACTGGGGCCGGCAACATTGTTGTTACGCGTACCGGTAATGTTGTGGCGATTACAGAAAAGACATTTGTGTTTATACAGGGTGTCGCCGCAGATGTTTGGGAAATTACCCACAATCTGAACAAAAACCCATCGGTAACCGTCGTTGATAGCGCCGGAAACGAAATGAGGGGTGCGGTTCAACATATAGACGTAAATAACGTCGAAGTTACATTTACTGCACCGTTTGCCGGTAAGGCATTTCTAAATTAAATCGCTGAACAATAAGGAGCAAAAATATGGCGAATGATTATGAAAGATGGGGCGTGCATATTGACATGACCCAAAATGAAATCCGTAATTTCCGGTTTCAAAACTTGGCAACAGCGCCATTATCGCCTGGTGGGGGGCAGCCATTTTGGGATACAGCCAATAAAAGATTAAAAGTTTTTGATGGAACAACATGGTTGGATGCGACAAAAAGTTATACATTCAGTACCGGTTTAACAGAATCGAGCGAAACCGTTACATTGAACGCGGCAACAACAAGTGCGCTGGGTGGTGTTATTGTTGGTTCCAACATTTCGGTCAGCAGTGGCACAATCAGTGTTGCAGACGCCAGCACATCTGCAAAGGGTGTGATTGAAATTGCAACCGACACCGAAGCCAGCACCGGAACCGCGACGACATTGGCGGTTAATCCGAAACAATTGGCAACCAAGGTTACGGCAAATGGCGCAATCACAGCCGCAACAAAGTGCAAGATTACATATGATGCCAAGGGTTTGGTTACAGGCGGTGCAGATTTGGCAGAGAGTGATATTCCATCGTTGCATTTGAGCAAAATTACCGACGTTACAGCAACGGCGGCCGAGGTTAATGTTTTGGATGGTATCACAGCCAGCACCACAGAATTGAATATTTTGGATGGTGTAACGGCGAGCACAGCCGAAATCAACATTTTGGATGGTGTTACAGCAACGGCATCGGAAATCAATGTTTTGGACGGCATTACGGCGACCACAACAGAATTAAACTATGTTCATGGTGTTACAAGCGCGATTCAAACACAGATTGACAACAAGGTTACCAAAAACAACAACATTACAGCGGCAACAAAATGCAAAATCACATACGACGCCAAAGGTTTGGTTACAGCCGGTGCAGATTTGGTTGCAAGCGATATACCGGATTTGTCGGCAACATATGTTCCACAGACAGCGGTTGGCGCGGCAAATGGTGTTGCCGGGTTGGATGGCGACGGAAAGGTTCCAACATCGCAATTGCCGTCATACGTGGATGATGTGGTTGATACATATATTGTCAGCGGCGCAACAGCATTGTCGTCCGGCTGGTTGTCGGCAACCAGTGGTGGTTCCGCATTAACACCGGAAACCGGCAAGATTTACGTTGTTTTAACCACCGGCGAATACCTTAATAAAACATATCGTTGGTCCGGCACGACATACGTTGAAATATCAGCAGCGCCAGGCCAAGCAACAGAAAGCACCGCAGGTATTGCCGCAATTGCCACACAGGCAGAGGTTACAACCGGAACAAACGACACCAAGTTTGTAACACCGCTGAAATTGGCAACACACATCAGCGGTATGACCAAAAAGTTTGCGGTTCAGAATAGTGCATTGACACAAAGTGGTGGTGTATGCACATGGACAATCACAAATAGTTTAGGAACACGCGACGTAGAGGTTCATGTATATGAAGTAACGTCCGGCGACAGAATATGGACGGGTGTGAATGCCACAAGCGGCACAATCACTATTACGATCAATAGTACAAGTAATATTGCCGCAAATACGTATCGGGCAGTTGTAATCGGATAATATAGGGGACGACTATGGCAGCAACACAGTATCGCGACCTGGACACTGATACATCACTGGGGGGTAATTCCCCCAGTGATTACGTAATACCATCACAAAAAGCAGTAAAAACGCATATTAATGGTGTTAAACTTGGCGATTTGGCCAATGTTAGTTTAAGCAGTCCAACGGCCGGACAAAACCTAACATACGATGCGGCAAACCAGGTTTGGAAAAATACCAGCACCAGTGCGACAGTCGCATGGGGTGGTGTTACCGGCACATTGGCGGACCAAACTGATTTGAAAAATGCGCTGGATGCCAAACAGGGCACATTGACCGCCAGCGACGGAATCAGTATTTCCAATAATACGATTTCAGCCATCGGAGTTAAAAACACCAATACAGCCAACAATGTACCCAATCCAGTAAAGATTTGGCAGGGCACCATTGCCCAATATGTTGCCCAAAAACAAGCAAATACAATTGCGGCAACCGATATTTGTGTCGTTACAGATGTTGAAACAATGGACGACTATGGATCTATTACAGAAGCGCCAGATAATTTATTTGACCAGGATTATGGATCGATCACGGCGGCGGTTACACCAATCAATCGGGCAAGTATTGTTATCGGTAATAGTGTTGTTGGCGAGGATATTACAAATCAATAACCAAAGGGGGAACAGATGCCTTGTGGAAAAAAGCGTAAAAAATAAAACAAACACACAACAAAAAGGAAAACAAAATGGCACAAAAACATAATGCAGAAACAACAAACGCGCCAATGACGCGCGCGAGCACATTGGATATATCGGCACAAAGCCGCATTATCCGTGGTGGTGCATTCGTTGCGGCAAGTTGGACCGCAGACGATCCAATATTGCAATTGGGCGAAATCGGGTATGAAACCGATACGCACTTGTTGAAAGTGGGCGATGGTATAACCAAGTGGAGTGAATTGCCGTATGCCGGCGATGGTAATAGTGTTGCATCCGTTAATGGCAAAACCGGAACCGTTGTATTGGACGCATCAGATGTTGGCGCAATTTCCGCACCAACCGCACCAACCGAAGCAGGATCATACGTATTAAAATGCGTTGTTACCGCAGAGGGCGCGACGATATCCTGGGTCGCCGAGGAATCTTAATAGGTAACGGAGGGGGTCATGGACGGATATTGGACAGAGATTATTACGGCGCTTGTTTCCGTGTCGGTTTCATATGGGGTGGTAACCACCAAAATCAAAGCGATGGAACAAGAACTGGAAACATTCCGTAAGGATCATGACCTGTTGGTGGAACTTAACACCAAAATGGACATGTTACTTAAACAAAGGAGCAAAAAATAATGTTGGACTGGATATTGGAACACTGGGTTGATTTGTTTGCGATTTATGGCGCTGTGGTCGCGATTTGTAGCGCCATCGTAAAATTAACGCCAAGCACCAAAGACGACGCCGTGTGGGCGAAAATATTAAAAATACTGGATCATTTCAGCACAGTATTTACCAAAGACGATGCCGCAAAGATTGCGCAAGCAACAAAGAACCTTAAAGGTAAAAAATAATGAAACAACGGCGGTGGAAAAAGTTGTATGGGGCACACGTAAGTTTCGTGTGCCCATATTGTTTGAGAACGCTGCCATTGTCTGAATCAACGGTGGAACACGAACCACCAAAAAGCCGCCAAAAAGAACTGGGCATACCCAGCCAAACATATATCGTGTGCGGCGAATGCAACCACAAAAAGGGCGCATTAACACTTTCCGAATACCGCGAATGGTTGCGCCTTGAAACAATCAGGAACGGAGGGAAAACCAAATGAAAGCATACGAGTTTATAACCCAGGCACGTGTCGGCAAAACGGTTAAATTGGCACTTTTTAGCGATGTGCATTTTGACAGCCCCGATTGTGATCGGGCAACACTTAAAAAACACCTGGACTTTTGTTTGAAAGACGGGCGGTATATTTTGTTCGGCGGCGATTTGTTTGATGCGATTTTGTTAAAAGACCAAAAGCGCGCAGTGCCGCATTTGATTGAAAACACAGATTGCCAGTTGAACGCAAAACTGGACGCGATATATGAGTTCCTTAAACCATATCAGTCGCAGATTTTGTTTTTGGGGCGCGGCAACCACGAGGAAAGCATTATCAAGTTTAACGGCATCGATGTGTTGCAGATGTTGGCGACGATGCTGAATATGGGTCAAGAACACAAGGTTTTATGCGGAAATTATGCGAACTTTCTGCGATTCACGGCCAAGGATGAATCCGGCAAATTGTGCTTTTATGACATATTCCAACACCATGGTGCCGGTGGTAGTGCGCCACAGACCAAGGGAATGTTGGATTTTCAACAAATTGCCAAGGGCGTGAATGTGGATTTAATTTGGATCGGACATAAACACAATTCGCTGATTGATTACAGCAACCCGATAATGTCCGTCAATACCCAGGGCGATGTTGTATTGAAAAACCGCCAGTGCATACAAACCCCGTCATATCAAAAGGGGCGCACCATCAATTATAACGTTGAGTTTGCCGAACGTTTTTATAACCACACCGCATTGTCGGGGTTTGGGGAACTGAACCTGCGGATTGAACGCGCCGGCAAGAACAACCGATACATATTTGTGCCGGACATCAAGATCACGACGATACCGGCAATCACGATTGGAAAGGTGCAAACAGCATTGTTGAAACAAAAACAAAGGTAAAAAAATGGTGGAAAACACACTTTTTTGCGGTCAAAATGTGAAAAAATCACATAATTTTGTGTTTTTTGGGGTAAAATGGGCAATTTTGTTGTTTATCATGGGTTGCATATTACTGATGGGCGGATGTGCGCGCAAGACCCCAGTGGAAACGATTGCCGATAATGCCACGGCACAGGTGGTTGCGTTGGAAAAGACGTTGCCGGACGAATGCAAGACCGAAGCAATTTCCGCACAGATTGCGGCGATTAAAGACGTTATTGCCGGAGCACCGGCGGCATGTGAAATGCAGATAAAGCCAATCCGGACGGAACGCAACGCGTTGGCAATCGCGCTGATGGCGATTATTGCGCTGGTGTTGGCACGTTTCGTGAAAAGGGTGGTGTGAGATGAACAAAGCCGACATAGTTCAAGCATTACAGGTTGCCCAGGAAATAGACCGCCGCAATAATTATGGACATGTTTTACCAATAGCGGCATTTGACGACACGGTGCAACGCGGTCAAGATAAATATGCCGAATTAAAACAGGCGCTTGATGCATATAATGCCAGTCAGCCATCAAATAAAAGGTATCGGGATGCCGGCCTGGATCATTATGCCCACAGATATACGACATATCTTGCATCGCAACAAGGGCCGTTATTGGGGACTATGATGTTAGTTGCCGCCGCCGCCAAGGAAATACCGGATTTTGTTAAATATGCAATAAAAGATGGTGTTAGGTCGTCATGGAATGAAAGTGGAAAGGACTTGACAGAGGACTGGCGTGGGTATAAAATGGGTATGAATAGTTCGGTGGCACCGGAACAAAACCCCGACTTTAATAAGTATAACGGGGGAACAGTTCGGTTCGTGCTGAATAACCTTATAAAGGAACAAAAATGATAAAATCTGTATTTACATACTTTTTTATGGTTTTTTGTGGTTTGGTTATCAGTGGCGTATTACAAGGTATCGCCGGAATATAATATGCAAATTGTGTTTATGTCATGAAACCGTCCGTTTGGGCGGTTTTTTTATGCACCAAAAGGGGGAAAGTATGTACAAGTGCAAGTATTTCAAGATTTCAGAATTGGTTGCGCCTGCGCTGGTAAAGGCGTTGCCGGAAAACACGCTGTGGGCGTTGTTTGACGAAAGATTGTTGCACATGGCCGACGCAATACGCGAAAAATACGGGCCATGTACAGTAAATGGTGGCGGATTGACCGATTGTGGCCTGCGCGACCCACAAAGCGCCACCGGGGCAAAATACAGCATGCATAAAATTGGTCGTGCGTTGGATATGCATATCCGTTCGATTGAATTACAGTGGTCGGGTAACAGATCCGGCAAGGCGGCGGCATATAATCGTGTGCGCGAACAATTGTTGGCAGACCCAGCATTTAATTGTTTGTGTTTTGAACAGAACAGCAAGGAATGTCCAAACGGCATTAACTGGTTACATATTGATACCGGTAACCGCGCCAATCGGTTGTTTAATGCTTGACCGCCCGGGGCGAAAATTATTATGATTCGTTGTGTGTCCAAATCCCACCATTCCGGTGGGTATTTTTTTGTGCAGATTTTGTGCAGATTTTGTGCAGAATTGTGCAAAAATATACCCATTTGTGCAAAAATATGATAAAAATACAATTACGAATTGCCGCAGATATAAAATAATAAAACAAAGAAAAAACCGCAGGAATCTGCGGTCTTTTTATCTTGGTGGCCCTGATCGGACTTGAACCGATACTCCTTGCGGAACTTGATTTTGAGTGAATTGGATGTGGAATAAAAAAGCGCGGTTTTCTGCGCTTTTTGTTATTATGTGTTGGGTGTTTGTGCGGATTTTGTGCAGAATAGGGTATTCATAGCGGTTGCGGAATCGTTATTTACCAGGTGGGCGTATTTGGTGGTAACAGATAATGTCCGGTGGCCCAATACTGATTGAACGACCTTTAAGTTGCCGGACTGGCGCAATAGCCATGTCGCCGTTGTGTGCCGCAGGGCATGGAAATTACGATATGGTATGCCGGCGCGCACAAATGCCGCCGCCCAAGCAGATTTAACATCACGGACGGGTTGTCCGCGCCGCGTAAAGACATATTCGCATGTGTGTGGCAATTTACGCAAAATATCAGCCAATGGTTCCACTAGTGGGACGGAATTGGGGTTGCCGTCTTTGCCCATATACACAATTTGGTGGTTGTCCCAGTCAATTTGTTCCCAGCGTAGTCCCAATACGCGACCACGGCGCAGACCGGTATAAAGCGCACACCATATTATTGGGCGCAAATGTTCGGCGGCGGCATCAACAAGACGGTTGATTTCGTCCATATCGTGAAAAAACTTTATATTTTCCCGTGGTTCCTTTAACCGGAATGACAGAATCTTGAACGGCGGAATGTTGCAGTCCCAATTGTCGCGTGCGCGCGAGCAGATAGACGATAGACAACACAGATACCGGTTAATTGTTGCCGGCGTGCGTCCGTTTTCCTGGAACCGGCAAACAAAATTGGATATATCCAGTTTGGAAATCTGCGACAGGGGTAAATTGGGATCAAAGTATCGCAGAATGTTTTTGATTAAATATAAGACACTGGATGCGCTGGAAAGATTTTGCCCATATTCCATCCACCATTTTGCCGCGGCGGCATCCAAAGTGATTTCGTGGGTATTTGCCGGGGAATTGGTTATTTCGCCGATGCGTTTTGCGCACCACGTGGTTGCCGCATCGCGCGATGTTGTGCCAGTACTTTCGCGAATGACAACCCGTTGTCCATTAACGACGAGCGAGATGTACGCGTGCCAGATTTCGCCGCGTTTGAAAAGTCGGAATGGTGTATTTCCGTTATGTTTAGCCATGATTCCAGGTCCCGTTGGCGATAACGAACGGCGCGTTCCCCATAGGGTTTAACGGGAATACGACCGGCGGCAACCTCAGCCAAGAATGTTTTTTGCGACATTGAACCGGTGCGTTCCCGTAAATATTTGATAGCATCCGTTATCGTCAGTAATTTTTCCATATCGTACCCCGTTATTTTAGTTTTGCAAGTTTTTTGGTTTGTGGCGCGGCAATAGCCGACGAATTGCGTAATAGTCGGAAATCAGCACACCGCCAATGATCATCAGCAAGATTAAAAGTAATAAGATTTTCAGAAAAAACATCACATGCCCCCAATTTTACATATTTCCACAAGTGCGCGATTTGCGCGTTCCGGTAGCGCGGTGGATGCATAATAAAACAATGCGTCCATAGCAACATCCAATTGCGCCCCCAGGGCTTTATTTTGCGTCAATAGCGCCATCATTAATTTGCGTTGGGATTCCGTCATTTGTTATCCCGATTGGTAATATATGCGCAGGCAATACAAGTCGCGCAGATTATAATGGTTTTAATAATTCCAATCATTTTTCGTCCTTTTTCTTGGTAAATATTGACATCAGTTCGTTGAACATATTGTTTTCCGGATGCAGTTTGTCCAGTGTTGCCCAAAGCAGTCCGATTTCCACAAGCGACACCATTTCCGGTGCGACATGTTCGTCGGTATAGACAGTTGCCAGCCGGTGGTAGAATCGTTCAGCCAATGATGCAGATGGTTCATATTTTAATTGAACCAGTTTATCCAGTATGTTTTTCATATCCTGTTCGGTCATGATGGTTCCTTTATTTAATGCGTTTGCCCAGTTTAATTTCCCAGCATTTATCCAAACCCAAATCGTTGGGTTCGGTTGTGATGCCAATTGATTCAATTTCAAATATCATGGTTGTGTTTTTGTATCCCCGGTGGAACACGACGGTGGAATATTGGTTACAAAAAAAGCGTTGATCCCAATATGATTTGCATTCGCGATATTCGGATGTTTTTTCGCCGGACGCGACTTTGTCAAACCATTTACTTTGTAAAACCAAATGTAATGTTTTCACGCGATTTCCTTTACTTTGCAGTGGTTTCGTTTTGCTTTTTTGAATACGAACTCGGCCCGGGATACAACGTCTTTATCAACCAACAAATGTATTTCCACGTGGTATTCGTCCGGTTCTTTGCGGTATAAAAGATATGTGTTGGGTTTTAGGGTGTCGTCGGGGCACACCTGTTTCAGATACCAAACCTTTGCCGTTTTTGTGTAAATCTGTTCGTCGGTGGTATATGGTGCATATTTGTTTATGGCACGAAGCGCCGCACGATCCATTAAATCAAACAGATAACCACCGCTAACAAATCCATATTTGTTCAATTTTTCCGCATCGTCGTATGCTTTTTTTAAGAAATCCCCCACTTTATTACCTCCATGAATTAAAAAGTGCTTGTTCAAACAGATCGTGTGGCAAAAACGCGTCCGGTATTTCGTCGTCGTCATATTTGCCCATGATATAGTTTTGGTCGTTCAGTTCCACCAGCGTTGCGCTGGTGTCGTCCGGATCATAGGAAACTGTGCGGCCGTTATGGACCAATGTGGCATAACCCATGCCGCCCCAGGAACCATCAACCTTGTACTTGGCGCGAACATAAATAAAATGCAGGCCATGCGCACACGCATCAATGATGGCAAGATTGTTTTGCCGTTCCGCGCCCGATATTATATTTACCCGTTCAGATGTATTGCGTTTGGTCATTTTGTTTATAATCCGTTATAATTAAATCCGTTTGTGTATAATATTTTGCGATTTTTTATAATTAACCGATGCCATATAGGATATCGGCCCGGGGCAAACGAACGCTGTGTGCATAGTATTCGCCGCCATTTATTTCAAATGGATATACTTTGCCCGGATAAATCGCGGTCAATATGCCATAGCCATTGCCGCTGTCGTTATCGGGGGTGTTGTGTTCCACCAAGTGCCCGATCCATTTGCGCTGTTCGGCGAATTGGTCTTGGAATCCGGAATCAATCGCGTTTTTATAACGTTCAGCCGGCGTGGAATTAACATATCGCGATACGCGACGTATTTCCTCGCGCACCTCGTCGTCAATTGGGCCGTGTGCATTTTCTGCACATTCCCTGTTTTCCGGGGTTTCGTCGTCCGTTTCAAATCGCCACGTCATTATTTTATTGACGGCATCAACAAGTTCGTCGATTTTGTCCCACATGAAAAATACCGGTGTTTTATGACCATTCGCATCGCGTGGTAATATTATATTTTGGGGTAATTTTTCAATCATTTAGGTTCCTTTTTATCACAAATATTTTCGCACAGTTCCAAGTTGAACAACCAATCGTCAAGTCGCCAACCATTTTCACAGATTTCAGCACGAGTTTGCAGTTTATGTATTTGTTGTTTTTCGGCTTGGCACGCATACTTGGATTCAATGCCACCAAACGCATACATTAAAACCGTAAAGCAGAGTGCTATAATTGCCGCTGTTTTTGCATCCATCGTTTAATCCTTTTGTTCTAGTGCTGTTATTTGTCCTTTGTGCATAACGCCAATACACCATACATAACCGATACGGCACCAAATAAAAACGCTATAAATGGGTGCTGTTGCGACACAATCGCTGAAATATACGATATGCCGCACATAATACAATAAAACTGATGTTTATTCATTGTTGCCACCTTTGTTTGTTGGTTTGGCTTGTCTGTTTATTTGTTCCTGTTTGACTAGGCATATGAAAAAATTAAATGCGTCTAACATTTCTTTCAAATACCTGTCGTCTAGTTGTTGAAAAACACCCGATGGATATTCCCAATCTATTTCTAATTCGTTTGTTCCAATTGTTAAAATGGGCTTAAAATTACTCATTTTTTGCCCCCAAGGGTTGCGTTTTTTAATTCTTGGATTTTGCGTAGGTTTTGTTTGGTTGCCTCCTCTAACATGCCAATGGATGCGCTGATTTCGGCATATGCCCAAAATATTCCAAATACAAGGTACAGCAGAAAGTATATGCCGCCATCGCCCACATAAATGAAATGGTGGCCACAGAACATGAAATAAAACACGTCTGCGGTCAAAATAAGAATTGTGATCATTTTGTTTTTGCCTCTTGGTCCATCAGATAATAAATGTCGTCAAAATCAAACACCGCAATATGTGTGCCAAGTTTGGTTTCAATGGTTTTTTCTGCATATTCGCGATATTTTGCAAGTTGTTCGTCAGACATATCAAGGTTATGTTCCACGGTTGGACGAAAATCCCCGTCGCCGTCGGCATAAAACGCCACATAGCGCGTTTGTCCAACGCGTCCGCAATATTCCAATTTTTTGGCGAAATGGACAAATGCGACCGCTTGGGGTAAAGTTATGTTTTTTAATGTAATGGTTAAATCTGTTTTGTTGTTCATTTTATCAATCCTTTTGCTTTTGCTTTGTTTTTGTACGCATAAACAGAACCCAAGACCAAGCCCATTTGAGAGGCGATGGCCACATTTGAGAGGCCCTGGTTATACAAATCAACGAACCGTTCCATTTGTGTCCGGTTGTCGTTACGGTAATTTTCCAATTGTTCCAATGTTTTGGCGCGATTTTTTCGATGTTCGCGGCATTCGGCAACCATTTGTTCCTGTTTTTCAGCAATGTCGGTATCAATATGTTCCGGAACAACACGATGTTCGTGTGCATATTTAACGTATGGATCCAGTGTGGCACGTAATTCGTCCAGGGAATAAAACTCGACATCGCACACGGAAAAATAGTCCGTTGTCTTGTTATACAGCCATAATTCCGTCTGATAACATGGGCCGCCGCATTGACCGTGTCGGGTTGAACAGGGGTTGGAATATTTGCCCAAATAGTATTTATCAAAATCAACAAATCGTTCGCACCATGCTGGGTTAAATGGTGGTAATTCAGATTCCGGATCAATTGGTTCCGGATCATTCGGTTTTTCCGAATTGTCGGATGGTTCAGTTGGTGCCGCAGGCATCACGACCGGTTCTGTTTTTGATTTGGTCGCGGTTTTTTGGACTTTTTCCATTTTGGAAATAGTTGGTTTTTTAGGTTTGATGTCTGCCGGTATATCGTCGGTATGTTCGGTATCAAAAACATCGCATGGTGGTGTGGGCACGGGGTCGGGTTCGCAGTATTTCGCCAATGCCACGTCGTTAAGTTTGTTGTAATATTCGTCCAGGGCCGACACAATTACAGAACAAACCAGCCATGGATCGTTGCGTTGTTCTGTCGGCATACGGTAGGCGGCATTAAATACCACGCCGTAAATATCATAATGCTTTACTTGGGTTGTTTGCATTTTCCATTCCTTTCATTTTCATTTCAATTTCGGCGCGCAATTCATGGAATCGCGCATCCATGCCGTTGTGATTGTGCGCATGGCACCCACAAAACCGGTTGCACAACGGGACAATGCGTTCAACATCGTCGCCACGGGTACGACCATCAATATGGTGGCAGTCCAGCATGCGCATCGGCATTTCGCGGCCACATAAGAAACAACGTTGTCCCCAACGTTCAAAACATGCGGCACGATAATCGGCAATGCGGTGGCGTGTCTTTTTGGAAACAGCGCGAATTGGTTTGCGTGGTTTTGGTTTCCAGGTGCCGTTGGCAATTGCCTCGGCACGTTTCCTGGAAATTGGGCGAAATGTTGAATTAAAAGCACGCGCGTTTGGGTTATATTGCATTGTGGCCCCCGTTATACGTTATAAACATCAACGGATTGACCAACAGCACAATGACCGTCGGCTGTTAATTTGTGGCAACATTCCACCCGATGGAAATTGGGATCGGCGACACACTGTTTTAATGATTGGGACATAGATGCCCAGCCGACAACAACCCCGAATATGAATGCAGATGCGATAATTACGCGGATTTTTGTTCGTTTTTTCATTTGTTCCCCCTTTGGCTATGTTTCAATTATATCACCATGATATATTTAATGTCAAATAAAAAATACAACAAAATGATATATTTTTGTTGCGATGTGATATATTATGATTTATTATGATTGTGCCGGCACGGTTGTCGGTATCCACGAAAGTGGCGAAACATAAAGGAAAAAACAAATGATGGAACGCAAACAAAGCATGTTCGGCGGTGCTTTACAAAATGCCGATATTGAATCATTAAAACACAAGATATGTGATTACATCCGTGTTACAATTATGCGGTTTAACAAGGAATATCCGTGCAGTGCGCCATTGCCGGATAAGTTTTTTTGGTTATCAAAGAACCTGTTTAATGGGCATGGGTTGGACATCAATTCCAAAAACATCGAATACAAAGAATGGTTTTGTTTAAGCGATACGCCCACAGACGATGTGGTTATTCAGAAAATGAACCAATTGGGGTTTGTTGATGTGTCAGTTCAATTGACGATTTATCGTGTCGGGCAACATTCATATTGGACGGCGGAACCAACATTGGTTCAGCCGGTGTTACCGGATAATGCATAAGAAAAAGCCCCCGAAATGGGGGTTTATTCATTATCAGATGGTTTCGTCCAGTTTCGTATCCATTGTTTTGTGTCATATGGACAAAGTATCCAAAACACGGCAATTCCGGCGACAAATCCCATAATAAAGTCCAACGGTTCGGACCAGCCGGCAATTCCAACCAAAATACCAGCAATAATTGCGATGCAAATGGTTATGACGGTTTTAAGCAGATTGCTTAATATGTGTATTATTTTATCAGTCATGTTATTTTCCCCGAATAAACATTTCGCCATTTGCGGCCAGCAACACGGACAACGTGTCGTTGATACGACCGGCATCGTGGCAATTTTTCGCCAAGAAACCCCGAATTAGTTTTTTGCGCTGGTCAGGTGCCAATGATACGTGGTTTTTTGATAAAAACTCATCCACGATCAACATGATATCCATAACCAATTCGTCGTCGGCATTGACGGCGATGTCGTCCAGTGCAAACAGATTGGCGATTGGAACGCGGAACTCGGCACAAAACTTGATTATAACATCAATAGGAACCTCGGTCCGTCCATTGATGTAATTGTTCAATACCGCCTGGGCGGATAGTCCAAGACGATATGCCGCCTGTTCCTGGGATACCCCAAGTTGCTTTAATATTTGTTTCATTCGTGTCCCCAGCGTTTTAGACGCTGTGGATGTTTTACGACCAGACATTTTATAAATCCTTGATATAATTTTACTTTTTCAAAGTCAAAAATCCAAAATCAAAGTGATATATTTTTTATTGACAACAATAATATCAAAGTGATATAATCGTATCATAGCCAAGGGGAAAGGAATTGTCAAAGAAAAATGTAGGTTCGGGGAAAACCCGTGCAGATGCGCCACAAGATTTGTTAAGTGCGCTGGGGTACGGCGATCGCCCAATACTTGAATATCTGCGCCCGGTGCGCGTTGAAACATGGCGCGACGAGGGTTTGTTTCGTTTCCGTGGAAAATATAGCGTTGGATCGCGAATCGGATTTATTATCCGGACACGGTCGTCGGCGTTTGATTTCCGTGGGCGGAATCCAGCCGAAGCCAAGGGTAGCGGCACATGTTTGACCCGGGATATGATCCGGGTTGAAAAGTTAATGATGGTTAAGCGCCGGTTCAACGTCATAGACGATGCAGATTTCCGCGCAATTATGATTTCAATGATTTGTACAGAGATTATGCCCGGTGCGCGCAATACCGCAAAGAAAGCGCATATTCCGTGGCCGCAGTTCGTTTTTAATTTCAACACGTATTTAGAACAAATGATGGAGGGTGGCAAATGACAAAACCAAAAATAAGGGAAATATCAGAGATTAAGGCACGTATTGACGAATTGGAACGCACATACGACGCCCGGGGCGGATGCCAAAACCCGGCAAACGATGTGTTGCTGGTTGAACGCGCCGCGCTGAAATGGGTGCTGGGCGGCCCAGGGGGTATTGAACACAAAGGGATTTGGTAATGGCAATGGAGGCCGACAAGTTTAGGTGCAACATGTCGCAGGCCGAAGCCGAAATCGTCGCCATGGTGCGCGCAGGCGCATCAGATAAGACGATGGCCGGTCTGTTGGGGGTAACGGTGCCAAGGTTACAAAGTTTGCGCGCATCGGCCAAGAAAAAACAACGATTGGCAAAAGAGTTTGGCAATGAGCAGACCAAGAAAATATAAATTGGTTTTTTGGGTTAAAAGCGCAGATCGCGCAGTCGGCATTATTGACCGGCTGTGGGCGGTTGGCGAATTGACACGCGAACAACGCGACGCGATGGTTGCCAAAATTGACGATAAAAGATTGATTGCCGAACACGCAAAAAATAAAAAGTTTGATTTTTTATTCGCGCAAATCCGCCAGTTTTATGAACATAGCGGCACGCAAAGCGCAAAAAAGGAAAAAGGAACACGCCCATGTTAAGCAAAGACAAAACATCGTTTGTTTTATACACGTCGTTTTATGACGCATTACAAGATTTGCCGTTGGATCGCAAGGGCATGTTGTTGGATTTGATATTCAAATACGAGATTTATGGCGACACGGACGAGTTTGAAAAGCATTTCGCCGATTTACCAAACGATGTAAAAATGGCGTTCCGGTTTATCAAGGGTCAATTGGATAAAGACCAGGAACGTTGGCGCGAGGTTTGTTCAAAACGGGCGGAAGCCGGCAAAAAAAGCGCAGATGTTAGATGGGGAAAGCAAAGCAAAACAGGTGTTAGTTTGCCGGAACAAAATATAACAAAAATAACAAATGTTAAAAGTGTTAAAACGAAAATAACAAAAATAACTGATAATGATAATGAATATGAAAATGATACACACAAGTGTGTGTGTAATAACGCGCGCGATGCGCACACGGGGGTGTGCGCCACACACACACGCAAAATAAAACAACCAAAGTTTTTTGTTCATGGCAAGACCGATGGCGAATGCCAAGCGGCATTGGCGATTATGCGCAAATTGGACGACGACACATTGGACGATGTTGCCACTGGGGCGCCATTGGACACAACGCTGGACGGAAACCCAATATGGCGGACCGGTTCGCGTGAATTGGATATGGGTGCGGCGTACTGGGTACAACAGGAACGCGCCGCCGCCAAGGAAATAGGGGGGCAGGCATGATCCGGATTGTTGGTTTTTATCGGGGAACATTTGTTTCCGGCGAATATTTTGTGCGCGACGGCGAGGATATGCAGGCGCTGAAAACATTGTTGCGCGATTTTAACGGCGCGGTCATAAGAACATTAAAGGTTGTGAAATGAACGTAAGAATCCACCCGGCAGAACAGATACCGGAAATCAATACATTGTGCCTTGTGTTATACGAGGACAAAGATTTTGCGCCGGATTTGTGTTGGTATTTGGACGACACCGACATAGAGGTAGAACAGTGTGGCGGCGAAACGGGTTTTTATGTGTGCAGTGAGCCAAAGTGGGAGGGCCCGATTACATATCCAAAGATTCGTGGATGGATTGATATGGACGAAATTGACCAGGAAATGCAAGACACGGCAGAACCGATGGATTGTCCGTTGTGCCACAACAGATTACGTGAATATGTCGGTATGGATGGCGATTGGATATGCAAAACCTGTAATTGCATGTCCGGCGATCCGGAATTATGGGAAGCATTACAAGATAAGTGCGAGCAGTTACGTTTTGCAATAAGCATGATTGTTCGCCTTATGAACAATAACAAAGAGGGCAAAAATGAATAAAAACAAAATCAACATCAATTTAGGGGGTGGATATATGACATTGACATTTGTGGCGCTGATGGTGCTGAAACTGTGTGGTGTAATTGATTGGTCGTGGTGGTGGGTAACCGCGCCAATATGGGGGCCAATTGTAATATTCATTGGTTTTTTTGTGGTTATCGGAATTATTGCGCTGGTCGCGGATAGTTTCAAATAAGAACGACGGAGGGGGCGATGCACAGATGTATTTATTGTGGAAAGGAACCGCAGGTTGTGGAATCGGGTGGGTTGTTTTACGTCAGATGCTGTAAAAAGCACAACCCGTTTGAATACTGTGGTGTGCGCCGGACGGCCGCAATAGAATCGTGGGACGATGCCAATTCATTGGCGGCAAAAGTCAATATGGAACATTGCCGCGAAGCAAACAGGCGCAGTCCGTATTATTACATCGTGGATGGCACCCGGTATGAAACAGCCGTGGAAGCGGTCAAGGAAATCGGTTGCGCGCTGAAAACATTACAGGGAAAGTTTGGTAAGGTAACCACCACGGCAATTATCCGTGGTTATGTTGTTATGCGGTGTATGCGCGCAAAACGGAGGGTAAAATGACAGAGATTTGGCACCTTTTTAATCAAAGACCGGATAATGGGCGGTGGGTATTGATTTATTCACGCGCAACAAAGACGCCATCAGTAATCAAAATGGCGGAATGTGTAACATTGGGCCCCGATTGTGTTTGGGCGTATTTACAAGACATTTTATACGCAGGCGGCGTGGAAATATGAGAGATATGACGGTTGAGGAATATGTTGTAAAATACCAACGATACATTTGGTGGATGATCCGCCATTTGACCAATTTGGATTGGAACGATCAACAAGACCGGTTCCAAGATGTGTGTATGGTCATTTGTGAAAAGATTGACAAGTTAAACAACATGTCCAATACCGCCGCGCGTAAATACATTGGATTTACCGCGTACAGAATGCCACAGCGCCACACGTGGGGCAACGGCAAGTTCATGACAATTCAAGATTGGGATAAGTGGCGCGACCAACACAAAGACAGCAAGGAAAGCGCGGATGGACTGGATTGGATAGGTGTGGGTGGCAAATATCGTCCCGACAGCGAATATTGGGATTATTTGGAACGGCGTGAAAAACGCGAATTGGCAGAGGATGCGGTTGAATTAAATAAACAATTCATAAAATTGACAGGGCGTATCAAGCGCGCGGCGGTATATGGCAAGCGCATTGTAACCAGGGCGGAAAAGAAAATGTTAAGGTATGAAGCAAGGTTTATGGATCCGGTTGAAAGGGAACGTCGCCGTGTGCGAGTACGCGCATATCGGAAAATGAACAAGGAAAAGATAAAAGACCGCAAACGCGACCGGTACGAAACAATTATGCATGATGCATTTTTACATGCAGAAAAATTGGCCCGTGATAAAACGTGGCGTGATAGCAAAAAACCAAAGGAAACAGACAATGGCACAGAAAGCGAAAAATAACCTGGGCGAACTGAATGATATTTTATTCAGTCAATTGCGGAAATTAGCCGCCGCGCAAGACAAAGACGAAATTAAACAGGAAATTGAACGCAGTAATGCGATTTGTTCCACGTCCGCCCAAGTGGTGTCGGCATCCAGTTTGGCGTTACGTGCGGCGTGTATGGCAGACCAGGTTACAATGCCGGATGTGTTACAGATTGAAAACGATAAAACAATAGATTACGGCAAAATCAATGACTAACAAAGCGGCACCGGTCGGAACAGTTAATAAAACCGCAAAGGGTTTTGTGATAAAGTTGGGTAACCACCAGTGGCGTTCATACCCGAAATATATGTGGGAACAGGCGCATAATGTAAAACTGGGGCGTAATGACCGCATTATACACATGGATGGCAACAAAGATAATTGTGCGTTGGAAAACCTGTATTTAATATCGCCCAAACATACAACGTTTGTTTTTATGCACATTAAGTACCCAACAAATGCCGCGGAAATTGATACATTGTGCGCCATGGCAGATTTGCATGCAGAAATCCGCCGCAAAGAGATTGATGTTTATGGCAGTTCGCTGGGCGCATTAAAAGAACGGATTATGGGCGATCCGGTACGTCGCGCCAAAAAAACAGAAAAAGACCGTCAGCGTGCGAACGCAAATAGGAAAAAAGATCCACAAGCCGCGCGCGATAGAAATAAAGATTGGTATGAACGCAATAAAGACCGGGTAAAACAATATCACGATAAATACAGAATGGAAAACAGGGAAAAAATCCGCGAATGGAATAACCAGTGGCGTTTGGAACACCAAGAACAGCGACGCGCCAGTCAAAAACGATCATACGATAAAAACAAAGACAAATACAACGAACGAAAAAGACAAAAATATAAGGAACAAAAAGATGGCAGAACCCAAGTTTAAGATAGGCGACAGTGTATATTCAATATGGCGCAGTAATGATCCAATCACAATAAAATGGAAAGGGACAAAGTATGTTGTGTTTTTCCCGGGGCAGATTGTTTCGTCCAAGATAATGACGGATGGAATGTATGATGCCAAGGAAAAGACATATCGGTATCGGTCAATGGGAAACATGCATCAACCAGCCGATGTGTTTGAGGATGGATTGTATGAATCACGATATGCGGCCGAAAAAGAAGCACGGGAACGTATTATTGAACAAGTATGTGGTGCGCTGGGTGTATTTTTTGAATGCGCATCCAAAGCCGGTTATGGTTCCAAAGCGGCGTGGCGTGAAATTATGGATGCGGCAATTGTGAAATTGTACGCGGAAATGGAAAATAAAGGGGAATAAGGTTGCTGGAATCAAAATCGATGTTTGCAAAGCGAATTGGGCGCCCGTTGGACTATGTGCAGAAAATGTGCAACCGTGGTGTGTTTCCAACAGACGAACGTGGTCGCGTGATGGTGGAACAGGCGGTGCGCCAATACAATATGCGCCACCGGGGACGACCGAAAAAACGCGGTGCGCTGGTATCGGTGCAGGTGCGCGTGCGGCCCGGACAGATTCGTGAAATCAAACAAATTGCCAAGATTATGACAAAACAGTAAAAAACAGGGGGACAATTTCGCCGCAAAATGAAAAAAATTGTCCCCCAATTTTCGCGGTGTAGGGCGCAGAAAAGCGCCGTTTTATTTTTATAGCGAAAAAAATACTTGAAAAAAGTGAATCGGATATACATGATATGGGTATAATTACGCGTGCAGTATGTCAATATTGAATGCGTAGTTTTTTTTGCCCTTTGGCTATATTGGGCAAAGTGTGCGGCCCTCCGCACGAACCGTCCGTAAGGGCGGTTTTTTTATGGCGCGCAACCCATATAATCGCCAGACGGCCGGTTTTTTCATGAAAACTCCTTTTATTGTATTTCATTTTTGTTTTCATTTTGCGCGCCACCAGTTTTGAGTTCGGGGATATGCTTTGTTGGGTTGATATCCCCGTCTTTTTGGACCAAGTGATCCAAAAGACGATAACGGCCAAGTCATACGACAAACCCAACACTTTTTGTAACAACCCAAAGGAAACCCAATGAACAAAAAGATTGAACGCCAAATACGGCGCGCGGCGGCGATTATTGGTTCAACGCTGGGACCAAATGGTAAATTGGTCGCAATAACAGCGAAAAACCCAATGACGGATGCGCCGGAAACGATATTGACCAAAGACGGATATAAAGTGTCGCAATCATTAAAAGACACATCCGCAGGTGCTAATTTTGTGCGACAGGTGTGCAAAAGACAGGTGCGTGAAGTCGGCGACGGCACAACATCCGTTGCGGTGTTGTTGGCGCACCTGGTCCAGTATTCATTAAAAGATTTGTTGGAACTGGAAAAATGCATTGATCCATTGAAAGAGTTTTTGACGAACACCGCCAAAACCAAAATTGATAACGACACGTTGCACAACATCGCAATGGTCGCCAGTAATGGCGATGTGCGTGTTTCGGATGCCGTCGCGACCGTTGTGGGTAAAAACGGCAAGGACGGCCATTACATTGTTGAGGAACGTGATACAGCCGGTATCACGACGGAACAGATTAAGGGTTATGTATTGGATGCCGGTTATTCCAACCAGGCATTTGTGAATACCAAGACCGGTGTGGAAATGACAAACCCGGTGGTATTCGTAAAAGAATACATGACATTGTCGGATATTGCCAAGCCGGCAACGATGGCGGCAGAAGCCGGACGGCCATTTTTGTGCATTGGTTCGATGGACGAACAGGCACACGCAAGTTTGGTTGCCAATCATATCAAGGGTATTGGGCAGTTTTGTAACATTGCGCCCAATTTGGTCGGGTCAAAGCGCGCAGACATTGTCGCAGATTTGACGGTATTGGGGCCACATATCACAAAGGCGCATATCACGCGCCGTATGGCAACGTTTGAATATAGCGCATCAGCCGATACCAAGGCATTGGCGGCGGCGATTAAAAACGAAATTGACACGCTGTCCGGGGGAGAGAAAATGTGGGCGCGCGACAGATTGGCGCGTTTGGAAAGCAAGATTGCCAAGATTTATGTTGGCGCCGAAACCACCGCGCAGATGGTGGAATTAAAGGATCGGTTAGAGGACACGATTTTGGCTGTTATTCAGGCATATGACGGATATGTTCCGGGCGCCGGTCAGATGTTGGCGGTATTTCGTCCAACGAAACACAAGGTGTGGAACGTTATTCGTGATGCCGTTGGTGTAAAAGATGTGTCGCCGTCTGTGATTGAACCGGCAAACCTGGTTTATCAGACATTCAAGACGGCGGTGGAACAAGCAATTTTGGTCAAAAGGACGAAATATGACATATAAAATCCTTAAAGACCTGGTATGGATTGAGCCGTTACAGACCAAAGATGGTTTTGATGTTTCGGATTTGGCATTTGCCAAGGTAGTTGCCAAAGGCGAAAAGTGCGGCAAAGAATATAACGTTGGCGACATCGTCGGGTATATCAAGAAAACCGAATATGTCGGCGAGGGAATTGTGTTCATTTTTGACGATAACGTATTGATGGTGCGCAATGACACAGCAGGACGTTAAAGAATATGAATGGGAAACGGGGCGGCAATTACTGGACGAAAACAGTACCGCCGACGATTTAATCCGTCATAACAGCAATGTGAAATCGGTTGCCGCGCGTGGTCGCGACGAAGCGATTGACAACATGGTTCGTGGGTTGGCCGACAAAGTGCGCATAACCCAGGACACATCGGGGCATTTTGCATTTGCATTACGCCACCATGGTCGCAGGTTTCCGGATCGTATCCGGACAGCCGCGGCGCAATTTTTAATGACCAAATACGAGGAATAACCCAATGCAAGAAAACGACTATTTGGACCCGGACGATATACGCCGTCGGGGTGCGATTGATTTGCACCCAGTGTTTTATTGGCGGTGCATATACAACCCGGAAAAGAAAATATATGATTTGGTGCCATTTATGCGCATCAACAATGGCGATGGGACACATGCCGATTACATGGATGTGGCGGTTTCGCAAAAACACACGGTTCGTTACAAAGATGTGTGGCAAAGATTCCGCACCGCGCAAGACCCAAAGCGTACAGAATATACACGTGCGGAATTGATGCATGTTCCGCCGTTCCGCGATCGGTTTGAATATCACAAGACAATGATTTTGTTGCCGGCAAGTGATCCCGATTACGAGGAATTGATATCAGATTTTTCGGTACGTTTGAATCCCGAGGATATTGCGACATTGAATCGCATTGACGACACCGAACAAGAGATGGATGCGCCGTTGCCGATAAAAGACGATCCGCGTAGCCAATCACAACGGATTTTGGATGTGTTGGGTAAGGTTGCCGATACGTTGGAAAACCTGGACGAACGCATCAGAAAGTTAGAACAACAAACCCAGCAATAAAAACAAACACCAACCCAAAGGAAAACAAGCATGAACGCCGACGAAATAAACGCCGCGGTTGAATCCGCATATGAAACAGAAGCCAAAGCGATGGAAACCGCCACGGACGAACCAAAAGATAAAGATACGGATACCACACCAGTGGAAACCCCGGCAGACACGCCAAGCGACACCCCATCGGATACGCCAAGTGATGCACCGGCAGACGACGAGCCAAAAGATAAAGACGATCCGAAAGCCGACGAACCAAAGCCGGCAGACGAAATTACGCCAGCGCCACAGCAATTGCGCGGCGATTTTGCACATAATAAATGGGGAACACTGGATAAGGAAACCCAGGACGAATTGGCGCGTTTGTGCGCAGAAAATGAACGTAATTATAAGCGTGCGGCAGAAGCGGAATACAAAAACCAAGATTTGCGCAAAAAGATTGAGCCGGTCCAGGGGTATATTTCCGAGGTTGCCGAAAGTGCAAAGATTTCAGACGCAGATGTTATCCGTAATTGCGTGGATATTGTCCAAAACCTTAATGACAAGCCGGATTTGACGGCGCGGCAAATGATTGCCGGCGGTATGATTCAATTTGCCGATCCGGTAGCCGTTATACATGAAATTGCACATCGGTATGGGTTGGATCTGAAAGGCGAATTGCGGACCAAGGACATTCCAGTATCAACACAGGTTGATGCGGCGCGCGCAAAATATGAAGCGCGGCAAAGCAAATATGTCCAAGCACAAGATGCGGACGCAGAACACGCAAAGGCAATCAATGAATATGTGGATAGTGTGCCAAGTATCAAGGCGATATACACAAATGATGCCACACGCGACAGATTTTTGCGTCAGATAACGATGGAACGCAAGGCGGACCCATATGCATCGGATATCACGATTATCAATCGTGCGGCCGAGTTGTTTGAGGGTCGTGTTGCGCCAGCACCGGCACCAGCACCGGAAACCCCGGCAAAGACACCGGCAGAACAAAAGTTGGACAAGGTTGTTTCAATAAAAGCGAGTAACCCAGTTGAAACCGCACCGGTGGATGCACCAAAAGACGAATGGACACCGGAAAATATAAATAAGCGAAGCAAAGCGGCGGCGATTGATTCAGTCCGCGCGGCAATGCGATCATTGGGATTTGACGATTAAAGGGGCGCGAATGTGGCAAAAAAACAAACAAAAAAGAAGCGCGCCACGGCTGAAAAAAAACGCCCGATTGGACGACCGGAAATAGACGAAAGCGCTGTCAATAAATTGATGGACGCATTTTCGTGGGGCTGTGATGTAACAAGTGCCTGTCTTTTTGCGGAAATATCGCGACAGGCATATTACAATTATTGTTCCCGACACCCCGATTTTAACGACAGATGTGAGGCATTGCGAAATATGCCCAATTTACATGCGCGTAGAACCGTATTTAACGCCATGATGTCGGGGGACGTTGCAACAGCCAAGTGGTATTTGGAACGCAAGTTCAAAGACGAGTTTGCGACCAAACAAAACATTGATTCCACGAATGTACATACCGGTTTTCAAATCGTTATGGCCGAGGGCGACGATAAGTTATGAGCAAAATAACATTGACCCCGGAACAGGAAGCGGACAAACAACGCAGAATTGCGTTATTTAATACGATGTTTGAACACGATTTTCCGGCGCGGCGATTGTTGATATATGGTGGTTCGCGTTCGTCAAAGACATTCCGCACACTGGAAAAAGTGTTAAAACGGGCGATTTATTACCCGGGGAGCCGACATTTAATTGCCCGTGATACATTCACGGCATTGAAAAAAGCAATTATTTTGGACACGATGCCAAAGTTGTTGCGTTTGTATTATCCGCAATTATTCCATCACTGGAACAACGGCGGCATGAATAACAGTGTGAATATATTTACGTTGCCAAATGGTTCAGAATTGGTTTTTTCCGCTGTCGGCAACGTCGTTGAGGTTGAAAAATTACTTGGAACCGAATACGCGACGATATGCCTGGACGAAGTTAGCGAAATCAATTATGAATCATTACAAAAGTTGCGGACGCGTTTGGCGCAAAAAGTTGCGCATTGGCGTGATCCGGACCGCTTTATCAAATTGTTAGAGGTGTTGATTGAAAACCCACCACACAAGGGCCATTGGACATACAAGGAACATTTCCTGTATATGAATCCGCTGGATCCGGACAAACAATTGGATAAAACGATTTATGCGAATGTGCGCCTTAATCCGATGGACAATTTGGAATATTTGCCCGACGATTACATTGACAGTTTGAAAGAATTGCCGGCACATGAGCAAACACGATTTTTATATGGCGAGTTCGGCGAGGAAGCGCGCGGCGCGGTATTGGCAACAGAGTTTGCCAAATATCCAAACAACATTGCCGCCAAGATTCCATGGGACGATCGGTACCCAGTTTATACGGCGTGGGATATTGGACACACAGATGCCACGGCGATTTGGTTTTATCAGTGGATAAACAAACGGGTCAAGGTTATCAATTACATGGAGGACACGTTAAAGGCATTGCCGTACTGGATAGAGCAAATGCAGGCGCGTCCGTATAAATACGATATCGTGTTTTTTCCACACGACGGCGCAAACACCGAATGGGCATACGGAAACACCCGTGTCGCCCGTATGCGTGAATTGGGATTTAATTGTATTACGTTGCCGCGGTTACTGGAACAGGAACAGATTGATATTGCCCGTTCCATGATACCGATTATTGATATTGACAAGACATTGACGCGCGGCATCGATTGCATAAACAACATGCGGTATGATTTCAAGGACGGCGTGTTGAACACCAAAAACATTGTTCATGACGAATATTCGCACGGCGGAAAAGCATTTTTGTATCTGTGCCAAAGCATTTACAAGGGCAGGGACGAAAAGCGCGAATTGACCGCGGCGGAAAAGCGCGAACAATTGCATGAATCCATTGCCGCCGATATTCGCAAAGGGTTACAGGCGAACCGCGAGCAGTTGAACGACAATTACGACTATACAAAGGTACATAATGCAAATCGTTGGTAGTGATAGTCCGTCGTTTTACAGGGCCGCCGCCGTAATACGCGAACATTTGCCGTTGGTGGCGTTTAACGACGGATGCAAGATAATATTTGACGAAAACCGGTATTATTCCGTCATAAACATCGACAATATCGGCAATGTGGTGTATGACCACGTCTGTTTAGACCCGTGGTATATGACACCGTCGCATATTTTTATGGTATTGACCACGGTATTCAGCATGGGGGCGGTAATAAACGCATTTGTGGATCCGGCAAACATAAGGTCAAAAAAGTTTTTAATCGGGGTGGGATTTACGAAAACCGGAATCCTGCGCCAAGTTAATGGGAATTGGGAAATATATTCCATGACCCGTGCCGAATGGTACGGCAACCGCGTCCGTCGGCATTTTATCCAAAAACAAACACAAAACGAAAAACAAACACAATAAACAGTGCGCAACGGTATTTGGCGCAAAACAAACAAATATCAACAAGGGCGAGTGCAATAGCACTGATTTTAATTTTTCCAATTACTTAAAGGAGCATATAAAATGGCAGTTGGAAATCCTAATTTCGGTAACTTGTATTCAACGGCAGTTGATAATTATACCAAGGAACTGAAAGATAACTATACAGCCAACAGCAAATTGCTGGATTGGTTGAAAAAGAGTGGCAACGTCGTTACCGAGGACGGCGGTGTTGAAATATTGCAAAACTTGGAAGTTGCAGAAAATGGTGCATACAATCGTTATGATGGCGCACAAGCATGGGATTTGGAATCCAAAAAGTTCGCAACAGCCGCATCATTTGGTCGTAAGAAAATCGCAGTTACAATGGTTGTAACCGGTTCTGAAATCATGGCCAATCGTGGTAAATCACAAATGATTGATTTGGTTTCTGCGAAACTGAAAAACGGTGCAAAATCATTGCAAAACGGTATGGCCGCCGATGTTTATTCGGATGGTTCAGACCCAATGCAGATTGGTGGTTTGCGTTACTTGGTTTCGGACACACCATCGTCCGGTACAGTTGGTGGCATTGACCCATCCAGCAACGACAACAAGTTTTGGCGTAATTTCAAGGGCACATGCACATTCGCAAGCGAAAGCGTTGTTGATAAATTGAATGAAGCAATTATGAAAACAACGCGTAACAACGACACACCAAAGGCAGTGTTTATGGACAATGCTTGGTATTCCAAGTATTTCAACGCATTGCAAGCGGTACAGCGTTTTGTTTCGACCGAAGGTAAAGGTGGGTTCATGGAATTGTCCATCAACGGTTTGCCTATATTCCTGGATCAGGGTATTGCCGCGGAACCAATGACTGGTAAAATCCCAGCCAACCATGCGTATGTTTTGAACACAGATTTCATATATCTGCGCCCACACATCGCACGTAATCCGGCGAAAAAAGAACGCGTTAATTCAATCAACCAAGACCTTTACAGCGAAGCATGGTTGTGGGCTGGTAATATGACCATCAGCGGCCGTGCATTCCAGGGTGTTGTTGTTGGTTCTTAATTTAAGGGAGGTATATTATGGCATTTACAACCATTAACTTAAAAGAACCAATTGTTGCCGACGAATTGGGCGCATACGGTGCAAAAGCCGGGCAAATTGACTTTTTCCCGGGCGGTATGGCGATTTTCGCTGTGAATAAAACATCGTCTGCAATTACAGCCGGAACAAAATATGTTTCGCCAGCAGGCGAATTGAAAGGATCATCGGCAAGCGGTTATTTGACCGTTAAATTATTGGCCGATTGTCCGGCCGGTGCCGGCATTTACTGTGTCGCAGAGGGTTTGGTCCCAGGCGATACACCGGCATTCCAAGCATTCACGGTTGTTTCGTAATCTGAATGATTGAATAAGTCAGGCGGTTTGCCCGTTCCGTATAAAAACGGGCACACATTAAAAACAAACACCATAAACAAACACTTAATCAATGAGTTTTTGTTTATGGTCTTTTTTTAATTTAAGGGAATACAAATGAACGTTAAAGAGATTATGGATAATGTGTTGTCGCGCGAGGGGCTGTATCGCAACGTGTCCAACCCATTTATCAGCCAAGATTTGATTGTCCAGGAAAACATCCGTGTAATGAACGAATTGTTAGAGGACATTGTGCATAAAAACAGTTTGTCCGAACTGTTGCGTATGTGTTCATTTACCACATACAAGGCATTTGAAAGCGGCAAGACGTTGATTGGTGGCAAAGATATCATTTATTCCGGCGATTATCGTTATACGCCAGTTGTTTCCGCCGCGCCGACAGTTGATCCGGCAACGATTGGATTAAATCCAGGCGAAACCGGTACCGCATCAGACGGGGTACAATGGAAATGCATTGGCGATTGGAACCAGTATCCGTTTGCGAGTTTGGCGGACGATTGCGCCGGCATTGATACCGGTACGATGGTCAATTTGAATCAGCGCGTGGCGATGCAGGCGGTCAATATGCATCAATGGATGGTTATGAAAGCGTCGTCCGTGGCGGTTGGCACAACCGGAATATTCAATATTCGCGACAAATCCATTTACATATTCCCCGGGTTAGCGGATGGCACACCAATTCAATTTCTGTATTACACAAACAAACCGGTTGTTGCCGCAGATGGCACGAAAAAAGCCAAGTTTGACAACAATACCGACACATGTTTGATTCCGGATCAGATTTTATTGTTGGGGACGACATATCGGTATTTGAAAGACAAAGATATTGGTAACTGGGCGGAAATTGAAAAAGAGTTCTTGGAAACGTTATCCCAGCACGAAGCGCAGGGTCAAGCGCCACAGCAAATTGATTTAGCCGGTGGTTCATTGCGCAACATCAGTAACTATTCAGACGGAAATTGGAAAATATAATATGTCAGACAGAATAACAATACCACTTTATCGGGTTGGTTGGTCCAGTGAAGCGCCATTGTCCGATGTTGGACAGGGTCATTTGTTGGCGTGTAAAAACTATATTATCAAACAAAACCTGGTGGAAAGCCGTAAAGGGTATTTCCCGGTGTTGTCGTTTTCCAAGCCGGTCAAGACAATGATTCCGTTGCCGGAATACAAGATGTTAATTGTATGCACCGACAACAAGATTTATGTGTATCAGGAACAAAGCGGAACATTTGTTGCGATTACGAACAAAAGCGGATATTCCACAGACGAATGGCGCTGGGCATATGTGAATCACCAAATTATCATGGTCAATGGCCAAGATAACGCGCAACAGATTTCGGTTTCCAATCCATTTGAACAGACCCAGGCGGTTACAATTGCCGATTGGGCCGTTACCGGCACAGATAGCAAGATATTTGATTGGATATCGGTGTTAAATGCGCAGGTGTGCGCCGGATTTGGCAACGATATGTCGGCATGGTATTTGCCGGTGGGATATGTCCAAGGGACATTAAAACAATTTGATTTGTCCGCAACGTCCGGAACATTCAAGAAAGGCGGCAGTATTGTTGCAGGGTTCAACATTTCGCGCGATGCCGGTATGTCGCTGAATGCGTACATCGGGTTTTTAACAGACCAGGGAGAAGCAATCGTATATTCGGGTAATGACCTGGACGATGCAACCAACATCGAATATAACGGAACGTATCAGACCGGTTATCCGTTGGGCAAAACGCCATTTATCAATTGGTCGGGCGATTTAATCATTATGACCAACAAAGGGTTTATTTCCGCCCACAGTATATTTGCCAATGGCGAAAACCAAAACGCACAGTACATATTCAGCCAAAGAATCAACACGTGGTTATTGGATCAAGCAACCAAGTTTGGCAAGGAATATGGATTTATGGGCGCCGTTGTTCCGACCGAGGATTTTGTATTATTCAACATTCCACAGGGCAGTGGCAGTTTCGTCCAGGTGTGTATGAACATCACAAGCGGCAAATGGTCGTTATTCAACAGCATAAACGCATACACAATGTGTGTGTTTGATGGGCGGTTGTTATTCGGTATGTCCAACGGCGTGTTCCAATATGGGACATCCGAATTGGATAAAAACTTTATTCCGCTGGAAATATGGACGTCATACACCAATTGTGGCAACGAAAACCTTAAACGCATCAATTTGTTTCAATTGCGGCATTCGTCGTCCGACAAAATCAATTTATCGTTTGCGGTGTATAAAGATTTTGAGAACCAGTCATATTATAACTGGACAGACACAAGCGACGTTATCAATTCAATCGCGGAAAGCGGATTTATTTGGTCAAACTATGCGTTAGCCAATGATCCAACAAATGGAACGGCGCAATGGGATATTACACCGGTTGATACGGTGGAAACATACGCAGATTTACAGGCATACACAACAACCGGATTAAACGATGGCGACATTATATCGGTTGAAACCGATTCCACCCACAGCAATGCCCAGGCGTATTATGCGTGGGTTGTAACCGGTGGTGTGGGCGCATGGGCGTACATCGGGTCGGAAACAGATTCAGAATACTGGGCCGGGATGTATGGCGATATGACGCCGGCGGCAGATACACATTCGGCATCGGGGCTGGGACACAATTTCAGCATACGCATGACGGCGAATGTCAATGGAATTAAACATCAAGTTGTTGATTTGATGTTGTTATTTAACACAAGTAAAACAGCAGTTTAAGGGGCAAAAAATGTCAGTGATTACATTACCGTGGTCAATGGAACAAGACCGCATCAATCAGATAAAGGCCAATTCCACACATGTGGATGACAATTTTAATACATTGTTAAATGCGGTCAATAACAAATTGGAAAAAGACGGCAGTGTATTGCCAACGGCAGACCAGTCGTGGAACGGCCATAAAATTACCAATTTGGCAACACCAACAGCCAATGCGGACGCGGCGACCAAGAGTTATGTTGATACAGCGGTTTCAAATGCGGCAGTTCCGGCAACGACAACAACACTGGGCAGTGTGATTGTTGGTTCAAACATCAGTGTGGATTCAGCCGGCGAAATATCGGTTGCGGATGCCAGTACAAGTGCAAAGGGTGTTTTGCAATTGGGTAAAACGGACACGATTGCAAACGCGGCATTGTCAGCGGTTCGCAAATGCGCGGTTACAAGTGCGTTCCCGGGCGAACCCGAGGATGGTGTGGTTTATTTCATATATGAACAATAAGGAGCAAACCCATGGGAATATATGCCAAAGTGGTATCAGTTCAAAAAGAAATCAAAGAAATCAAAACGCTGGTTAATAATAATACCAAAAACATTGCATATGTTATGTCGGCCGTTGATGGCATTCAAAAAATGATATTTCCAGACGATGGTGCAATTGTAACGCTATACGGATCAGCCAAGTTTGATAAAAACACTATTTTTCCAGCCGGGCGTTATAGTATTGACGTACAGGCAGGTGGGTGTTTTTGGACTAGTTCAGACAGTGAAACACTGTCAAAAAAGGGTGGGCGTGTTCAACAGGAAATACAAATTGCCCATGATTTTATTGTTCGTGCATATTCCGGTAGTAATGGCGATTCCAATTATGCTTATGGAACAAACCCATATAGTGGGGGGTTTAAGGTAAATGGTATGTCCGCCTTGGGCACGCCACCGGCTGTTAATCATATATTTGGTAATGCTGGTTCTGTTGGAACACTTGGAACGTATCAGCCAGCATCATGTGCGTCCAGTGGAAATTGTTTAGGGAATGGTGTGGAATTATTAGCGTGTGGTTCCGGTGCCGGATCCACAC
>Ga0310690_10001717_pt1 | contig 38041 bp, 34 predicted proteins | sample AusTroGonzalo_MG_2_FD_207661 | JGI IMG/M metagenome (GOLD analysis project Ga0310690, IMG submission 207661) | Bovine rumen microbial communities from tropical cattle in Woodstock, Queensland, Australia - Gonzalo_04 (v2) (version 2) | ecosystem: Host-associated > Mammals > Digestive system >...
ATGATGTCATTGAAGTCACTATCGGTACCCGACTCCCAGCAGAGCATACTCTTCTTATTGACAGTCAGCCAGGCAGCGCGTGGGTCAGTTGCACTCATTTTTGAACTGCTGAAGTTGTAGTTCGTGTCGGTGTTGATGTTGCCGTTCATGCGACCGTCGCAATACACCTCGCCCTGCTTCCTGTAATCATCCCAAGTGGTGTTGGTCTTTACCATGAACCCGATCTGATAGTCTTTAGGGAAATCGAAACTACCCTTCACGTTGCCGTTGGCGATGTCTTCAGCGGTGGGAGTATTATCGCCGAACCACAGCAGGGCGAATGAGCCGAAACGCTTCACGATATCATCGTCGCCGTCCTTCTTAAAACACTTGTCAAGGGGCATCAGTTTATATTTCGGCAGGGCCTTGATGAAGTTGATCGTATCGCTTTGGCTCGGGCCGATTGTAGCGTTTTTACTGAAATAATAGTAGTATATTTCAGAGTAATACACCTCGTTACCATACTCCTGCGGATGGTCGCATTTATAGACGGGAGTCACGATGATAGGCTCTTTACCATTGCTGGTGATATAAGAATTCGCGTTATAATAGCCGCTTTCCTTCACCTTGGGCAGGTTGTTCTCGCCTCTGCCGTTGGGGAAGCACTCGTCCACAATACCCTCGAACAGGCTCTTGAAGTCCTCGCTCCACTCGGCCGATTTCATCTTCATTTTATTGTAGTCTGCATCGCTCAACTCATAAAGCAGTTCACCCGAATTCCAGTTGCGCAGAGAGGCATACGACTCAACGGCTTTAGCAATCTTGAACTCACCGGAGGGCAGTGTGTATTGCAGTGCTCTGGTAGAGGCCCTCGAGACATCCGCAATCGAGGCGGCATTGTCATGTACGGCACTAACCATCGTACCCTCGTTCGTCGTGAACGACACAAAGAATCCGAGATTCTCCTTCGGTGCATCGTAGTGCAGTTTGATAGTACCTGCGCCGTCAACCTCCGTCTCGTTCAGGATATTCATTCCGTTACGTGATACATACGAGGGACAATCCTCGTCGATCTCACAGACCTTCGCGAGCAGCTGTACCTTACTTACAGAAGCATCCACCGTGATATTCACCTCGCCAGAGATGGTGGTACACCAGTCATGGTTGGGGTCGATGGTGACACCGAGCATGTTCTCGGCATTCTCAATAATCTCTTCATTATTAATGTTCTCTGGAGTTGTTGAATCCGTCTCCACGGGATCAACAGGTGGCTGATAGTAGTCGGTTGGCGAACAACTGGCCATTACCGCTGCACACATAACTACTGAAACAATCTTTTTCATTCCTTTTTTCTTTTGAAGATTAAAATTCTGGGTGCAAAAGTAGATATCTAAGCAAAAAAAAGGTGTGAAAACTACAACAATAGTGTGTAAAATGTTACAACTATGTGTAGAAATTAGTGCAAATTGACACACTTTTTCCCCGATTTTGATACGTTTTTAAGGAATTTTTGTAATTTTGCACCCCAGTATGAGAGAGATGCAATTCCTGGCCATCGTACTGATGACGCTGTTGGCGATGAAGTTGCTGCTGCTGCCCCGTCGGGCGGTAAGTAACCCGTCGATGAGCCGTTCGCGCTGGCTGTTGGTCATTGCCACCACCCTGTTAGGCATCCAGTTTGTGATACAATACAGGTTGGGGTTGCGGTCGTTGGATGTCACTAAGGCCATTATGCTCAATCTTGCCTTTTTCATCCCCTGCGCGGCCCTGTTTTCCCTCGCTATCCTTTATCTGTTGCGTCAGGGACGCGTCAGCCGTCTCGAAAAGTACATCGGTATCCCCGTCTGGTTTATCGCCATGACCCTCGTGGTCGTCGGTTTTGAAACCGATGCCCTTCCGCTGCTCTGGGCCGAGATCGGGGCAAGTGTTTTCTATACTGCCATGCAGTTTTTCTATACCTCTCTGCACATCCGGCAACTGCGCCATACCCGCCAAACGCTGGCCAACTACTACGACCGCGACGCGGAAGGCCAACTCATTTGGATGCAGTTCACCATCGTCATCCTGGCGCTGATGGCTCTCTTCGCACCAGCCATTATCTTCGGTCATGGATGGTATCTGGCACTTTTCGGCACCTTCTTCCTCGCCAGCATATTCTATCTTGTCGATAGTTTCTGCCTCTATGCCGTCAGTGCCGCCCCCGCCAGGGTCATGGAGGCCGAACAGAATGAAGAGGAAGAGACAGAAAACGAGGAAAAGGCGGCACCTGCCGAAGCCATGCAACGAGTGGAACGGGCTGTAAAACAGTGGATGGCCTCTGGTGGACATTTGAAAAGCGGTCTCAAACTGCCGAACGCTGCTGAAGAGATGCAGATACCACGCTACCTGCTTTCCGTATGGCTGAGACAGACGGGAAGACACTACAATGAATGGCTGGCAGAACTACGCATCGACGAAGCCAAGCGCACCCTACGGGAACACCCGGAATGGAGCAACGAGGCCGTTGCCCTGCACTGCGGCTTCAACGACCGTTGTTATTTCCAGAAAGTTTTTAAGGAAATGACAGGCATGACACCCGCCCAGTATATCATCACGCAATCGCGCTGAAGAACTCCTCCCTATTCTGCTTCAGAGCAATAGGAGCCAAGGTTTTTGGCTTCAGCTGGATTGTTGAAGAAGTCTCTTTCGGCTTCTGGGGAACCAGCAATTTTTTGTATTCCTCCGGATTCTGGAGCAGACGAACGGCCTCTTTCAGCTGTTTGTCATAATTGAGTCCTGCCTCTATGGCACCTGCCTGATAATAATAGGCAGCAATGATATCCGACTCCAGAACCTGCATCAACACCTCCTTGTGTTTCTCCAGATCAGTAGCCACATCATGGTTCAACTTCTTCTCCAGTTCATCAAAGGCGCCCTTAGCATCCTCATAGTAGCCCTCAAACTTCGCCGTCTTCACCAATTCTGCAAACTGTTTCTGGCTGACAGGGTCGTAGGTAAAGCCGCTCTTGATGACCCGCTCCTTGAATTCCTGCCAGTCAACATCCGTCAGATGGAACTCCGCAGCTGGTGCAATCGTCGGGTGCTTAGCAATATAATCGACCACATAGTCGAACATCACCTCCGTGGAGTCCTGTCCAGAGGCTGAGAGGTAGAAGGCAATATTGGGGATCGTGTCTGCCTTGACCTCCATATCAGGTTTAATACCACCGCCGTCGCGCACCTCACGGCCATTGCGGGTATAGAACACTTTCGTCAGTGAGTCGGGGATATGCTCCCGATAGCCGCCACTGCCTTTCTTATAGTTGATGGCCTGAATGCAACGCCCGCTGGGGATGTAATATTTCGAAGTTGTCACCTTCATATTGGTGTTATAGGGCAGGTCGATGGGAATCTGCACCAGCCCTTTCCCGTATGTACGCGTACCTAATATTATTCCACGGTCCAGATCCTGAAGGGCTCCACTGGTAATCTCACTGGCCGAAGCCGTCTCACCATTGACGAGCACCACCATCGGCATCACTGTGTCAAGAGGCTCAACACGAGTCTTGTATTCCTTCGAGGCCTGTTTGAACTTACCACGGTTCTCTACGACGGTGATACCCTTCGGCAGCCAAAGGTTCAGGATATCCACGGCCTCCTGTTCAGAACCGCCGCCATTGCCACGCAGGTCGAGGATCAGGGAGGTGGCTCCCTGTTTCTTCAGGTCGATAAACGCACGGCGCATATCCTTGGCACAACCTTCCGTGAAAGAGTTCAGGTTGATATAGCCGATATTCCCCTCACGGATGCCGAAGTATGGCAGTTCGGGCAGTTTGATATTACGACGGGTGATCTTGAAGCTCATCAGCTTACCTGTCGAGGGGCGCATCACTTTTAGCAAGAAACTCGTACCTGGTTCTCCGCGCAGATGCTCACTAACGTAGGTCACCGTCTTGTCCGTCATCATCGAATCATCAATACTCAGGATCACATCGCCTTTCTTCAGCCCGACTTCTGCAGCGGGCATATTGGCGTAGGGCTCGTCGATGACAACACGGTCCAGTTTCTGATGCTTACGGATCAGGGCACCAATACCAGCATACTTACCCGTCAGCATCATCCTCAGATTCTTTGTCTCGTCCTGGGCATAATACTCCGTGTAGGGATCCAGACTTCTGAGCATGGCATTGATACCCGTGCCTATCACCCCCTTGGGATCGAGTGTATCCACATAGAGAAGCTCCAGGTTCTTATATACCTGATTGAAGATATCCAGGTTCTTGCCCACCTCGAAATTATGGTCACTGGTCTTCTGTGCCTGCACCGATAGCGACAGGGCCAGTAGCATAAACAACGGTACGATATATCTTTTCATATCCATCTTGCATTATAATGACGGTGCAAAATTACACGTTTCTTCGAAGAAAACACCTTTTTCTTCTCTTTTTTTACAAAAAAATAAAGATTCCTTGAATTTTTTCGCCCAAAAGTTTGGTAGTTTCATTTTTTCGCCGTACTTTTGCACCCGCTTAACAGCAAAACCCGCTTCAGTAGCTCAGTTGGTTAGAGCACCTGACTGTTAATCAGGGGGTCGTTGGTTCAAGCCCATCCTGAAGCGCTGCATTGAAAGGCTGTTTTGCATGAATCCCGAGACATTCTCGGGATTTTTTGTTTCTAACACCTTTGTTTATTAGGTTTTCCGCGAAATTAAGAGAATCTCTACAAGTTTGTTTGCTACTGATCAGCCGTAAGTGGATAGCGGATTCTAAGACCAATAGCAAAGAGACCTACACTACTGGGCTGAACTCATTCCCGATAAAGGACAGCGAGGTTACGGCTCGTCGGTAGTGAGCCGTAATCTCATTGAGGGCGAGCCGTAATGTCGTTGGCAGAGAGACTACGTTTCTCTGATAGTGAGAGACAGTTTCTCTATAGGCATGCAGTATTTTTTAGCCCTACCTGTTCTACCAGAAAAAAGGGTAATTCCTAACCAAATGAAGTGGAAAGCCTTTAGAGAAAGGGGTTCTGATGGGTTAGGTGTTGGTGAGGACTTGGGTAGCAGTTCATCCAACTCCTAACCTTCCATAAAGCCCTTGTACAAAGCAAATTCAAGGATTCGGTTAGGAGTTAATATGATCGTATTATCCTTGATCCGCAGGTATCATCCTGCAGATTTCCTCCAGATACTGGCGGTCTGTGTCATCAAACGTTGCCAGTTCCTTGCTGTCGATGTCAAGCACAGCCTGCACCTCACCGTCCTTGGAGAATACAGGAACGACAATCTCCGAACGCGACAGGCTGCTACAGGCGATATGTCCAGGGAATTGTTCGACGTCGGGCACCACAATGGTCTCACGCTGTTTCCACGCCGTACCGCACACGCCCCGTCCAAGTCTGATACGCATACAGGCCACAGGTCCCTGAAACGGTCCCAGCACCAGATACTCTCCTTTCACCCGATAGAATCCTGTCCAGAAGAACCCCATCGTCTCGTGAATGGCTGCACACACGTTGGCCATCACAGCCACACTGTCCGTCTCACCCTCTATCAGAGCGCTAATCTGCTTTGTCAGCAAACGGTATTTCTCATCCTTATCCATAATCGTCTGCAAAGATACGTATTTTTTCTCATATTAGATAGAAAAGTTGTATTATCTTTCTGCCCAGTCACCACGATCGAGACTACGGTAGCCGATGGCCTCGGCAATATGATGGCTCTGCACACGCTCACTGCCTTCAAGATCGGCGATAGTACGGGCCACCTTCAGGATACGACTATAGGCACGGGCAGAGAGACTGAGCCGTTCCATTGCCAGACGGAGCATCTCGAGACTCTGTTCATCGGGTTCGGCAAACTGGTGGATCATCCGCTCCGTCATCTGGGCATTACAATAGACACCCTTCGTCCCTTTATAGCGTTCCTCCTGTATTCTACGGGCCTTGATGACACGCTCACGGATCTTCTCACTCGACTCTCCCAACTGCATCTGAGAGAGTTGCTTGAATGGAACTACAGGCACTTCGCAATGAATATCGATACGGTCGAGCATCGGACCACTGATCTTAGAGAGATAACGGCTGATCTGCCCTGGGGTACAGGTACAGTGATGCGTCGGATCCCCGTAGTAACCGCATGGGCAGGGATTCATCGAAGCGACGAACATAAAGGAGCAGGGATATTCCACCGTGTATTTCGCACGGCTGATAGTAATCTTGCGGTCTTCCAGCGGCTGACGCAACACTTCGAGGGTGCTCTTATTGAACTCTGTTAATTCATCGAGAAAGAGGAGCCCGTTATGTGCAAGGGACACTTCTCCAGGATGGGGTTTGTTGGTGCCCCCAGTCAGAGCGACCTGTGAGACAGTATGGTGCGGACTGCGGAACGGCCGCTGGGAGATCAACGACGTACCACTTGGGAGTTTTCCCGCTATGGAATGGATTTGTGTGGTTTCTAAACTCTCCGCCAGAGAAAGAGGTGGCAGAATACCAGGCAAGCGTCTGGCCATCATTGACTTACCGCTACCTGGAGGGCCTACAAGAATCACATTGTGGCTACCAGCCGCGGCCACCTCCAAAGCACGTTTCACACCCTCCTGACCTTTCACATCGGCGAAGTCAAGGTCAAAGGAGCATTGTTGCTCGTAGAACTCCTTACGGGTATCGACAACGGTAGGCACATAGTCATCGCTACCGTTGAGAAAACTGATGACATCGACGAGACTATCCATCCCATAGACATCAAGGTTGTTCACTACCGCTGCCTCACGGGCATTCTCCTTCGGCACAAAGAGACCTTTGAACTGCTCCTTCCGTGCACGGATGGCAACGGAGAGAATGCCACTGACAGGCTTCAGGGTTCCGTCGAGCCCCAGTTCCCCGATCATCATATAGTTGCTGAGCATCGTATCGCTCACCTTGCCGTGAGCCGCCAGAATACCGATGGCTAATGGCAGGTCGTAGCCACTGCCTTCCTTCCGGATATCTGCAGGGCTGAGGTTGATGGTGATGTCGGCCGTAGGCGGTTTAAGGCCGATGTTTGCAACGGCCGCACGGATACGGTCGTAACTCTCCTTGACGGCGGTGTCCGCCAGTCCTGACAGGTGGAACATCATACCCCTGGTCAGATTCACTTCGATAGTCACGGTCGTGGCTTCCATTCCCATGACTTCTGCACAGAACGTTTTTACTAACATAGTATCAGAGTTTTTATCATTTGTTTTTTCTTAGTTTGATTTAGGCGGAAACTATCACTCAGGGCTACTTCGGTAAAAGCTGGTCTATCTTTGAAATCATATCCCCGTTGTTAAGTGAGTGGGCAATGATCTTACCCTGACTGTCGGTGATGATATTGTCTGGCACATTTGACAGACCTATCGTCCGCACGACGGGCGTGTCCCACATCCGGCCGTCGCAAATCGTGCTCCATTTTACAGAGTCGCGCTCCATCTTCCGACGGCACGCCTTCACATCAGCATCCAGACAAATATAGACAATCGTCAGGTCATCCCCGTGTTTCTTCTGCGTGATCTGCAACCTCTGCAGCACACCAGTACTTTCAAGACTCCAACTGGCCCAGACGTAGATGAGATTTACCTTTGCATTCAGGTCCGATGACTTCACCGTGCGACCTTTGATATCAGTGGCAGTAAATGCCGGTAATTTGTCACCGTCCTTCAGGGATTTCAGTCCTTCCATCCGCTGGATCATATTCTTTTCCCGTGAGACGGCAGGATTAACCTTTTGGACGATATTCATAAGTTCTATGGCCGTCGTGTAATCAGGCTGAGGTGTCTGAACAAAGTATCTCCTAATCAGATAAGGGGCGAATGGCGAAGTAGGATGCTCCTTGACGAACTTGGCCACAGACTGGACCAGTTCGGGTGGTGTCTGTCCGCTGGTTTTCCGACGGAAATCAGTCATCTCCTCATTATCTTTAATACCTTTGATCTTAGTCTCCCTCAGGTGCGAGGCGTCGCCCTCCACCTTCACCGTGGTTCCCTTGGCACCAAGAACAGGCAACTCTGTGTAGTTGGGAAACACCAGTACGAACAAGGTAGAATCCTCCAGTGGTATCTCATAACGGAAATGGCCTTTCACCACGGCCACGGTGTCAAGACTATGGGTACCGTCAAAGCCGTAGATATACAGTTCTCCCTGATTGAAACCCTTGAAGTCTCCTTCCATCAGGAACGACTGTCTGTTGCCGCCACAGGATAAGAGTAAGAAGGCAAAAAGAGAAAAAGATAGAAACTTTTTCATTATTTACTTTCTTACCTTTGCCAGTTCGATGTCATTAGCGGCATACTTAGCGAAGGAACTGTCTTTGCTGATAGCGCTGCGCAAAGCCACGGCGGCATCATCCAGATTACCCATACGGGCGAAGAGCACAGCCTTCAGGTAGTCCGTCGTAGCATCGGGGTTCTTCACGTATTTCAGTGTGATATCAGCAGAGGCGTAGTTCTTGTTCAGGATCTGTGCCAGGGCAGCACTGTTGGAATAACTGTCGGCAAATTCCTGCTCTGCCTGAGCATAGTTTCCTTTGGCGAGATTAAGGTTTCCCAACACCTCCGACAGACCATTGGCACCAGTGGCACTGGCAATATACTGCTCAGCCGTCTTTATGTCACCGTTTCTCAGGGCAAGCAAACCGAAGTTGGCTGCTGCTTCTGGCAAATTGGCATTGACGCGCTGTGCTTTCTGGATATACTCCTTAGCGGCCTCGTAGTTGCCTTTGGCATATTCGATGGTAGCGATGTTGTTATAGGCACGGGCATCGTTGGGATACACCTTAGTGGCCAACTGATAGATGGCCTCGGCCTCTGCAGGATTCTCCTTCAGGGCAGCACCATAGAGGATCTCCTCAATACTCAGTTTGGTGGCATCGGCATTGATCTGGTCGAGAATCTGCTCGTCGCTGCGACCGATGGTCTCATAGTTGATTGTCAGACGGGAACGACGCAACTGCGGCAGAATACCGTCGGCCAGTTCACGGAAGGCGGCAGAGATATTCTTAATCTGCTGCTCACGCTCCTGGGGATCTATATACATCGACAACACACGCAGAATGATATCCTTATCCTGGATGTTGCTGGCCTTCACGAGTTCCTGAAAACCGTCCCAGTCCTGTGCCGTATATTTGGCATCGACAGGGGCGCTCATACGGATCTTCTTCAACTCCTGGTTCACATAGTTCTCCGACACCTTCTGACGCTCGTTAGCCAAACGGTCATTCAGTGAATAGCCGCCATCAGGAGAGGCGTAAGCGGAAACCTCCACATTATCAAGGTTCAGACCCTCGTGGTCGTCATTGATCTTCTTCAGCATCTTAACGAACTCCTGCACGGAGTTGTTCTTCAACTCACTCTTGCGGAGGTTAGCCTGCTGGATGAGGAACTTGATGTTAGCCTCCTGCTTCTTCTTCGTGATGCGCTGGTAGGCATCAGGCGACAAGGCAGCATTGGCGGTAGTGATGGTGCGCTTATAAAGTTCCGAGGTGGCGATGATGCCGTCGGCCACCTTTACTTCGGGGATAGAAACTTGTTTCGAACCAAGACGAGCGTTGAAGGTCAGGAACATCTCCGCCTTGTTATCGCCAGTGTATGCGAAATTGGTCTTCATCGTGTAGTTGCCACCCACCCTATAAGAGATGGTCTGGTCGTTGCCAGCGACATTCTCCCCTTGGAATGTGGCGGTATTACCCTGCACCACCTCACCATTCGAGTAGCGAAGCTCCGGGATGACGGTCACCACGGCCTTCTTCTTCATGTACTTCTCTGGGAAGTGGCCGTTGATTGTTGCGGGTACTGTCCCAGCCTGGGTCTCCAGTGGGTTAGGGGTCACAGTGAAGTTGTCTGCGGAGAGTGCGCCGAGCTTGGAGCACGATGTAAAAAGCATCAGAGATGCAACAGACAGAAAGAGATAGTTCTTTTTATTCATTTCCTTTATTCAAGATCGTTTTTCTTGTATTAGTGCCTTAACGAGGCCGTAACCTCGCGAAGGCACATTGCCTTCAGCTATTATTGTGCCGCGAGCGGGACTCGAACCCGCACAACCATTCCTGGTCAAGGGATTTTAAGTCCCTCGTGTCTACCAATTCCACCATTGCGGCCTCGCAGTCGTGAAAGAACACGGATGCAAAGGTACGCCTATTTCTTGGAATAGCCAAACATTTTATTAATTATTTAGATTTTAACCTCAACTTGACGGCATGGCGTCCTGAGTCTTTCCAAGTTACGACATACAAGCCTGGCGGCAGATTGACGACACTGGCACCCTGACTGGCAGGAAACTGGAGTACCAGATGGCCCGCACCGTCATAGACGCTAACAATGAATGTCAGGCGCAACAGATCATCGGCTCCGAAATGCAGGCGCTGACCTTCGGCATCATACGCCAAGACATAGTCCATGTCAACAGATCTTACACGACTCATGCCCGTATCATTAGGGGAACATCGCTTAGAAAAGATCTGAAACAGTGTCTCCACACGCTCCGATACATACTGGCGCAGGTCGTCCATATATGCCTCATAGGTAGAAAAGAGCACCACTTCACCCAACGTACTGGTATTAATGTCCCATTTCTGATAGTTCAGTTCCTGCGACTGTTGTAACAAGACGTCCAGACTATCTATCGCACTGATCAGTTTATCCTCCAGACCCTGTTTGTAGAGAACCGAATAGTTCCTATAGACCAAACGTTGAAACCATGGGTCAGACCACATACGTTTCAACCAGTTCACAAGACCGTTATTGGGATACCCCACCTCGGCCATCAACCGATGCACAGGATCGCTGCCATTGAGCCGTCTGTCATTGTTAAAGGCAATATCATAGTCCCACATAAGGCCGAAAAACAGATGGTTGTCTTCACGCTCCTTATAACAGTACATACTCCAGAGGAAATCAGGGTTGCCTGTAATCTCCGATGCCAGATACCAACTGACAAGTGAGGTACTATCCACCCATGCGCGGTAACCTTCGTTCGGGTCCGTGTAGTTCCATGAGAAAAGTCGGGTCTCGAAGTTGCTGATATATTTCTGGATATCATCAAGTTGCTGGGGCTTTAGGCTCTCCTTATCAGGATAGTGTATCGTCATGGGGACGCCCTGTGCTGTCCACCAGCCGTTTCCATCATAAAAGAAATCGCAAAAACCGTCAGCCTCCAACAGATAGCCACCTTCTTCCACGTCCACACGCTTCTTCCTGACCTCTATCTGGTCGGATATCTGGTAGCACCCTCTATAATCACCATTCAGCGTTAAGTCAACGAACTTGGCAGCAGGGGTAAACGTCTGTCCGCAGAGTTCACCGATATAAGAGGCCAAGGCATTGCGTATCATTGTCTTGTCCCCGTGGTTGGCTAATAGTGTCCATTTCTTGGCGTTGGCACGGTCAGGTCCCAGAAAACGAGTCTTGTTCTTGAACTTGATGCGATAAGGTTTCTTCTTCAGGTTCCATGTCGAGTTACCCCGGCCACGGATGGCTATTGAATCATAAGCAGTCACCACGTCGGCCTCATCAACCACATACAGACGGGCATACACTTCATTGGTATTGCTGGTCACGTCCTTGCCGTCAAAGGTGCTGATATACACGTGTGGCAGGTTCGTCAGCCGGTGATAGCCGTCTTGCGCCTTTAACACTGTAGCACAACACAGGGTCACAAAAAGAAAGATAGAGGCTACCGTCTTCCTATCCATAATCAGTTCCAGGCACGGAGGACTGTGCCGTCATAAGCGGCCATATAGCGTAATAGTCCTTTCTGACCTGCTGGGCCGTCGGCTATCGCTCCATTGTTCACATCATAACTGCGGCCACATTTCGCACAATGAAGTTGTTGACCGCTGTTCTGCCAGGTCAGCGGATAGTTGGTACCGTTGTAGTCGGCCAGACAGTTCGGACACTGCCCGTCGTAGGCAACAAGAGAGAATTCATAACTGCTGGTGCCGATGATAATGCAGTTATTGGCTCCGAGGGCGAAACTAATCTGACTCTCCTTGGCGGTACCGAGTTCAATGTCTTCCATGGCACCGTCATAATTACGAGTGGTCTTCAGATGGGTGACTCCCTTTACGAGTCTGTGCTCCACCTTACAGAAATGACCGTTATTCCCCAAAATACCTGTCAACTGACAAGGCAGGGGATGGAGACTTGTATCAAAGACAAAATTGCAACGATAACTGCGGCTGATACTGTCATCAGCGGTGCAGGCAGCGAGCATGAGCCCCATCATGAAAACAATCGTTTTCCTCATCGGGCTATGAGCTTACGTTCCGCCTCCGTCATACGCTCGAAGTGGAAACCGTCGAGGGTCTGTGTCATGAGCGCCTGTATCTGATCATTGCAGAGGTTGCCGATAGAGCCCTCATGGGTATGGTGGATATCACGACTGGCCTTGAAGTTGCCTGCCTCAATATCGAGCCCCACCTTCTTATAGGCATCGCGGAAGGGCATGCCATTGGCTGCCAGTCGGTTCACCTCCTCGACGCTGAACATCGGGTCGTACATCGGATTGTCGAGGATATGCTCATTCACCTCAATCTTATTAATGATATAGGCTGCCATCTGCAGACAGTCCTTCAGTTCGCCAAAGGCAGGCAGGAACACTTCCTTGATGATCTGCAGGTCGCGGAAGTAACCTACGGGCAGGTTGTTCATGATGAGCGTCACCTGCTGCGGCAGCGACTGCAACTTGTTGCACTTGGCACGGATCAGTTCGAAGACATCGGGGTTTTTCTTGTGTGGCATGATCGACGAGCCCGTTGTACACTCCTTCGGCAACTTCACGAACGAGAAGTTCTGCGAGTTAAACAGACAAGCATCGAAAGCCATTTTGGCGATGGTGCCAGCAATGGTGGCGATGGCGAAGCCTACGTTGCGTTCCATCTTACCGCGACCCATCTGGGCATACACCACGTTATAGTCCATGGAGTCAAAGCCCAACAGTTCAGTGGTCATCGTACGGTTCAGGGGGAACGACGAGCCATAACCAGCGGCAGAGCCAAGGGGATTACGGTTTGTCATCTTATAGGCGGCCTGCAGGAAGAGCATATCGTCCGTCAGACTCTCGGCATAGGCACCAAACCACAGTCCGAAACTGGAAGGCATGGCGATCTGGAGGTGCGTATAGCCAGGCATCAGCACATCCTTATACTGGTTGCTCTTCGCAATGAGTTCATCGAAGAGCACCTTCACTTCGTCGGCGATTTCCTTCAACTCATGGCGGGTAAAGAGCTTCAGATCGACAAGCACCTGATCATTGCGCGAGCGGCCTGAATGGATCTTTTTGCCCATATCACCGAGTTTGCGTGTCAGCAGCATCTCCACCTGCGAATGCACATCCTCCACGTCGTCCTCGATCACGAACTCACCACGCTCGGCCAACTGATAGATATTCTTCAGTTCCGCCAACAACTGTGTCAGTTCGTCCTTTTCGAGCAGTCCGATGGATTCAAGCATGGTGATATGGGCCATAGAGCCCAACACGTCATATTTCGCCAGATAGAGATCCATCTCACGGTCGCGTCCAACGGTAAACCGTTCGATTTCCTTATTGATCTCAAAGTTCTTCTCCCAGAGTTTCATCTTTTACTTTTGACTTTTATACATAGTGTACTTGCGCCAAGGCGTCGGCGATCTTCTCCACGCCATCCTGAAGCGGTTTCTCAACCATTCCCTTGATGAAGGGATTCAGTTCAGCCTTCACCGTCACTTTCATCTTAGCGTTGTTCTCATCTACGGGCAGCACCTGTATCCACACATTGAAGGGCACGGGCGACTGGACGGTTTCGAACTTCACACACTTCGGCTCCTCACGGTCGCAGATACGGAGTTTCAACTCCCCGACAGGGGCGACGTTCAGGCTCACGGTATCCTGATCGAAGGCGAAATCGTTCACCTTATCTTCGGGCACGCGGTCACGCACCTTCTCCAGATTCCTCAGATCACTGATATTATCATAGACAGCTTGTTGCGGGTAAGGTACGACCTTTACGCTGCTCTCGAATTTCGATTCACTTCCGAATAAACCCATATTTTCAAATTGATAATTGACAATGGATAATTGATAATTATTGTTTCCACGTTTCAGGACTCTTGCGCCACTCGGCAAGCACAGCTTTATCTTCCTCCTTGATATAGCCTGTCTTGGCGGCCTCTTCAATCACGGCCTCGTAGTTACTCAGCGTGATCAGTTTGACGCCAGCCTCCTTGAAAGCCTCCTCGGCCACAGGGAAGCCATAGGTGAACGATGCCACCATGCCAATCACCTCCACACCGTAGGCACGCAGGGCAGCCACGGCCTTCAGCGACGAACCGCCCGTAGAAATCAGATCCTCGACCACGACGACTTTCGCACCTTTCTCAATCTCACCTTCCACCTGATTGCCCATACCGTGATCTTTCGGCTTCGGACGCACATAACTGTACGGCAGTCCCAGTTGATCAGCCACGAGTGCACCCTGTGCAATGGCACCCGTAGCCACACCAGCCACGGCCTCTGCCTCAGGGAAATACTCCTGAATGGCGTGACAGAGCTCCAGTTTCACGAACGAGCGCAATTGGGGGAACGACAGCGTCTTGCGGTTGTCGGTATAGATGGGTGACTTCCAGCCCGAAGCCCATGTGAACGGTTCCTCCGGCTGCAACTTGATGGCCTGTATCTCCATCAGTTTCCTGGCAAATTGATTCTTGATTTCCATAACGTTATGATGATTTTGGGTGCAAAGTTACGAAAAAAAGTAAAAAGGTAAGAAAGTAAAAAGGTAAAAATAATAAAAAGCCTAAGATTTTGCGAAACCGAGGGTGAGGACGCTGAGTTTGATGTTGGGTGCTTTGAGAAGCTCCTTGGCACAGGCGACAACGGTAGCACCAGTGGTGACGACATCATCGATGAGAAGCAGATGACGGCCTTGGATAGTTTCTGGGGCGATGAGTTCAAAGACGTGCTCCACGTTCTCATTACGCTCCCAACGACCCTTGCTCGTCTGACTACCCTCATAGGTCGTCCGTCGCACGACTCTATCATATATAGGCAGACCGGTAATCCCGCTGACACCGCTGGCAATCTCTATACTCTGGTTATAACCACGCTGCCGCTGTCGCTTCTTCGCAAGGGGAATGGGTACAATTCCGTCGATTCCATCGAAGAACCCAGAGGGGTGTATCTCTTTGGCCAACATGCGTCCCATCACCTCTCCGATCTCGGGATGATCTTTGTATTTCAGTTCATAGAGGATATTGGCCGTCTCAGCATGGCCTTCATAATAGAAGAAAGCAGTGGCACGTTCAATGGGGATCTGTCCCCAGAACAACTTAGCCATCTCGTTTTCATAGGGGTCTTTCTGAAAACCTGTGCGTGGAAGATGGAAATTGCAACGGGCACAGATCACATCCTCAGTCACCGAAAGCCGATGACCGCAGACGACACAGCATCTGGGGGAGATAAGGTCGAGAAGACGATGCCAGAAACTAATCGGTTTCATTGGCGATATCCATATCTTCGTCCACGTCGAGGCACTGGCGGATGATATCGAAGGTGAAGCCACGTCCGAGGGCGAAACGCACCAGTTTTTGGTTCAGTTCGTAATCGCTGTCTGCTTGAGTACTCTTACGTTTCTGTTTTAAGAGAGGACGGAGCACATCCAGATACTCTTTTTCATCGATTTCATCGAGGACTCGGTGCTGAATATCGTCATCAATACGCTTCTGCCAAAGCGCCTGCTGCACCTTACGACGGCCCCACTTATTATAGCGGATCTTGTCCTTGACGAAAGCACGTGCATAACGCTCGTCGTCAATATAGCGCTCCTTGACGAGACGGGCGATAATGCGGTTTTGTACGGTTTCATCGATCTCCCAGCGTTTCATCTTGTCACGCATCTCCTGCTGACAGTGCTCTGCCTGGGCACAAAGGGCAGCCAGTTGCAAGTAGGCTTCCTGTTCGGTCATTTCTTTTTTCATATCTTCTTAGTTTTAAGGAATCGTTGTTTGCCGTACTGATCTTCACGGATTTCAATCTCAGCAAATCCGATTTCACGCAAATAATTGCTGACATCATCAACTGTCAACGGATTGAGTTCATAATAGAGGAATCCACCAGACTTCAGGGCTCGGATGGCATAGTCACCGATGCGCTTATAGAACAGGGTGGGGTCTTCTTCCGGGCCAAAAAGGGCCTCGTGGGGTTCGTAATCGAGCACATTTTTCACCATTCCATCGCGTTCTTCAGTACAGATATAGGGTGGATTGCTGACAATGACATCCCATCGTCCGACGTCTGCAGGAGGATTCAGCGCATCTTGGTGCTCGAAGGTCACATCAGCCCCGAGGGCTTCGGCATTCTGTCGCGCGATACACAGGGCTGTGTCAGAGATGTCCCAGGCAGTCACCTTCGCCTTGGGAATCTCCAGTGCCAGTGTGATGGCGATACATCCGCTACCCGTACCAATATCCAGCACCTCACACGGGGACAGGCAGGCCGTGAGGTCAGACGGCCTCACAGCGTGCCTGTCCCCGTGTGAGGTAATCCAGCGACAGAGTTCGGCGGTCTCAGGACGGGGGATGAGCACACCAGGCGCTACATGGAACTGCCGTCCACAGAAGTCTGCCACACCTATTATATATTGTACGGGCTCCCCTTTCTCCAGTCTTTGCACGATTTTTTCGAGTTCTTCTTGGTCGTTTGCGGATAATTCCGTAACTTTGCCGCAAAGAATATCTGCCAATGACATGCCGAAGCGCACGTCCAGCACCCAGCGGACGATGGCCTTTGCCTCGTCAGCCTCATAAAGATTAGTCAGTCTGTGCCAAAGTGTTTCGTATGTCATAGCGGGTACAAAGTTAATGCAAATCAAGCAAAATGCAAAATAAATTGCGATATATTTTCATATGACTGAGGACGAAAAATACATGCGACGGTGCATTCAGTTAGCCAAGAACGGGCAGCAGAATGCGAAACCGAACCCCATGGTGGGAGCCGTGATCGTGAGTGCTGATGGACGGATTATCGGTGAGGGTTATCATGTGCGTTGTGGCCAAGGCCACGCAGAGGTGAATGCCTTCGCTTCAGTACGTCGTGAAGATGAGCCGCTGCTGAAGGAAGCAACGATCTACGTAAGTCTGGAACCCTGTTCGCACTACGGCAAGACACCGCCATGCGCCGACCTGATTATTAAGAAAGGTGTGCGTCGTGTGGTCGTGGGTTGTATCGATGAATTCGCAGAAGTTCAGGGCCGTGGCATCAAGAAACTCCGTGAGGCGGGCATCGAGGTCGAAGTGGGTGTGCTTGAAGCAGAATGTCAGGCACTCAACCGTCGTTTTTTCACTTTCCATCGGGAAAATCGACCATACATCATCTTGAAGTGGGCACAGACGGCCAACGGCTTTATCGACGACCACTACCAACCGACACAGATCTCCTCCGACTTCACGAAGATGCTCTCGCATAAGCTCCGTGCCGAAGAGGATGCGATATTGGTGGGGCGTGTCACTGACGAGCGTGACCATCCCCAACTGAATGTCCGTGAATGGAATGGCCCTGATCCCAAGCGTTTGATCATAGACCACGCCCATCCGCTGAACCTGGAGAGTCTGTATGCCCATCATATCCAGTCGCTCATCGTCGAGGGTGGTGCCACGACGCTCCGTTCTTTCCTGATGCAGAACCTATGGGATGAGATCCGCGTGGAGACAAACCTTTCGCTCACAGTCGGCGACGGCACCCGAGCTCCCCAGATCCCTGCGAATGTAAAAGTAGCAAAAGAACAGCAGTTTGACGATCATGTGATCGTGACTTACAGCCGTTTGTAAGTCTTATTTCCTCCTGAAGTCGGCAGGCACTTCGCCCCATTTCTGAGTCTCCCACTTGATGATGGGATTACGGAAATTGTGGGTTTGGAGCCAATGTTCTGCGCGGGCGATAATCTGGAAGAGTTGTTCCGTCTGTGGCGTACGCTCTAATTTCGTCTTACACTTCCGTTTTGTCACCCAGAGAATGGCATTGTAACTGTCGGAATAGATGGTCTTATCGGGCAATCCCTTTTGCCAACAGAGGGCGAGGGCATGGACAATCGCCAAGAACTCCCCAATATTATTAGTACCATGAACGGGGCCGTAATGAAACACTTGATAGCCTGTCTGCAGGTCTATCGCCTGATATTCCATCGGGCCAGGATTGCCAGAGCAAGCCGCATCCACCGCCCAAGCATCCGCCCGCACTTCCATCGGAAGGGGAAGTACGGTGTCATGACGGTCAGAAGGGGGATTAACGAGTTTGGGCATCGGCTTGTTTCGGCTTATTACATGATTGTTACATGCGCTCAGGCACCTCGATGCCAAGCAGTCCCATACCACTCTTGATGATCTTAGCGACATTCTTGGCCAGCACGAGGCGGACAGCCTTCTTCTGCTCATCGGGCTCGTTCAGGATCGAGTAGTCGTGGTAGAACTGGTTGAATACCTTTGTCAGTTCGTAGCAGTAGTTGGCGATGCCAGAGGGTGAATAGTCCTTACCAGCCTGTTCGACGGCAGCACCAAACTCGTTCATCTTCTGAACAAGCTCCACTTCCTTCTCTGCCAACGACACCTGAGCGATGGTTGGATTTAAGCCTTCGGCCTCAGCCTTGCGAAGTATCGAGCGGATACGGGCGTAGGTATATTGGATAAAAGGACCTGTATTACCGTTGAAATCGATACTCTCCTCAGGATTGAAGAGCATGTTCTTACGGGCATCGACTTTCAGGATGAAGTATTTCAGGGCACCCATACCCACGATACGGGCGATCTCATTACGCTCTTCCTCGCTCATATCATCGAATTTCCCCAGTTCCATCGAGGTTTTCAGGGCATCCTCCACCATCAACTGCATCAGGTCGTCGGCATCCACCACTGTTCCCTCACGCGACTTCATCTTACCGTTGGGCAGTTCCACCATGCCGTAGGAGAAATGGACGAGCTCCTTGCCCCACTTGAAGCCTAAGCGGTCGAGCAGGATCGAGAGCACCTGGAAGTGGTAGTTCTGCTCGTTGCCCACGACATAGATCATCTTGTCGATGGGGAAATCCTGGAAGCGCATCTCGGCGGTACCGATATCCTGCGTCATATAAACGCTGGTTCCATCGCTACGCAGCAACAGTTTCTGATCTAATCCCTCATTGGTGAGATCAGCCCAGACGCTATTATCCTCGTGACGCTCGAAGAGCCCCTTGGCGAGTCCTTCCTCTACCTTGGCCTTACCTTTGAGGTAGGTCTGCGACTCATAATAGATCTTATCGAACGAGACACCCATCTTCTTATAGGTCTCGTCGAAGCCAGCATACACCCAACTGTTCATCTTCTCCCAGAGGGCACGTACCTCAGGGTCATTCTGCTCCCATTTCACCAGCATCTCGTGGGCTTCCTTGATGAGCGGAGCCTCTTGCTTGGCCTTCTCCTCGTCCATGCCCTGAGCCACGAGTTCCTTGATTTCATCGCGATAATGCTTGTCGAAAGCCACATAATAGTCACCGATCAGATGGTCACCCTTCTTACCGCTGGACTCGGGTGTCTCACCATTGCCCCACTTCAACCATGCCAGCATCGACTTACAGATGTGGATACCACGGTCGTTCACGATGTTGGTCTTCACCACCTTATTGCCATTGGCCTCCATGATCTTGGCCAGCGACCAGCCAAGCAGGTTGTTGCGCACATGTCCAAGGTGGAGGGGTTTATTGGTATTGGGGGATGAGTATTCGATCATCACGAGGGGAGAATCCTCTGTGGCCTGCTTCGTGCCAAAGTGTTCGTCCTGATCGATCGCCTCCAACAACTGGAGCCAGGCACCGTCGCCAACGCTGAGGTTCAGAAAGCCCTTCACCACGTTGAACTTCTCCACTGCCGCACAATTCTGCTGCAGGTATTCACCAATCTCCTGGGCCGTCTGCTCAGGCGACTTCTTGGCTGCCTTTACAAAGGGGAACACCACCAGTGTCAGGTTACCCTCAAACTCACTTCTCGTCTTCTGCAACTGCACCATTTTGTCGGATGCTTCCATCCCGTAAAGTGCCTTCACTGCCTCAGCGGCAGCCTTGCTGATCAATGCTTCAATATTCATGATTCCGTAATTTTGGCTGCAAAGGTACGAAAAATAAAATAAAAAGCGTAACTTTGCAGCGAAAATGAATATCCGAGACCGTCAAATCCTGCAAATTGCCCTGCCAAGCATCGTGTCGAACATCACCGTACCGCTATTAGGGATGATTGACGTGGCCATCGTGGGTCACATGGGCAGTGCGGCCTATATCGGAGCGGTGGCCGTGGGCTCGATGATCTTCAACCTCGTGTATTGGCTCTTCGGATTCTTGCGCATGGGATCGAGCGGACTGACGGCACAGGCACTGGGACGGCGGGATCTGACAGAGGTCATGCGCCTCCTGATCCGTGCTTTGGCTGTGGCCCTTGGCATTGCCCTCTTATTGATCGTCTGTCAGGAGCCACTGCGCTGGCTGATGTTCTGGTTGATAGGTCCCACACCCGACGTGGCACCCTTCGCCACCACCTATTTCTATATCGGCATCTGGGGAGCACCTGCCTCCTTAGGACTATTCAGTCTCTCAGGCTGGTTTATCGGCATGCAGAACACGCGCATCCCGATGTTTATCAGCATCATGCAGAACGTGGTAAATATCCTCGTCAGTCTGACGCTCGTCTATGGTTTTGGCATGAAGATCGAGGGTGTGGCCTTAGGAACGGTGATCGCCCAGTATGCTGGACTGCTGATGGCCCTTAGCGGACTGAGATTCTACAAGCGGCTATACAAATATATGATACTGGAGGGTACCTTTGTGCGCGAGGCGATGGTACGATTCTTCAACGTGAACCGCGACATCTTCCTGCGTACGCTCTGTCTGGTGGCAGTAAACCTCTACTTCACCTCTGCAGGAGCCCGTCATGGAGCCATCATCCTATCTGTGAATGCGGTGATGCTTCAACTCTACCTCTTCTTTTCATACTTTATCGATGGTTTCGCCTATGCAGGAGAGGCCTTGGGCGGACGAACCTATGGAGCTAAAAACGGCGCGGCTTTTCGAGAGACTCTAAGACGACTTTGGGGGTGGGCCACTGGTGTTGCTTTGGCCTATACGCTCCTGTATGCCATTGGTGGTCAATGGATCGTCAGTATTCTGACGGATGAACCACAGGTGCTCGAGACCTCCAAAGACTATATCTGGTGGGTATGGCTTGTCCCTATGGCTGGTACTTGTGCCTTTATCTGGGATGGCGTGTTTATCGGTATCACTGCTACACGAGGCATGCAAATTTCATCGTTCATCTCTGCACTACTGTTCTTTGGCGTGTATGAAATATTCAAAGGCATGTTGGGCAACCACGCACTCTGGTTGGCAATGATTATCTACCTGGCTATGCGGGGCATAATTCAGACTGGCTGGTACAAAACCAGACTGGCAACCATAATATGAAGATATTAAAACGAAATAAGATGGAGAAAATTACAGTATGGAGCTATCTGAAGGAGTACGAAGAAACGAAAGAAGAACTCCTGAAGGCTGTGACAGAAGTGTTTGAGTCGGGCACGCTGATTCTCGGACAGAAAGTCAGAGATTTCGAGCAAGCCTATAGTGACTATATCGGTGTAAAGTATGGTGTAGGTTGTGATAATGGCACTAACGCCATCACACTGGCACTTAAAGCCTTAGGAATTGGCGAAGGCGACGAGGTGATCACCGTCTCGAATACGGCCATTCCAACGGTATCTGCTATCGTCACCGCAGGCGCCACACCCGTGTTCGTGGATATCGACCCAGAGACCTATCTGATGGATGTGACTAAAGTGGAAGCTGCTATCACCCCACGAACCAAGGCAATCCTTCCCGTTCACCTCTTTGGCCAGTGCGTTGATATGGATCCCTTACTCGACATTGCCAAAAGTCATCATCTGTACGTGGTTGAGGATTGCGCTCAGGCTCATGGAGCCGAATACAAAGGCAGGAAAGCCGGCAGTATGGGCGACATTTCTACCACCTCTTTTTATCCTACCAAAATATTGGGTGGTTATGGTGATGGTGGTATGGTGAACACCAACGATGAAACCTTAGCGCAACACCTCCGTAGGTTACGCTTCTATGGGGCTGAGACTACCTATTATGCCAATGAACATGGTTATAATTCGCGCTTAGACGAACTTCAAGCGGCCCTCCTCTTGACCAAACTACCGAAAATCGAACAGTATATCCATCGTCGCAGAGAGATAGCAGCCCTCTACCAAAAGGGATTAAAAGAAACTGAACTCATTCTTCCGAAAGAAGCCTCCTACGGTCGCCATGCCTATTACCTTTACGTGGTACGCCATCCAAATCGCGATGAAATCGTCAAAAAACTGCGCGAGAACGATATCCACGTTAATATCAGTTACCCCTGGCCCATCCACACCATGAAGGGTTACGAGTATCTGGGGTGGCAGACGGGCGACCTGCCAGAGACGGAGGCTGCCGCCAAGGAAATCTTCTCCCTGCCCATGTACCCGTCGCTGACAAACGAGGAGGTAGCACGCGTTGTGGAAGTGATCAGGCAACTTTTTTAATCAGAACAACTTATTTTTCAGATAATAGTTGTAACTTTGCGGCCGTATTTAGAGAACCATAACTGATGAGGCTGTTTTTTTCACTCGTTTTACCCATGATGATGGCATTGACAACGGTTGCGCAAAAGCCGTTGCATGTGGTGATTCTTGGTGATTCGAACACCTGGATCGGTGGGGACGACTGCGACCAGCCTCAAGGGTGGAACAAATGGTTCAAAGATGTGTTCCAGCCCACGACCTGCAAAAGTTATGCCCGTAGCGGTGCCACATGGACGAATACCCCACAAACACACAGGAACACCTTGGAGAATATTGAGGTATTAGGTAACGATAACGTCATCTACAACCAGATCTGCCGTTTGCAGGAAGCCATCGATAGCGGCATCCAACATACGCCCCAACTCATCCTGATCCTCGCAGGCACCAATGACGCCTGGTTTACGAAAGCCAGACCCATGGCACTGTCAAAGTCTGTTTGTAAAGTCTGTTCCACAGACTGTTGCAAGATCACAGACCGTCCTGTCAATGAGGTTCTCACCTTAGCAGAATCTGTATGCTACGGCTGCGAATTGCTGAAGGCCGCCTATCCCGAGGCACGGATCATCCTGCTCACCCCATTGCAGTCGGTGGCAGCAGGCACAGAGAACATCACCAAAGCCAGCGACATCATCGAGGACTGTGGACGACGGATGGGACTCAGCGTGATCCGACTGGATAAGAATGGCGGCATCGACGCCGCCAAGGAGAAGATGAAGTTCCGTCTCACCATTGACGGTACACATACCTCAAAGGCGGGTGCTCGACTGGTAGGGACATTCATCGCCCAGCAAATAACCAACCTCCTACAACCATCAACGAAATAGACAACCATGGTATTCTCAGACCTGTTTTTCCTCTTCGTCTTCCTGCCAGCCTTCGCCCTGTGCTATCTGGCAGGCATGTGGTTTGACAGGCTGTTGTCTGCTGGATCCTTACAGCGCAGCCATACGTTGCAGAACACGGTATTGGTGCTCTTCTCGTTGATCTTCTATGCCTGGGGTGAGCCGGTTTATGTATTCCTGATGCTCTTCTGCGTATTGGTAAACTACTTAGCAGGCCTTGGCATCGACCGCCTGTCGGGAGGAGCACGCCGCTGGGCACTCATCACCGGACTGACGGGCAATATCCTCATTCTCAGCACCTTCAAATACCTGAGTTTCTTCGCCCAACAACTGACGGCCATCGGCATCCCTGTGGCCGATCCGAAGATCTCCCTGCCGATAGGTATCAGTTTCTATACCTTCCAATCCATCTCCTACCTGATTGACGTATATCGCAGGGAGGCACCAGCCCAGCACCGCTTCGGTAACCTGTTGCTGTATATCTCCATGTTCCCACAACTCATTGCGGGTCCTATCGTGCGCTACAACACGGTGGCACGGGAGATCAGCGACCGCCACGTCACCTCCCGTGACTTAGCCGACGGCATCTACCGTTTCATGATCGGACTGGGCAAGAAGGTCATCCTTGCTAACCAACTCTCGGAGATTTCCAACCAGTTCCTCGCTGGTGGGATGCAGGATCTGACGACCTCCGGGGCCTGGGTGGGTATCATCGCCTTTACCCTACAGATCTATTTCGACTTCTCGGGTTACTCGGATATGGCCATTGGCTTAGGGCGTTGCATGGGTTTTCACTTCAACGAGAACTTCCGCCATCCCTATTGCTGCAACTCCATCACCGACTTCTGGCGGCGCTGGCATATCTCTCTCGGCAGTTTCTTCCGCGACTACGTATATATTCCCATGGGCGGTAACCGTCAGCATCAGGCGCTGAACATCCTCGTGGTGTGGTTCCTCACGGGTATGTGGCACGGGGCCAGTTGGAACTTCATCATCTGGGGTGTCTATTTCGGCCTCATCGTGACGTTAGAGAAATACACGGTCCTGCGCGTACAGAAATATATTCCCGCTCCCCTGCTCCACCTCTACAGTCTGGCATTAGTGGTCATCGGCTGGGGCATCTTCTATTTCGACGACAGCAGCCGCATGATGCATTTCTTCGAGACCGCCTTCGGACAGACGGGCACGCTCCATGACTTCGTGACCATCACGGCCCTGACAGACAACTGTTGGCTGTGGGTCGTCAGTCTGTTGTTCTGTATGCCGCTTCGCAGTTTTGCTTTCAACATGCTGCAACTATGTACCTCTGAAGGCAGTGCCATGCGCGAGACCATCGTCTTCTGCACAAGACTCATCCTCTCCGTCATGCTGCTTATACTCAGCGTGTCCCTGCTGGTAGGAGCCACCAACAACGCATTTATCTACACCCGATTCTAACCGAAACAGAACATGAAACGATATATACCGACCATCCTCCTGTTGCTCTCCGTCACCCTGTTGATGACGGCCCAGCCCGTACGCCGTGTGCGCAGTGGCATCATCCTCGTCGATACAGGGAAGACCGTTCGCGCCATCGAGCCCTACAAGGCCAACTATCAGAATGGTACGGCATACGCTGGCGTCGTGAACAAATACAAACGCACATTCCCTGAAGCGAACGTCTATTGCATGGTGATTCCTAATGCCGTGGCCTTCTATTGTCCAGATTCCGCCAAGGCTTGGACAGATGCTGAGCGCCCAGCCATCAACAATATCCTTTCAAAACTTTCGAAAGACGTCAAGTCTGTGGATATCTTCGACACTCTGCAAGCCCATGTGGAGGAACCTATCTACTCCCGTACGGATCATCACTGGGCACCCCTCGGTGCCTATTATGCCGCCCAGACATTCGCCAAGGTGGCCGACGTGGATTTCAAAGACCTGTCGGACTACGAGCCGCACGTCATCCACGACTATGTGGGCAGCATGTGGACCTTCTCCCGTGACAGGGCCGTCAAGGAGGCGCCTGAGGACTTTGTCTATTACGTGCCGCGCGACAGCAACTACTCCGCCACGCGTATTATATATAAAAAGGTCTCCAAGCGAGTGGGGCGTAAGAGACATCGCCGGACGATCAGTTGGTTTACCGCCAGTGAGCCTGAATCCTTCAGTTTTTTCCGCGACTACGAGGATGGCAACAGTGCGGCCTACTGTGTATTCATGGGGGGCGACTTGAATACCACGAGTGTCGTCACACAGACCAGGAACGGCCGTCGTTTGCTGATTCTCAAAGACAGTTACGGCAACGCCCTGCCGTCGAACCTCTTTTCTTCGTTTGAAGAGATCCACATCGTGGATTGCCGTTACTTCCTGCAGAACATGATCGAGTTCGTGAAGACCCACGGTATCACGGACATCCTCTTTGCCAACAACTTGATTCACGCCTCATCCCCGAAGACCGTACAGGCCTACGAGCGTTATCTCACCCAGAAAGGAACCAATAGTCATGAGATTCAGTAAAGCCTATATCGCCCTCTTTGGTCTGTTATTCACAGCCTTCGCGGTGGTGTTCAACACCTTCCCCCGCAGCACCTTCTCCGAGTTGGAGAAGCGCGAATTGGCTATATTCCCGGAGTTTACGCCAGAGAAGCTGTTCGACGGCTCTTTCACCAGTGAGGTATCATCGTGGTTCAGTGACAGCGAACCCTTCCGCGACCGTTTCATGTGGCTCAGCATGCAGGTGAAGGACCTTATCCGCCTGAATACTGGTGAGGAACATATTACCTTCCACGCTGCCGAGCCAGATACCTCTGATAACCTGGAAGACCTGGCAGACATAGGAGAACTAACAGACCAAGAGGATCTAAATAATCTGACAGACTCGACTTATAATTACGAGAATCATGTCACCGCCGATGAAATCGCAAAGATCGCGAATGCGGGCATTATCATCGTGGGTTCTGGGGGGAATGTGCGTGCCCTGATGGCCTACGGCGGTTCTGGCAAGGGCTGCACAGGCTATGCCGAGGCCGCCAACAAATACAAGGAGACCTTCCCTGACGTGCACGTCTATTGCATGGTCATTCCCACCTCCGTGGAATACTACTGTCCGGAGAAGATGCGCAAGCGTACCAACCCGCAGCGCCCCACGATAGACAATGTGATCCACCACCTCTCACCCGACGTGAAACCCGTAGATATCTATGAGACACTTGGCAAACACGCCAGCGAAGACATCTTCCTGCGCACCGACCACCACTGGGCACCCCTCGGCGCCTACTATGCCGCTGAGAAGTTCGCACAAGTAGCCGGCGTACCTTTCCGCGACCTGTCAAACTATGACCGTAAGGTGGTTCACGGGTATGTAGGCAGTATGTACGGCTACTCGAAGGATATCTCCATCAAGGAGGCCCCAGAGGACTTCGTCTATTACGTGCCGCGTGACGTGACCTACACGACAACCTATATCGACTATACCATCGACAAGGACTACCGTGTCATCGGTATGGGACGGCCCTATAAGAGCATCTTCTTCTATAAGTACAAGGATGGCAGCGGTGGTGCCTACTGCACCTTCATGGGCAGTGACACGAGGATCACCCATGTCAAGACCTCCACCCACAACGGACGGCGGCTGATGATCCTCAAGGACAGTTTCGGCAATGCCCTACCAGGCTATCTCTTCTATTCCTTTGAGGATATCTTCGTCATCGACTCACGTTACTTCACAAAGAACATGGTGGATTACGTCAACGAGAACCGTATCACGGATATTCTCTTTGCCAACAACATCTTCAAGGCCTACTCCAGACATACTTATTCGAATTACGTGAAGTTCCTGACCCAGACCAACGGTATCCAAAAGCCAAAAAGAAGTGCCCAGCCGACAGACAGCCTACCTGCACCAGCAGAGCCAGCCACCACACCTGTTGCAAGGCCCGACTCTACTTCTTCTCTTTAGTTTCCTTATCTTTGGATTTCTTCTTAAACAAATTCTTGACCTTGAGCTTGACTTTGGGCTTGATCTTGATGTTACTCAGTTTATCTATATCGGTGAATGAGAAGTCACAAGCCCAGTCTAGTCCTTTGTTCTTTTGGCTGACATTACCCTCTACGAGACCACCTTTACACTTGATATCCACCAACAGGTCTTTGACCTTGATTTTCTTGTAACTGACCTCATAAAGCGTTGCATTTACATTACCAAAAGGCAACTTACCGCCTGTCTGTTGGCGCATACGAGCAGTACGCTTCTTATCAATATCGATCTTAAAGTTACCATTTAATCCTACCTTACCAAGATCTTTCATATTCAACACCTGGCCCAGGTGGAGGGACTTTGTCTCAGCATGACCCGTCAGGTATTTTGTGTTCTCGTCAATGGCGAAATTGAAACTTAATCCTCCAACGGCAGATTTCACGTTCCCGTCGAAAGCCTCACGACGATAGAAGACGTTGATGTTACCTATAACCGTAAGGTCGCCCAGTGCATCCAACTGTTTCATCATCATCTTCTTGCCTTTGAACTGATTGATAATCTCCTGCTTCACCTTACCCTTGGCCGTCATCTTGTTTACATGGAAATGTACGTTCAGATCCTCTTTCTTCTTCAGTCCTGAGATATCTCCAAAGGCATTAATCTTCAGTCGCTGATCAGGCGTATGCACCTCGATGTTTCTAAATGCCAACGTTGAGTCTGTGCCGCTGAACAACACACTCAGTTCGAGAGGCATCGTAAAGTCTCTCAGTACTGGTGCAAAAGGACGAGAGATGTCCTTCAGTTCTGTTTTGCCTTTGATGAGAGAGGTCTGGAACGAGAATCTTCGTCCTTCCTTCTTGCTGGGCAATACGATAGAAGCACTGTCGAACTTCAGGATTGTACTCTCTTGCTGAACGACGATATCTTTTAGCTTCGCGTTCTGTTTGGTGGCTCCTACGGTGAATCGCAAGTCCTTTACGTTGAAGCCCGTCAGGGAATCCTTGGCCACAAAATTCGTCAGAGCTGCATGCACAGAGTCTTTATTAAGATAGTCAATCTTCAGTTTTAAGTCCGCTATCACATCGAAATGCCCCACATCGAACCAACCGCGATGGGGCTTTCCGGTATTTTTGCGAGGCTGATGGTTGTCGAGAATAAAGTGCAGGGTTCCTATTTCTAAACCATACACCCCATCGTCTTCTTTAAACAGAATCGAGCCCAGACTGAACATCGCGGTCTGAGGCCCTTTCTTTGTCTGCAACTCCCACTTACCTTGCAGTCCTTTTAGTGTTCCTGAAGGATTTCCAATCCATCTATTATCATAACTCACCTCATCCAACTTAATCATGTTCTCATCATACTGAACATTTACCTTGGCAAGTTTTACATGACGGATATCTAACGAGAAGGGCTCCTTTTTCTTTTCTGCTTCCTCCTTGGGTTTCTCCTGTTTTGGCTTGTCGCTCTTGAAAGCATCAAGGATAAACTGATAGTTGGGCACACTATCCTTTGTCTGATAGAGTTTGGCATTAACGCCCTCTACATCTGCCTTTGATATAATCAGTTTCTTACCCAGAAGTGCCCAAAGATCCAGGTTTACAGACAGGCGTTCCAACTCCAGCATCTTCTGCTGTTGCTGGTCCTCCACCTCAAGACCTTTCAGGTTTATATCCTGTGTAAACACATTCACGCTCAGGTCGTCGATCTTTACATGGGTCTGTAGTTTCTCCTCCAGTCGTTGTGTTGCCATGCCCAGCAATTTGTTCTGGACGGCATGCGTATTCAACAATGCTGCCGCTGCCAGCAACAACAACACAAAAACACCAACGATGCCACCGAGGATCTTGAGGGTAAGAGACACTTTCCTGTTCACGACAAAACGGTTTTTAGTTCATATTCAGATTGCAAATATAGACATTTTTTTTTGTAACTCCTTCATTTTCTTCAAAAAATATAGTATCTTTGCCGACAAAACAGAAAAAATGGACGAAACGAACTACGTCAGACTGCTCGAAGAGCACGACATCAAACCCACGGCCAACCGCATTGTGGTGATGAAGGCCTTGGCATCCTCCATGCTGCCCCAGTCGCTGGCAGAATTGGAGCACCGGATTGGCACGATCGACAAGTCGAATGTATTCCGCGCCCTCACCCTCTTCCGCGAGCATCATCTGGTGCATGCCATCGAGGGCAGTGGTGATGGCACGAAGTACGAACTCTGCCACAGTCACGACCATGACCATGATGATGACCAGCACCCCCATTTCTTCTGTGAGGTATGCCAGCAAACCTATTGTCTGGAGGGGGTGGAACTGCCTGAGATCGCTCTTCCGCAAGGTTTTGAACTCCACTCTGCCAACTATATGCTCAAGGGCGTCTGTCCACATTGTGCAAAATGATCGACCTGCGTGATATCCGTGTCATTGCCTTCGATGCCGACGACACCCTCTGGGACTGCCAGTCACACTTCGAGGCTGTAGAGAACCACCTCTACCGTCTGATTGCGCCCTATTGTGAAAACCCCGCTCGGGAACTGTTCCAAACGGAGAGCGGCAACATGGCCGACCTCGGCTATGGCTGCAAGGCCTTCACCATCTCCATCATTGAGACGGCCCTTCGCGTGGGAGGCGACCATCTGTCGGCAGCGGAACTCGCCGATCTGCTTAGCCATAGCAAGAGCCTGCTCCACCTGCCTGCCACCCCGTTGCCAGAGGTCGAGGAGACGCTGCAGCGCCTGCAAGCCTACCCCTACCGCCTGGTGGTCTTCACGAAGGGAGAGTTGCAGGATCAGGAGAACAAACTCCACCGCAGCGGACTGGCCAAGTATTTCTCCCATGTGGAGATCACGTCGAACAAGACGGAGGTGGAGTTCCAACAACTCTGTGAGCATCTGAGCATCCTGCCTTGCGAACTGCTGATGGTGGGCAACTCCCTGAAGAGCGACATTGCCCCAGCCCTCACCATCGGTGCCTCAGCCATCCATATTCCCTTCCACGTCACGTGGCAACTGGAGCATTTTGAAGATATTGAGCACGAACGGCTCATCAAAATCTCCCATTTCAACGAGATTCTTCATATCCTAAACTACCAAACAGCATGAAATACATCTTTGAAACCCGCATGGAGGTGCGCGACTATGAGTGCGACATCGAGGGTATCGTCAACAATGCCAACTACCTGCACTACGCCGAGCACACCCGTCACCTCTTCCTACGTAGCCTGGGCGTCAGTTTCGCCGACCTGCACCAGCGCGGTATCGATGCCGTCGTCCATAGCATGAAACTCCAGTACAAGGTGCCCCTGCGCTGCGATGATGAGTTCATCTCCCGCCTCAATCTCAAGAAAGACGGGCTCAAGTATCTGTTCTATCAGGACATCTATCGTGCCAGTGACGAACAACTCTGCTTCCGCGCTACCGTGGAACTGGTCTGCCTTGTCAATGGCCGCCTCGCCAACTCCCCTGAGTATGACGAAGCCTTCAAGGATTTTATCTAATGAAGAGAAATAGCCAGATATATTGCCTCTTTTGCCTGTGCATCCTGTGGCTGATGGCCAGTTGTGGGGGCAATGGCGCGCAGATGCGCCAGCAGTTGGAGGCACTGGAACAGCAGAACCGCAGTGGCGAACAGATGCTCAAAGACTCGTTGGCCGAGTCCTTGGTATCGTATTTCGACAAACATGGCGATGCCAACGAGCGAATGCGTGCCAAGTACATCCTTGGCCGCACCTATTACTGCCTCGGCGAACTCCCCCGCGCCCTCGAAACCTACTACGAAGCCGCCGACTGCGCAGACACCACCGCCGCCGATTGCGACTATAAGGTGTTAAGCAGGATTTATGGTCAGAGTTCGACTATTTACGACGATCAAGTTCAGCCTCAAAGTTATTTGGAACAAGTGAAACAAGCAAGGTATTATGCAATTAAAGCAAAGGATACTCTGGCAGCCATTGTGTATTATGCTAAATTAGCTGAGGCTTACAAGATGCTATCTTTACCAGATTCTGTTATAAAGGTTACAGACAAGGCATACCATATGTTCAAAGATAATCAGCGATATGATCTTGCCTCTCAAACACTTAGCTCTGCGATAACCTCTCTTGTAAAATGTGGGGATACAAAACGAGCAAGACAATATATAAATGATTATGAACTTTATTCTGGCTATTTCGATAAGAATGGTAATATTCAGAAAGGTCGTGAGGTTTATTATTATATGAAAGGAGAGTATTTCCTCGCTATTCATGAAATCGATTCTGCAGAGTTTTTATTCAGGAAAGAACTTCGAGACGGCAAAGATTTGAACAATCAGATTGCTGGATGTAAGGGACTTCAAAAGGTATATGAAATTAAGAGATCTTCCGATTCTATTGCCAAATATGCCAATCTTGGATATATTCTGAATGATTCTGCCTATTCTCTTTCTGAAATGCAGAACATCCAGAAGTTTCAAGCTTCATATAATTACAATCACCAGAAAATCTTGGCAGAACAGAGTGCAAGAAAGGCCGAACAGTCAAGTATGTGGCTGATAATTGTGGTCGTATTATTTGTTGTCCTTACTTTATTGTCTTACATTTCGTTCCAGAAGTATAAGGCAGATAAAGAACGAGATCTTTCTGAATATCGTCTGAATCAGTCAAGGCTGGAAGAGGTTCAATCGGAATTGTTAGAACTTCGAGAGAAGAATCAAGATACAGAAATCTTGGTGAACAAGAAGACAAAAGAGATAATAGACCTTCGGGCAAAGATAGAAGTCTATCAAAAACGTCAGAGAAGTTTTGATGTGGCTGCTCTGGAAGACCGAATAGAGAATGCGAAGATTGTCAGAGACTTGAACGGTTTGTTAGAGGCAAACCCTGTGCAGTCTGCTACCCAAGCCCAAATAAGGGAACTGCAGAAGTTAATCAATGAGCAGATTCCATGCTTCTATGAAAGCCTCAATGCTTCTGGAGAATTAAGGCAAATTGAATATGAAGTCTGTCTCTTAACGCGCTGTCACTTCAAGCCGGCTTCAATCAGTAAACTATTAGATAGAGACGATGGCTACATTGCGAACCTCAGGAAAGGGATTCTGTTAAAAGTCTATGGTATAAAGGGAATTCCGAAGGATTTAGATGAGCGCATCATGAAGATCGTCTAAACCTTTAATTTCCTTTAATGTTATTTTGAAAGGTTTTTAAAGGTATTTTTAGTGCAAGAAATACCTTTTATTCATTTATTATTGCCTATATTTGTTGCCGAAAAGTAATAACAAGTCTAAAAATAGTGTATATGAAGAAACTTCTTTTATTCATGTTGCTCTTGATGGGGGGCGGCAATTTTGTCTTTGGGCAGAATCAAATCCCTATGCACATTATTAAGGAAGGATCAACAGGTCCCGATAATCCATTAGCGCCTCCTCGTCCGTGGTACATCACTCAGGATGAGAATGTCCTCACGATCCCTGCTTTCGAGGATGACCTTACTCTTCAGTTGCGTGACGAAGATGACACGGTGGTCTATTCCACTATTATTTCCGCAGGGACGACGCAGGTTATCCTGCCTACAACTCTCTCGGGCGATTTTGAACTCCGCCTCATTCCTTTCTTTGCCAACTATTATTATAGGGGATACCTAATATTGTAAAGACGTTGTAAGGCCTTACAAATACGAATAACGAATTATTAATCTAAAATAAAACAATTATGAAAAAGGTATTGTTAACGATGAGCATATTGCTCTTGACAGGTATGTTCTGCGCATGCAGCAAGTCAGATGACCTAACTGGTGTTGTTGATGGGCAGTCATCTATTGATAGCAATGAAAATGAAGAAAAGAATGGAGAACAAGAAGTGGGTTTGCAACCAGGTGATATGGTTTGTGTATATAATAATGTAAATGGAGTCTATGAACCAATTTCTTGCCAAGAAGCCCCAGAATGGATTAAACCTATTCTTGAAGAATACAAGGCAATCTGTAACGTATATCTGTTCCAGGGAGAGAGAAATGGTAGTACCATATTTTTTCTACATACAGATTTAGATTCATCTATTGGCACATTCTTTGACAAAGATGGAGAAAGGTTATTAATAGAAACAGACTACGATACCTTCTTTTCTGAAACAAATAATTGGAAATTGATAATTTATTATGATGAGACTAGCAGAGGTGATGTTTTGAAACCTGTAAAAGAGATTAAAGGATATGATACAATCTCTGACTTCTTTAATTCAGAACTTCCTATTGATGTGCATTCTGCTGGTTTCTTTGTTAATCATGACAAGGATGAATGTTATGTCATAAATACACTTGAAGGGCTTAAAAGTATATATAGTGGAGGTAATCAAATCCCTAAAATAGATTTTGAGAAATATACTCTAATTATTGGACAGCATATAATGCCTGCTTCTGGTTATATTATAGAAAAACAGGAGATGGTATTAAGAGATAATATTCCTGTTCTTAACTTGATAGTAAATAATAAATATGAGTATAAACCCACCCTCTATACACCTCTTTATTTTTGGGGAGTTTATCCTAAATTATATAAATCCAATGTTGACGTTAATATAATTATATTATGAATCAGAAAAAGAAGCGTTTTGTCTTAATGGTTTTTATCGTGCTTTTCTCGTTGCCAAATTTGGCACAAATTCGAAAAGCATCAGGAAAAGTAACAAAGATAGATGGGAGATCGTATATTACCCAAGAAGACAAGTTATTTGAAATTGATGATAAAGCTGTACTAGTCAAGTTAAAGAGAGGGGGTGTCATACCCCCAAAATTAACGAAGTGTAACCATCCTATTGCTATGGATTTTTATACGATGTCTGTTCCTGATAGTATTGATGTTGAAAAATTTGTTTTAATGTTAGAAGATACAGGAGTTTTTGAGTATGTTGAGTATAATTGTATATATGAGCCATTAATGACAGCTAATGATACCTATATTAGTTATCAATGGCATCTCTCCAGAATCAATGCAAATGCCGCATGGGAAATAACCACAGGAAATCCTTCTATAAAGGTTGCTGTTATTGATAACGGGGTAGAACTTTCTCATGAAGACTTATACTATGGAGGTGATAATTATTCAAACTTGAGTGTTGCAGAATGTGTTGATTATGTATCTTCAACAGATCACACTCCATCATCTTCTCATGGAACGATGGTGGCAGGAATTATTGGAGCAAAGACAAACAATTCTGTTGGCGTTGCTGGCGTAGCAGGTGGATATGGCTGCTCAGGAGCAAGGATAATATCTTATCGCACAGATTTTACAGCATCTCAGTTAGCAAGTGCCGTTTACAGTGCAGTTGTTAATGGTGTGAAAGTTATCAATATTAGTTCTGGAGGTGGTTATTCTCAGACATACTCTGATTTGCTCGATTATGCATATAATCAAGGAGTGACTGTCGTATGCGGATCAGGAAACGATTCTTCCTCTTCTATTTTGTTCCCCGCCTCTCACCAATATACTATAGCTGTAGGTTGTACAGATTATGATAATTATAGAAACGGCTCGAATTATGGTTCAGGACTTGATCTTGTTGCACCTAGTTCATATATATCTAGCACTTGTAAGACTAGTGAGGGTAAATATGTTTCGGGGTCAGGAACCTCGTTGGCTGCACCCCAAGTAGCAGGTGTAGCAGCATTGATGCTCTCTGTAAACTCAAATTTGACCCCAAGCCAAATAAGAAATATATTAAGGAATACATGTACAAAATTGTCTCATTATTCATTTACTAATGGTTGGAATAGTGAGGTGGGTTACGGATTGCTTAATGCCTTTGCTGCAGTTAGAAATACTATGAACCTAAAGATCGTGGGGCCACAATTAATAAGCACATATGGCACGTATTATATACAAAACTTACCGAGTGGTGTAACTACTTCGTGGAAACTGTCAGACAATTATTACAATACTCATAATTGTCTGATGTCTAATTATCCTTCCACGGGGCATTGCCTGATAACTCGTGATAACACTCATGACATGATGGATGCCACTCTAACGGCTATAATTAAGTATAATAATGTAACGGTGGATTCACTGAAATTGAAACACTTATATGCTTATACAGGTTTCTGGGGCCAATACACCTCAGGCTCTCTTTCTGGTAACATTAACTCGTCGGGTACCTTCAATATTAAGACAAATACTGTCACTACCGTTACTTCTCCTAATTTCTATGGGGCGACGGTGTCATATAGCAGTAGTGGTGCGACACCTTCTTCCTGGGGCTTTAATTCCAGTAGTGGAATCTTGAATTTCAATACATTAAACACGACAGTTCCCGTCATAATTAACGTTCATGATGGTTGCGGAAATAATTATACGCTTTATGCATTCCCGTCTGGTTCATACAGCATCAATGTCTCGAATGGGGACGGAGACATCACTGTTACTCTGGTTGAGGATGGCGACGCTTCCAAGGACTTTACCCTTGATGAGCCCTGGACAATGGAGATCACCAGTGCCACCACAGGCAAGGTGATGGCCACGCGGTCATTGACCTGTCGTTCCGAGACAATCTCCACTGTGGGATGGCCCAAGGGCATCTATATTGTCAAGGTCACCATCGGCAAGGATGAACTGACGGAGAAGGTTTTAGTGAATTAGCATGCGGAGATTGTTAATAAATCACAAATTTAAGGTTTGCGGTGCAGTATTTTGGGTAGGTTAAGAGTTCTAATATAAGAGACCCTTTTAAAATATAAAAGTAGGAATGAAAAGAATAAAAAGTTTAGAAGTGAGTTTCCTGTCCCTGCTGATAGTAGGGGTTGGATTTACCATTACTGCCTGTAGCGGTGATGATGTATTATCTTATCCTCAAGAGGATATGCGCTCTGATCTTCAGGAAGACAGATCCATTGAGCCAGTCGAAGACTCTGCTCTCAATGACGCAGGGCAGGTTGCTGTCGAGCGTATTATAGGGAAATGGAGGCTGACAATAGTTGGAGATAATGAATATGCGGGGTCAGAAACATGTCTGACATTTACGCCTGATGGTAAGGTAAAGTATGAGATTGCCGTTAACACCGACGACTATCGTTATTTGGAATCAGAGCGTGGATTTGAGAACGACTGGATGACAGACTCAGATAACGGCCTTACTGGTCACATCCAGTTCAATATGTATAATATGACTAATAGGTCAGTTGACCGTTTCATTTGTTCCTTGAGTGACACAGAAATGGTTCTCTGCCCAGATATGGATATGAGGTATTTCAAGGATCCCACCATGCATTTTGTCAAAGTCGAATGATGGTTATCTACCATGCACAGAGATTGTCAATAAATCACAAATATAACGTTTACGGGGCAGTATTTTGAGTAGTTTGGAGTTTTAATATTAGAGAGCCAGTTAAATATATAAGTAGGAATGAAGAAAATAAATAGTCTAGAAGTGGTTTGCCTTTCCCTGCTGATGGCGGGGGTAGGACTTACCATTACTGCATGTAGTAGTGATGATGACAAATCAGAAAGTGGGACTCTCATAATGCAAATGGAGTGTTCGACTACGGTAACAGATTTTTTGGATGACGTATTGCCTTTGAATGCCAACGATCACCTTGCGATGGGGTTCTTTACTATTCCCGAGTTTACAAGAAATGATGTCTGCTATGTCATAAATAGTATGGACGAACTGAGGAGTGTTTATAATGAGGAGTATGGACCTTGTTTGCCTGAACTCGATATTGATTTTAGCAAGAGCACACTGATTGTTGGACAAGCACGCATCACAAGTGAGAACACGCTACCAGGAAAGAAGCTAAGGCAGACCTTGTATGATGATACTGGTCATTATGTCCTTTATTTGGATTATGAAAGTGTGGATAAGAAGTTGGTTGTAGAAGTGACAGATCCGAGACTTGTGTATTATTGGGGTATCTATCCCAAATTGAATAACAAGGAAGTAATAATAAAAGTTACTTTGAAATGAATAGAATAAATAGTTTAGGACTAGTTTGCCTATCCCTGCTAATAGCGGTGACAGGGTTGGTTTTTACAGCCTGTAGCAACTCCGACTCCGATGAGTCTGACATTCTTGCAAATTATTGTATCTCTGGAAAGATTGTGGGAGACGAAGAAAAACTTGTTTTTATCAGGGATCTACACATGCCTGCAAATTATAATTATATTAAAACCGTTGTTGTCCCTAAGGATGAGTTTCCTCTTCAACAATATCAACTTGGAGATATTATCGATTTCAAAATTGTTAGCATTAAGTCTTCATACCCCGCAGATGATCAAGGTTTTGATAAACCTACACAATATGTGTGTTCAATAGTGAGATGTGATTAAAATAATGCACAATGGGGTCTGTGCAACCCTGTGTCGAAAAGGTTTTAGTGAAATAAGGTAAAGACATTGTTAGTAATTGTCCCGTGATAGATACACGGTACTAGATTGTTTTGGAGCGTGCTGCCTTGTGATAGGGCGGCACGCTTTTTAAAGATGCATTTTTAAGTTTAAGGTCACTTTCTGCGTAAGCGGCTATTACTTAGTTTGTTATATAGGTGACCTCAATTATTTTAACATCACCTTTCACTAGTGTCCACTAAAAATGGACGAGTTTAACAATTAAATAAATTAGGTTCACTTGAACCGCTTCGGTCTTTGTCATTTTTGAATATAGTTTTGTCAAAGAGATCTCTCAGATGCGTGGTGTCTGT